>Ga0172378_10002488_pt1 | contig 17281 bp, 14 predicted proteins | sample GrowelOW332metaG_FD_119755 | JGI IMG/M metagenome (GOLD analysis project Ga0172378, IMG submission 119755) | Groundwater microbial communities from an aquifer near a municipal landfill in Southern Ontario, Canada - Pumphouse #3_1 metaG | ecosystem: Environmental > Aquatic > Deep subsurface >... | reverse complement strand
TTGAGAACATAGACGGCTAAGGCATCATGCTCTTTAGCATCATTAAGAATAGTGACATAATCCAGGTTGAAATCCGGATTCTTTCTTAGGGATGAGAAATGACGCAATTTAAAGCATCGCTCGCAGAGGGTTTCCTCTCCGCTGACGAACTTTTCAGGTGGAACGTAACCGACTTCATTAGGGTCCTGATCCTGAAGGATGGCGCCGCAGCCATAGCAACGGCGGACACGGATTTCTTCAGTCAGACCACTGGTTTTGTTTTTCTTGAAGAACATATGTTATTCTCCTTTTCCTATTCTTAACGGGCAGGGAAGGCCTAGTCTTCCTTGTCGACGGTATTTTTCCCGGAAGTGTTTATCCAGGCCTCGTACCATCTTAGTTGGAATATTGTCTTTCGGACTTAAAGGTTCAGTCAGTATCAGACGGCCATGGATTTTAGAGGTGTAGATGCCATCGGTATAAAGCTGATCCCCGACAAAGACACAGTCCTCGACTTTAAGGTTCTCTTTTTTGAGAAACTTCAGGACTTTTCCTTTGAAGAATTTTAAGGCAAAGGAGAGATAAGGAACCTGCAGTTTTTTAACATAGGGAGAAACCCTTTTGTCACGGTTGTTGGAAATTACTATAAGCTGGATATGAAGCTGAGCTAACTCATCACGTAAAGCAAAGACACGAGGGGAAGGAGTATCAGTGAAGGCCGTATCAAGCGTCTGGTCCAAATCAGCAATCACGGCTTTGACGCCTAGGGATACAAAAAACTGAGGGTCAATATCGTAGATGGATTGGCAAGTAAACGACGCTTTTGTTTTTTTCATCAACACTATTATATCCTAAGACGTTATTTCTTGGGATTTTCTTTCTCAAACAGATCGAAAAGACTCAGTTGGGTATCGGCTTTGTCGACATTGGCTTTGACGCTAACCGGCTTTGCCATGACCGGGGCTTCGATTAAAAATCTGTCATCAATGACTTGACCGAAATCGTGGACACCTATGATCGGGGCTTTGCCTAACCCAGGGATGTTCTCACGCATTTCGGAGTTGATTTCAACAGGATCAAGGTTTCCTAAGTCCAAGGCAACATTGCTCTCCGGAGTAGCTAAACCGGAATAGTTAGACTGACCACGGACTTTATTGACTTTAGAAACGGAAATTAAAGTCATAGGGTTCTTCTTAAAGATTCGTACCAAGTTGGATTTAGGCCCTAGACGGTTAGTGGTCGGAATACGGCTGGAATTGATCAATCGGGCAGCTCTTCGATTGGAGACAGCAAGAAGCAAAGAAGCTTCCTTGCTAGAAAAAGTAACCAAAGAAATCAAAGGGGCATTATCGATGGAAGAAGAAATAGCCTTCACGCCGACAGCCGTAGGTGAAACTACTTCGACTTCCGACTCGTTGAAACGGGAGGCACGGCCGATATTATCGACGACCATAATATCACTGTTTCCGCCGGTCATCTCGACGCCGACGACTTGGTCATCACCTGACAACAATTTGCAGGCTCTCAATGGACGCTTTGTAAGTCCGGATTGTTCTAAGGATTTCAAAGTAAGACGTTTGATTTTATTTAGAGCAGTCAAGATAATTACAAAGATACCATCTCTGAATTCATTGCATAAGAAGACCTTAATAATTTTTTCATCCGGTTTAAGGGTTAAAAGATTATTCAGATGCTTGCCTTCTTCCTTCCATTTCAAATCGGTAAGCATATAGATAGGGAGGTAACCATAATTGCCTTTGGCAGTGAAGAAAAGCAAGCTATCGTGAGTGGAACATTTCTGGTCGAATACCACCCGGTCGCCTAATTTGATCTTCGGAATATTCAGAGGATCATTAGCGGAATTGGCGTCTTTGCAGGCTTGGTAGGACTTAGGAGTGGTGCGTTTAGCATACCCATCCTCAGTAATGCAGACATAGCATTCCTCTTTGGCAATCAGCTTGGTTTGGTCGACAGCTTTGAAGTCAAGCTTCTCATCCAGGATGGCAGTCTTTCTTTCAGAGCTGTAGTTTTTCTGGATTTCCTTTAGAGTGGTAATGATTTCATGGTCGAGTTTATCGGAATCAGAAAGGATTCCTTTCAATCTTTCAATATCAGCATTAAGATTGGTTTCTTCAATTCTTAGGGCATTGATATCAGTATTGCTTAAACGATACAAAGGCAACATGGCAATTGCTTCGGACTGACGTTCAGTGAAGCCATAGTCTTTCATCAACATCTGCTTCACACTTTCCTTGCCGGAGCAGGCCTTAATCTTTGGAATCAATTCATCAATGATAGGATAGACTTTGACTAAGCCGAAGACGATTTCCAAACGGTCTTTGTCGGTCTTTAAGTCAAAGCCGGCGGATTTAGTCTCAATGACTCTTTGGTGATCGATGTAGGCATCAATGATTTCCAATAAGGACATCGTCTTAGGATGACCTTTATCAATAGCCAGGAAATTGCAGCCAATGGTGTTTCTAAGAGCGCCTTTAGTTTCTAAGTAGTTAAGAATATCGCTAGGATTGGCTCCTTCCTTGACTTTGATGATAATCTTGACATTATCCTTAGCGGATTCATCCACGATTTCTTCGATGTTGTCGAGATTATCGGTGTCTTTGCGCTTATTGAGACTGGCTACAAAGTCAATCTTGACCAAGCCAAAAGGAATCTCGGTTATGATAATTTCATTGTTTTCTTTATCAATTTCGGTCTTGGCATACAAATAGAAAGAGCCTTTTCCGGATTCATAGATGGTTCTTAAAGCGGCTTTATCATCAATGATGCCGCCAGTCGGAAAATCAGGTCCAGGAATGAAGGAAATCAAATCATCGAGGTTGGCTCTCTTATGCTGCATACGGTAAATAACAGCCGAGATGACTTCTTTAAGGTTATGGGAAGGAATATAAGTCGTAGAACCAACGGCGATGCCGCTGGTGCCATTAATCAGCAGGTTAGGGAATTTTGAAGGGAGAACGGTAGGCTCCAAGGATTTATCATCAAAAGTCGGAACCATTTCGACGGTTTCCTTTTCAATTCCGGAAACCAAGTATTCGCTTAAGGAAGAAAGACGGGCTTCAGTGTAACGGTAAGCAGCGGCGGGATCATCATCTAAAGATCCGTTGTTTCCTTGAAAATCAATAAGTGGGGCTTCCATCTTCCAGTTCTGGGAAAGATGAACTAAGGCATCATAAATAGAAGAATCGCCATGGGGATGAAAATGACCCATGATGTGTCCGACAATAGTGGCGCATTTGACAGTCGGTTTAGTGAAGACCTGACCCTGCTCAAACATATCGTAAATGATTCTTCTCTGAACCGGTTTCAGACCATCTCGGACATCAGGTATAGCACGGTCAGTGATGACAGCCTTGGCATAACGGTCAAAGGCCCCAATCAAGACTTCGCTCATTCCGGAAGGAACAATGTTTTCTTTGATTTCCGGAACAACTTTTTTATTACTTTTCACGAGCTACCTCCTGCGTAAATGTATCTTTGGTGGAGAAATCGATGTTGTTATCAATCCAGTCTTTGCGGCGGTCAGAATCCTTTCCTAAGAAAAGATCGACTTTATCGTGGGCATCGTCATCGTCATGAATCAGAACCTGAATCAGTTTGCGGTGTTCAGGAGCCATGGTGGTTGAAGAAAGCTGTTCATAATTCATTTCACCTAAACCCTTATAACGGTTGACCTTATAGCCCTGACCGATATTGTTTCTCGCATTTGCTAAATCCGTATCATCCCAGCAATAGATTTCCTTCCTTGAATTGTAGACACGGTATAAAGGCGGGCAAGCAATGTAGACATGCCCAGTTTCCACTAACGGTTTCATATGGTTGTAGAAGAAAGTCAAAAGCAGGGACTGAATATGACTGCCATCATCATCAGCATCGGTCATAATGATGACCTTGCCATAATGGATGTCCTTGACTTTGAAATCACGGTCAAATCCAGCACCGATGGTGTAGATCATAGTGGCGATTTCCTTGTTTCCAAGAAGGATCTTTTCATCCTCGACTTCAGTCGTGTTCTTCGGTTTTCCTCTAAGCGGCAAAATAGCCTGATGCTTTGGATTACGGCCTTTCTTGGCCGAACCGCCTGCAGAGTCGCCTTCAACAATGAAAAGCTCATTGTCTTTGTAATCTTTGGAAGAACAAGGAGTCAGCTTATCGGAAAGGTTGAATCCGGACATCTTCGTCTTCAGCAATTCACGTTCCTTTTTACGGTCGTCCTCAGTCTTAGCTCTTACCTTCATCTCATTGACCGTCTTTTCGACCACCGCATCGGCTTCTGCGGCATGCTCTTCAAGGTAATAGGATAATTTGCCTTCAACAATATTGTCGACGCCGTTAAGGGCTTCTTTGGTGCCTAGTTTGCCTTTTGTCTGACCTTCAAACTGTAGGAGATGCTCAGGAACCCAGACAGAAAGTATGCAGACGAGTCCTTCACGGAGACAATCTCCGTCTAAGGAATCGTTGGATTTGATTTTGCCATGGTTGATGCCGTAGGTGTTGTAGCAGGAAGTCATACCCTTCTTGAAACCAGTCACATGATAACCGCCATCACCGGTTCTGACACCGTTTGCAAAGGAGATGATTTTCTCATCATAGTTGTCTTTAAGGAATCCGAAGACCACTTCCACTTTGATGCCATCATCGCTATTGCCATCGATATGGACGGAATTCGTCAAAAGTTCTTTGCCAGCGGTATGTCTGGAAAAATATTCCATAAGGCCGTTTTCGTAGAAGAAGTCTTGGCTTCTCTTGGTTCTTTCATCCTTCAAATGGAAGGTCACACCTTTAGTAAGGCAGGCCTGATCGTCAAGATGAGAAGCAATACGGTCATAGTTCCAAATTATATCGTCAAAAATAGTTTTATCAGGGTAGAAACGGACTGAGGTACCACGCTTAGTGGTTTCACCTAAGTCCTTGATTGGGGTTGACTTCTTTCCGCCTTCAGTGAACCGGCAGAAATGATCTTCGCCATCCTTGTAAGAATGGACTTCCATCCACTCAGAAAGAGCGTTAGTGACACTAGCGCCGACACCATGTAAGCCGCCAGCGGATTTATAGTTGCTTTCATCAAACTTTCCGCCGCCGTGCAGAGTCTGGTAGACGATTTGGAATCCGTTAAGCTTTTCCTTGGAGTTGTAATCATACGGAATGCCTCGTCCCTGATCCTGAACTTCCATTGAACCATCGTCATGGATGGTTACAAAAATATTCTTGCCAAAGCCTTCATTTGCTTCATCGACAGCATTATCGACGATTTCCCAGACAAGATGATGAAGACCGACGGTATCGGTTGAACCGATATACATGCCAGGTCTTTCTCGTACTGGCTCTAAGCCATGAAGGACAGTCAAATTGCTTGCGTTATAGCTTCCACTCATTTGAAATACCTCGGTACTAATTTTACTTTGTTTTTGTATTAAAATAAAGTATTATAGGCTATAATTATTAAGCTTTTAGAGGACAAATTCATGAATTCATTATATATTGGAATATTCATAGCCTCTGTAATCCTTGTCGGCTATCTAATTGGCTCTATTCCAACCAGTGTAATAGTGGCTAAAGCTCATGGCATCGATATCACCAAAGTCGGGTCTGGAAATGCCGGTGGGACTAACGTTGGCCGGGTCATTGGCAAGAAAGCCGGCATCATGACCATGGCAATTGATATTCTGAAGACGTACTTAATCTGTGCTTTGGTCATGGTCTTCATCATCTATGGACCATTAGATATTGATTCTAAATTAAGAGAACTGCTGGTAGGATTAGCGGGCTTCTTTGTTGCTCTTGGCCATTCCTTCCCTCTCTTCAATCATTTCAAGGGTGGTAAAGCCGTAGCTTGCTTTGCCGGTTACATCCTCTTCACTTCTCCGCTTATTGCTCTCTTTGGCGTCACTGTCTTCTTCATGGTTTATAAATTTGGTCGCAAAGTTTCTCTCTCCTCAGTTATCGGTGTCCCCTCTTGCTTCCTCATCTCCTTTGTTCCGATGGTCTTAGACCTTACTATCCTATCAAATCCAAGCACTTTCGATGGCGGCATGTACTTCTCCTCTTCCTTCATGCTTCACTTAAGTTTCGTCACTACCATCTTTGTGGGTCTATTTGCACTTTTAGTTGTCATCCGACATTATTCCAATATTGAGAGACTGGCTCAAGGCAAAGAACCTGACACTCACTTCAAGAAAAACTAGAGCACAATAAAAGCCCAGCGTTAGCCGGGCTTTTTCAGTTAAAACAAAGAATTACTTATTGCCGTTCTTTTGAGCGTCTTTGATGGCTTTCATGGTCTGATTGACCTTGCTTTGAGCCGGAGTGACACCCATTGAGCGGTACATGGCCTTGATCATGCTTTCAGTGATAGGCGGGTTCTTTTCAAGTTCAGCCTTGAAAAGCTTGCGGGTAACGAAGTAGCCGATGACGACACCCACGACGATGCAGCCTAAGAGTGTGAAGACAAAGCCTACCGTATTCATAGTTACATTCATTTTTGTTTCCTCTGAATCCTTTCAAATTAATAAAAATAAAGACCGGCTTTTGAACCGGTCTGATTATTCAAAGCTTAAGCTCTGGAATCATACTCACCGGTATCGGTGCGAATGACAATCTTGGTTCCGTTCTTAACAAACATCGGAACTTTAAGCTTATAACCTGTCTCAACAACAGCGTCCTTGGTAGCTTTATTGACGGTATCACCGGCAACGGCATTATCATCCGTGTCTGTAATGGTTAAAGTAACCTTAGCCGGAAGCTCAACACCCAAAATCTCATTACCAAAATAAGTGATAGTGAAATCTGAATTAGGAGCTAAGAACTGAAGTTCCCATTTGAGATTTTCTTTGGAAATCTGGACCTGATCAAAAGTAGTATTGTCCATGAAATAAGCAAAGTTCTCATCAGCATAAAGGAACTGCATTATCTTCTTGTCCAAGTAAGCAAGTTCAACTTTAGTACCGCTGAAAAGCATCATTTCGATGATGGCACCAGTACGAAGGTTCTTAGCCTTGATCTTATGCTTCATCTTAGCCATAGCGGTCTTATTGTGTTGAATATCAACCACCGAAAGAAGATTGCTATCGTAAATGAATACCTTACCCGGCCCAAGCTCACCGGCATCGATCATATCAGCCATAGTTTTTACCTCCTAAAATAAACTACTTCTTCTCTTCATGAAGAGTCATCTTCTTGCAGTTAGGGCAATACTTCTTTGTCGTGAATCTGTCCGGATGAAGTCTCTTGTTCTTCGTGGTGATATAGTTTTCATCCTTGCAAACAGAGCAGCGAAGAATGATATCTGCACGTTTCTCAGCCATAGATGTAACCTCCTATAGACAACCTGTATATTATAGATTTACTTTACTCATTATTACAAGCTTTATTTTCGTGATTCGCTTCTTTTTGAGCACTTCGGGTCATAAAAAGTCCTTTTGAAACATTTTTAGGTTCCTAACGTAGCATTCCATACTTGCCTATTTCCCTAAAACCGAGATTATGATAGATTTTTCCAGCCAAAGGATTATCGTAAAACAAGGCTAGATACTTCTTACCCAAACCAAATTCCTTTTTAACCAGCTGATAAAGAGCAAGACTTGCTAAACCGAGTTTCCGGTAGGATGGTAGAGTTGCTACTCCGACAATCATAGCTGACACATCATTGTCGGCGCTTGAGCCTACTGTTGAAACAAGCTCTCCTTTTTCATTAAAAACACCAATGAAGTGACAGCCTTTCTCATATTCCTGAAAGTAAGATTCGACATCTTCGTTAAGGCTTTTGCTGTTAGAGTGAAATTCTTTGATTTCAGATAGGAATCTTACATATACTCTGAATTCCTCTTTAGTAGTGATTTCCCTTATCGAAAATCCTTCCTTAAGCTGAAAGTCAGGTGCCTGACTGATTTTGGTTATTACCGAAAGATAAGTTGATTCCAATTTTTTAGGAGGAAAGAACTTAAGAAAAGGCTCTAATAAGTCTTCCTTACCCGATAAGACAGAAATCTTCTGGCTTAGAAGAAAGGCTTTGGCTTCCTCAAAATCATAGTTTTCATCCCGAGAATAGAACTGAAGCAAAGTATTTCGGAAAACTAAAACCAGATATGAAATCTTTTTGTCCTTGATTCCTAAATAGAATTTGGCTTTCTTGCTATCGATGGAATAATTGTATAAGTCACCGTAAAAGAATAAGGTCCAAGGATCTTCGTTTCCTAAATAGTCTTTGAGAGCACCTAAATCTTCTTGTTGGGCTAATTTTATCATTGTTTCAGTATAGAACAAAACAAGTAATAATCCTACTGTTGTGGTAAAATCAAGCTATGGAAAAACAAAACAGGATTTCGTTCAATATCGGAAATAAAGTCATCGGAAATAATCACCCGATTCTTATTCAGTCCATGGGTGACATGAAAACCACTCATGTCAAGGAACTAGTGGCTGAGACCAACGATTTAGCCAAGATGGGTATGGACATGATGCGATTTTCAATCTTGGATTTTGCCGATTGTGAAGCCTTAAAGGATATCAAATCTCAGGTAAATATTCCGATCATTGCGGATATTCACTTTGATTACCGGTTTGCCTTAAAAGCGATTGATTGCGGGGCTGATAAAATCAGAATCAATCCCGGCAATATCGGCTCTCTTGCAAATCTTAGGGCAGTCATTGAAAAATGCAAGGAAAGGAATGTTCCGATTCGAATCGGGGTCAATTCCGGGTCCTTGAACAAATTCCGGGGCAAGACATCCAGCCAGGTCGATGATGTTCTTCTGGCAATGGATGAAACCGTTGAAGTCTTCAGACAAGAGAATTTCTCTCATTTGGTGCTATCCTTAAAAACTTCCAACCCTATCCATCTAGCCGAACTTTACGAGAAGGCCTATTCCCGCTATCCTTATCCTCTTCATATCGGTTTAACCGAATCCGGTTATGGGACCGAAGGCTGCATCAAATCTTCCTATGCCCTCATTCCCTTATTAAAGGAAGGAATCGGAGACACCATAAGAGTTTCCTTAGCGGATGATAGGAGAGAAGAAATCCGAGCTTGCAAAACCCTGTTGAAAGTCTGCGGTCTTAAAAAAGACATTCCGGATTTTGTCGTTTGCCCGACTTGTGGACGCACCCAGATAGATTTAAAGCCCTTAAGCCGTCTGATTTCGTCTCATCTTGATTATGTCCATAAAGACATCAAAGTTGCCTTGATGGGCTGTCCGGTCAATGGCATCGGAGAAGCTAAGGATGCCGATTACGGTATTGCCGGAAGTGGTAAGAAAGACGTCTATCTGTTATTCCAAAAAGGAACACCGATGGGTCTTTTTAAGAAAGACGAAGCACTTAAAAAACTCTTTTCTTTAATTGATGTGTTCTAAAAGAAATGCCTAGCCCTGTGGCTAGGCATTTTATTACTTTTTCTTACCTCTCTTGAAGTTCTTATCCATGTGGAAGTCTCTCACATCTCCACCGGCTCTAGCAATATTGGTGAGAACCACTTTCTGACGGTGGCGGAATTTGACTTTCTCGACTGCTTTGCGGACATTCTTTTTGTAGTTAGGTTTGATCTTATAAGTCGTATTCTTGCGGATGGTATTACGTATCTGTTTCTGAAGGATATCGTTAGACTGATCCTTTTTCCCAAGGTTCTTGAACTGATAGCTGCCTTTAGTAAGCTTCAGACCGTTCTTAGAAAGAATATATTGGTCGAATTTAACGCCACGTCTAGTTAAATCGATGATGCTCTGAACCTGTTTTTCATCATCTTCGGTATAAAAGACATAGGAATCACCGGTTTCATTGAATCTTCCGGCTCTTCCGGCCCGGTGGAAGTAATAATCTAGGTCCATCGGCAAGTCAATGGAAATTACGGATTTGACATTAGGAATGTCTAAGCCGCGGGAAGCATAATCAGTAGCCAAAAGATAAGGATTCTCATCCAATTTGAAGTCATCCATGGCTCTTTTGATGTCACGTTTCTCCATGTCACCAAACAGAGTCAGGAATTTGACTCCCTGTTCCTTCAGGCTGTCCTTCAAATGAAAGAGCTCATCTTTGGTGGAGGTAAAAAGCAGAGCCTTGAAAGGATGGGTTTCCTTCAAGAAATAGACCAAAGCCTCTTCTTTGTTAAGGCCACGGATATTGACAAGATGATGGTTGACGTTCTTGCTGGTGATGGAATCACGGACATCGACAATCTCCTGAATATTGAAAGTACTTTTGACTTTCTTGATGTCCTGAACATTCAAAGAAGCGGAGAAGAAGGAAATCTGGGCCTTCTTTTTAGCGGGCATCAAGTCAATCAGGGAATCTTTAAAACCATCAAAGGCGATCATATCGCCTTCATCAATGATGACCCGTTTCAGTTCATTGAAAGGATAATGAGATAATAGGCGGCCATAAAGAGAGGGTGTCGTCAAGATAATGTCAGGCTTGGCTCTTGAAAAATCGGCGTTGGAACCAATCAGTTTGACGCTGTCTTCCGGATAGCCCATAGCCTTTAAGAAATTGACGGTGATTTCCTTGACCTGGTCAAGCAAAGCAACCGTTGGTGAAAGGATAACGGCCTGAACATGGCCGTCATTCTTTAAGTCATTCAATATCGGAATCAGATAAGCCAGGGTTTTACCAGTCCCAGTCGGTGCCAAACCTAGAACGGATTTGCCTTTGATTAAAGGCGGGCAGGCTTTTGCCTGAATAGGTGAAAGAGAAGTGAATCCGAAAGATTTCAGAAGGTCCTGAAGACCTTTTTGAATGTTGATTGAACCTATCGGAAGAAGTCCTTCGTTATTATCCATATCTAATCTCCTTAGTTATTTACTTTTTTTCAGACGTATCTTCTTTGACGACTTTGATGCCTAAAATATCAGTGTCAGCGGTAGGAACAAAGCTAGGGCAATCGCTCATCGGCTCGTAAGCCTTGAGATTCTTCGGGAAAGCCACGACATCTCGGACATTATCAGTGCCGGCTAATTCCATAGCCAGTCTTTCAATGCCGATTCCGAATCCGCCTTCCGGAGGAACACCGAACTTCAGGGCCTTGACTAAGAAGCCAAAGCGGCTGTTGATATCATCAGCGCTTAAGCCCAAGATTTCGAATACTTTCTTCTGGACTTCCGAATCATGGATACGTAAAGCACCGGAGGAGAGTTCCACGCCATTTAAAATCGTATCATAACTGGTGGAACGGACTTTGGTAGGGTCAGTATCAAGAAGAGGTAAGTCTTCATCAATCGGACGAGTGAACGGATTGGATAATGATTCATAATGACCATCGGCTTCTTTCTCAAACAACGGCCAGTTGATCAGGAATAAGGGCTTATAGACATTCTTCTTATCAAGCCCAAGCTTATGACCATATTCGCTTCTCAAAGCCCCTAAAGCATAGGAACAGTTGCTGAAGCTGGCATCGCCGCAAAGAATGACTAAATCATTGTTTTTGAGGTTAAGCTTCTTAATTAGCTTTTCTTGGCTGTCAGCGGAGAAGTTCTTAACTACGGAGCCGGTCAGGACACCGTTTTCCATCTTGACGTGGCTGACACCGAAAACCTTGAACTTCTTGGCAGTCAGATTATCCAAATCCATGTTCTTACGGCTGACTTTATCAGCATAATTAGGAACCACTAAAGCCTTGACGACTTTCCCTTCGTAAGCCTTGAAGCCAGACTTAGACATAATGTCAGTGACATTGTTTAAGAGCATTTCAAAACGCATATCCGGTTTATCACAGCCATATGAATCGATGGCAACAGAATAATCCATTCGATAGAAATCAGGCAAATCGACATTATCGATCTTTTTGAAAAGATACTTTAAAAGACCTTCGATGACGTTTAAGACATCTTCACGGTCAATGAAGGACATTTCACAGTCAATCTGCATAAATTCCGGCTGGCGGTCAGCACGTTGATCCTCATCACGATAACAATGGGCTAATTGGAAATAACGGTCAGCGCCACTTACCATCAAAAGCTGTTTATAAAGCTGAGGCGACTGGGGAAGAGCATAGAATTCACCAGGATAGATTCTAGAAGGAACCAAATAGTCTCTAGCACCTTCCGGAGTGGATTTGATTAAAGTAGGGGTATCAATTTCCTGGAACCCATGCTGATTCATATATTCACGGGTATAGAAATTCAAATCGCTGCGAATCTTCATGTATTTCTGCATGATCGGTCTTCGTAAATCCAAATAACGGTAAAGCAAACGGGTATCTTCGCTGGCATTGGTGTCATCCGTCAATTCAAAGGGAGTGGTCTCACTCTTAGAGAAGACGTTGATTTCAGTTACGGCAATCTCAATCTTGCCAGTAGGGAGATCCTTGTTAGGTTCACTACGCAGAACGACTTTGCCTTTAGCGGAAATGCAGTATTCGCTTCTGACATTGGTCAAAGCATAGATTTTAGGATCCACATTCAATTGAGTGATGCCGTATTTATCACGCAAATCGATAAAGACCAGAGCACCTAAGTTTCTAACGGTGCTGACCCAGCCACATAAAGTGACTTCTTTTCCGGCATCTTTCTCACGTAATTCTCCACAAGTATTGGTTCTAAGCATTTTGCGCCTCTTTTTTAAGTCCTAAGACTTCTTCTTCACTGACTTCCTTTTGTTCGCGGGTGACCATGTTCTTCAATTGGAGAACCTTTTCATCCACAATCAGAACGTATTTGGTTTTCTTGCGGTCGGCCATCTTGAAGGCTCCGCCCATTCCTCTGGTGAAGCTAGAGAAAGTAACGGCTAAGCCATTTTGTCTGAGCTTGTCAGCTAGATACAGAGCTTTGCCATCCCTTCGATTGTCAATAATGAAGACATCAGTGTTTTCTTTCTTAGCCAACTCATCTTTTCTCTTGTCATCCAAGCAAAGCAGAATTCTTTCGATTCCTAAGGAGAAACCGATTCCTTCATAACTGGGACCGCCGATTTCTTCCATCAGGTTGGCGTATTTGCCGCCACCGCCGATAGCACCGACTTCCACTTTCTTATCATCGTAGATTTCCCAAACCAATCCCGTATAGTAATCTAAGCCACGTACTAAACGGTCATCGACTTCGTATTTGACGCCAACACTAGTGATGGCTTTTAAAAGCGTGTCGTATTCTTTTTTGTCTTCTTCATCCAAGAAGTCGGAAATCTTAGGGGCCTTAGCTCCAATTGCCTGATCCTCAGGGACTTTGCAGTCAAGGATTCTGAGAGGATTAGTCTCTAATCTTCTTTGGCAGTCTTCACACATATTTCCAATTTGGGGTTTGAAGTAATTGTAAAGCTCTTTTTTGTAATTCTCACGGCTCTTGAATGAGCCAAGGAAGTTGAGTTTGACTAAAACATCATGTCCTAAAGCCAGTTTAGCGGCATTGACAGATAAAAGGAGAGCTTCCACAGAAGTATCAATGTCGACTTTGGAATCAATGAATTCAACACCGTACTGGCTGAATTCACGAAGTCTGCCAGCCTGAGGTCTTTCGTAACGGAAAACGGGTCCGAAATAGGAAAGTCTTAAGGGCATGTCGGGAAGAGCAAAATACTTGTTCTCAACCACTGCTCTATTGACACTGGCCGTGTATTCAGGGCGAAGAGTATAGTCCTTCTCCCCTTTATTGGCTAGATCAAAAGTCTGTTTAGTGACGATATCGCTGCTTTCTCCATCGGTTCGATGAAAAAGCTTGTTTTCCTCAAACATCGGAGGCTCACAAGGTGAACAGCCGTATAGGCCGGCTTCATCCATTAAGACATCTTTCAATCCTAAAAGAACTTCCTCATCGTTATAAAAGTAATCGAGTGTTCCTCTAGGCTTCTTGAACTGTTCGTTTGCCATAGAAAAGGTCTCCTTCCTGAAACTTATTAATTATATAACAAAAATAGTTTAATATCTTCCAAAAACTGTCAATGATTGACTCGATCAACCTGGTAGACCGATTTTACAGTGGCCAAAGCATTTATGAAGTAGCCCAATATTTCCTTGTCGCGGACTAAAATCGTCAAAGAAATCGTAGTGGAGTTGTTGGAAGGATGATATTTGGCATTCACCTTATAAACCTTGGCATTGTTGGCCGCCAAGCAGTTTAAGACATCGACTAACAATCCGTCTCGGTCATGGCATTGAATGGCTAGATCAACCGGATAGTCGTTTCCTTTAAGAGCATCAGGATTCCATTTAACGGCAATAAGCCGCTTTTGAGCATCCTTCCGCTGAACGTTAGGACAATCCACCCGATGAACTTTGACACCCTGTCCATTGGAGACAAAGCCGATGATATCATCACCTGGAATCGGGCAGCAGCAACTGGCTAAAGAAATGAGGACGGAATCGTTGTTTTCCAAAACGACAGCATCGGATGTGTTTTTCCTGATGGTGCGGTCATTGATGGATTTAGCCAATTCCTTGATTTTAGCCTGCGGGTCGGAATTCTTGGTGACAGCATCGCTGGCATCTAGAACCTGGGTCGGCGACAAGGTCTTCCCATTTAAAAGAACATAGAGATCATCGGAAGAAGAAACGCTGAAAGTATCAAGCACTTTCTTCGTTATGACTTTTGACGGGTCAAGGGGAATCTTCTTCTCCTTAAGGCAATCAATCAGGACCTGACGTCCTTTCTTGACCGAATCTTCACGCACATAATCGGAATTCTGCTTAACTAAATATTTTCGTATCTTGCTTCTGGCGAAGTTCGTCTTAGCGATGTTGAGCCATTCGGTGTTAGGAGAAGCATTTTTATTGGTGATGACTTCGACAATATCACCGGTTTTCAGGGTTTGAGAAATCGGAACTAAGGTGTTATTGATTTTGGCCCCGCTTAAATGTTCGCCAATATCGGAATGAATACGATAAGCAAAGTCTAGGGGTGTGGAACCGTTAGGCAAGCAGATGACATTCCCTTTAGGAGTAAAAACGTAGACATTGGCATCAAAGATATCATGGGAAAGAGTGGCCATGTATTCTTCGGCATTCTTTTCCTGTCCTTCATCCTTAGAGATAGTTACGAAATCCTTGAACCAATGGAGCTGATTTTCAATCTCAACCTGTTCTTTCTTAGGATCGTAGCTTGTTCCTTCCTTGTAGCGCCAATGAGCGGCAACGCCGCTTTCGGCGGTCTCATCCATTTTGGCGGTACGGATTTGGATTTCAAAAAGCTTTCCGGTGTCGGTGACAACGGTGGTGTGCAAAGACTGATACATGTTGGCCTTAGGCATAGCAATGTAATCCTTGAATCGACCAGGGACCGGTTTGAAGTTAGCGTGGACATAGCCTAATATTTCATAACAGTTTTGCTCAGTCTCCGTAATGACACGCAAAGCCAGAATATCGTAAATTCCCTCAAAACTATAATTTTTGAGGTACATCTTTTTATAAATTGAATAAACTGACTTTACTCGATCAGTTATTTCAAAAGGAATTCCAGACTTAGTAAGAATATCAGTCAATTCTTTCTTAAGTTTATCAAGTGAACCTTGGGCATCGCTCAATAGATGTTTGCATTTTTCTTCGATGTCTTGGTATTTATCCGGTTCCAGATACCAAAGAGATAGGTCTTCCAATTCCGTCTGAATCTTATATAAGCCTAAACGGTGAGCAATAGGAGAGTAGACATCCAAGGTTTCCTTGGATATCCGAATTTGTTTGTCGACGGGTTGGAACTGCAAAGTACGCATATTATGGAGACGATCAGCCAGTTTCACAATAATGACACGGACGTCTTTAGCCATAGCCACGAAAATCTTCCGGTGGTTTTCAGCGGTGAATTCCACGTTCTTGTAATCGGAAAGACGGGTAACTTTAGTTAAAGCTTCGACTAAGGTAGCGACTTCCGGTCCGAAATTGGATTCGATTTCGGCTTTGGTAGTACCGGTATCTTCAATCGTATCATGCAAAAGACCGGCACAGATAGTTGTCGGTCCTACTTGCATGTCGGATAAAATTTCGGCTACACCAATGCAGTGAGTGATATATGGGTCACCGGATTTTCGGACTTGACCGGCATGTTTTTGGTTAGCAAAATTGTAGGCTTTTTCAATCAAAGCCCGATCATCCGGATTCGAAATATAAGTTTCGTAAGACTTTTTTAAATATTCAAAAGTGTAGATACGATTGGTGATAACCATGAAATGCGATTAGAGATCAAGCAGCCACTTGCAGGTAAGCCCGCAGTTATCGGAACCATCAAGGTCTTTCAGATGTATGACCGTAACAGCGCCAACGGGGTTTCCTCCAGCCATCTTGACCAATTCCTTAAGGGCAGCAAAGGTGCCGCCAGTAGCCATCAAATCATCGACTAAAAGAACACGAGCGCCAGGTTTGAAGGAATCCTTAGGGATTGATAAGGTTGCAGTACCGTATTCCAGCTGATAGGTAATCTGATAAATAACACCTGGAAGTTTGCCGGCCTTGCGAGCCATGACAAAACCCGTATTCATCTTATAAGCTAAAGCAGCACCAAATATAAAAGCTCGTGATTCGGGGCCACAGATAATGTCCGGTTTGAATTCCTCAGCGATTTTTGCTAAATCATCGATGCAGGAATGAAAAGCTTCCTTGTCTCGTAAAAGGGGAGAGATGTCCTTAAAGGAAATGCCTTTCTTAGGGAAATTGAGTGTGACGCCAATGTACTTCGTATAATCCATAAAAGAGCCTCCGTTTAACAAGAATAGTATAGCATGAGTCATTAGATTTAAAGCCACTTTTTGCTTTTTATAAGTGAAAGAATGTTAAACTATCCTTATGATTAGAATCATTAGTGAATTTGGCTTCTGCTACGGAGTCAAAAATGCCGTCAATGGTCTTATACAAATCGGAAAACAGTTTTCGAAAGTCTATTTGACTCATCCTTTAGTTCACAATTCCCTTTTGAATGGAAAACTGATGAAAGAAAACAATGGCTTTTTCTATAATGGCAACGAAGTATTAGGACCTAATGATGCCGTCATTTATTCGGCTCATGGTCATCCCCTTGAAGAAGAAGAGCCTTTCAAAAACATTAAATCGTTTGATGCTATCTGCCCCTTGATTGTTCAAAGATATCATTTCTTAGATAAAAAAGAGGACGGAACTGACTATTATTTTCTTGGAAAGAAGAATCATCAGGAAACATTGGGCTTCTTGTCCCACTACCCTTTTTTGAAGTTTTTGGATGTCTCCCTTCCTTTAAGTGAGCAGCTTATTGGCTTAAAGAAAGAGGACTCGACTTTTCTTGTCCCCCAAACGACTGTTTCGGACAGCAAATATCAGGAAGCCGTAAGCTTTTTAGGCAAGCATTCTACCTTAAAAGGCTCTCTTTCAATATGTCAGCTTTATCAAAAGCGCTTCTTGGAATGCCTT
>Ga0172378_10002484_pt1 | contig 17288 bp, 12 predicted proteins | sample GrowelOW332metaG_FD_119755 | JGI IMG/M metagenome (GOLD analysis project Ga0172378, IMG submission 119755) | Groundwater microbial communities from an aquifer near a municipal landfill in Southern Ontario, Canada - Pumphouse #3_1 metaG | ecosystem: Environmental > Aquatic > Deep subsurface >... | reverse complement strand
TCTACCGGTACTGCATATCCGGAAATTCCGGTGACAGCCGTACCTGCTGCGGTTCCGGTCGTACAGTTGTTGTCCGCATCAAGTGTCAGACTGGTGCCAGTGCCGTCAGGCCGTTTGTTTAAGACAGGGGCGAAACCGGACGGAAGCAGAACGCCATCGTTTTCATCAAGATAAAACGTCTCCGGACTTTTGTCATCCATACCGAGTATGCGGTAGCAGCCGGTGACGTTCTCTGTTTCAAGCGAAACAAGCGACGCGTTTGACGCTGAAAATCCGTTATTGGTGTACGTAAGCCCGGATGCAAGAGAAACAAATCCTGTTTTTGATTCTGATTTGTCTGCAAATTTATTTTTCAGTGCGAGAGACCACCGGGAGGAAAGTGCCGCGTCTGCGGTAAATCCGGGGAAAAAATTCCATGAAAAACCTGCCGCAGCGGCAACTGCTCCGTTATCGCTGGAAGATGAGTCCTCGTACCATGTGATGTATATTTTGTCGGTGTCGGAAACGGTTGTGGACGGAGTTACTGTTCCGGATTCGCTGTCGTACGCTGCACCCTGATCAAGAATGCCGTTCTTATAAACTGATACAGAGCCTGCCGCTGCGCTGGTACCGATGTCGTATCTGCTTACCGGCGTATACGTCCGCAGCAGCAGCTTTAAATCACCCGTATTGCTGTACCCGAGATAGCTGCCGGGAGACGTATCGGCGAGCGGAAATCGAACGGAAGGAGAAAGGGCGGAAGCAGCAGTAGAAGAACCGTCTGCCAGATAAATATCTGAATAGGTATGTGTATCTGAGAAAAAATCCGAAGAAACGAACGTGATGTCGTTGTCTGAAATAACTGCCGAATATTCTGAAGAAGTTTTTTCAGTCGACGAAGAAACGACTGTGGCATCAGCTGCAGTCGTAATTCCGCAGTCATACCGGTATGCACAGGCAAACGGCGAGAATCCTGCAGGTGACTGGATGAGCAGGCCCGTACTGCTGCCAATTGTCGTGAAAAGTCCGTAATATGCGCTGCTGTCGTCAGAATATGCATAATCTTTCAGGTCAGGCGCATTCGGGCTGCCGGAAAACCAGGTCTGAACAGCACCGAGAAAACCGCTGCCTGGAGATGCCGATGTTCCGTAGCTGCCGAGTTTATTTTTTATTTCTGCGATTGTACCTGTCGATGCAAATGTAACGATGATCGAGGGAAGTACATTATTTTTTTTTATGCTTCCCGCATCCGATGCAATTATAATCATGGAGCGTGCGGGCAGCAGTGCATATTCTGAACTTGAAAGTTTTTTGTACGTACGCCCGTCGGTGTCGGAGTACGTGCCCGACGAAGATTCTGCGTACACCGCTTCGACATCCGATACGTCGTCCGAAGAGGGAAGAACAAACAACTGTCCCGTAAGCCAGTCGGAAAGCGGTACGGAAATTGTTGATATGCTGTTCCTTCCGTAATACGTCGCGTCATGTTCCTTCAGCATATCATATCTGACGACAGCGTCTGCATGCCACCTGCCGTTTTCAGAATCTGCAAATTTTCCAGATATACCGGGTGCCTGATTGTCACCACCTCCGATTCCTCTGTCAAAAAGAGAGACTGAATATGTTGAAGGAAAGGTAATGCCTCTGTTTGCAATGAGTACTTCTCTGACATTATCCTGCCCGTAATATCCTGCCGCGATGGTATTTTTATTGAATTCATCCGCAAACGATGCCTTAAAAAACCACGATTTGTTGAGCATGAACCAGAGTGAAAGATCAACGCTTTGTTTGAATACGGGTACACCAAGTGAAAGTGCAAACGGGTTTCCATATCCGAAAGAAGCTGATGTTGTCTGTAGTAGTTTTGTTTCCCAATAACCACTGGCAAGAAATTCTATATTATTGCTGCCGAGCTGATAATTAAATAATGATTCCGGCAGGTCTGTACTGGCAGGAATAAGATTTGTGTCGTCGGTGACGATGGAACCAGCTCCGCTTGCAGTCGTATTTGTATCAGCAGAAAGAGTATATTGGTATGAAAAGAGAACAAGTAAAGCCGTAAAGAACAGAATCGATTTTAATTTTGATGTATCAAGCAGCCGTGCCTTGTGAATTTTTACTTCAGGATGTTTTTTTTCAAGATTTAAAATAGCTTTTTCCACAGCCTGTTTTTTATTTTCACCAAAATCGAAAAGTTCCTGCTGGCGCGGTGTTCCTGTGTCTTCGAGGTTTTCTGTACCAACACCGAGCAGCCGTATGCTGCGTCCTCTTTCATATTTCCGCTCAAAGAGAATACAGATTCGCGAGTATAAATCGTCTACTGATGTAATGTCGGAAGAACTTGTCTCTCTGACTGATACCGTTGAAAAATCGTCGTAACGCAGTTTAAGCATGACGGTACGGCTTGTGTATCCTTCACGAAGCATTCGGAACATAACCGTATGAGACAGTTCCATAAGCGCTGTTTCTGCCGTATATGTATCTGTCAGATCATACGAGAATGTTGTTTCGGCACTAAGTGAGCGGGATGATGTATTTTTATTGAAAGCTGCAGCTTCCTTTCCTCTGACAGCATTGTATAAAAAAGTTCCAGTGGAACTGCCGAAAAGTACGGACAAAAGTTTTTCACTTTTTTCGTAAATACCGCGCGTCGTGAAAATACCTGCTCCGTTTATCCGTGCAAGTGTTTTGGGGCCTATTCCCCAGATTTTACTTAGTGGAAGCGAGAGCATAAACTTCTCTTCATCTCCGGTTTTTACTTCGTAGAACCCGTCCGGTTTCGAAAGTTCTGAAGCTATTTTTGCAATATATTTTGAACCTGCAAGACCAGCTGAAACGGTGAGTCCTGTCTTGTCTTTTACCTCCGTTTTGAGCCGCTGTGCTGTTTCTGCCGGTTCACCCAAAAGAGCCTCTGTCCCTGTAAGATCAATGAACGCCTCATCTACAGACATCTGGTCAACATCGGGAGAATATTCGCGGAAAATATCCATAATCTGGGCGGAAAGTTCATGATACCGCTGCATCCTTCCGTGGACAAATATTCCTGACGGGCAGAGCCGGTATGCTTCCGCAGTGGGCATTGCCGAATGAACGCCGAATCTGCGTGCTTCATACGAGGCTGTCGATACTACGCTCCGCCGTTCGCCGGGAAGACCACCTACTATGACTGGTTTTCCTCTGTATGACGGGTTGTCGAGTTGTTCGACTGAAGCGAAAAAAGCATCCAGATCAACATGCAGAAAATGCTTTAGTGTACAGTCATTCATGTTTTTACTTCTGTCTGTTTTCTGGATGCCGGAATTGTGACTTCGTATGTTCTCATTGTGTGGACAGAATCCTTTTCCTCGTAAAAAGCAGTAACCGTTACGACCGCCGGAATTGAAATGTCGGCAACATATGAAATGATAATCTTTTCCGGCGGCCAGACTGGGACAGGAAACGTGTCGGTATATTTTGTTTTGTCAGATATATATTCGTCGTCCGAATAGATGACAGAATTTCCATTGATGCCGTTTACAGAAATTACGCAGCGTTCTGCATTTTTTCCCAGGTTGATAGTAAGAGTCCGTGTTGTATCACCGAAAAATGTTTTATCCGATGCTGTACAGAAAAGGACAGAATCGTTTATTCGTTTTACTGGAATATTTTTTTCAATATTTATATCATTTTTCGGTATGAAGTGTGCTGAAATATGTTTTATACCGAATAGTAATGCAATCGTAATTGCAGTGGCTGCTCCTGTAAACGACAGTATGCCGATGCGCCTGCCTGATGCAGGTTTCTCATGATAGTTCCACAGGGCATTTGCAATTATGCGGAACCATTGGAAAAGGAAGGGAAGAGATCCAATTGAAAGAAGAACGTTCCTGGAAAAATTACTGTATACAAATGAATTGAAAACAGAAGGATCTGCATATCTGGTTATCTGTTTGACATAAGGAAGATAAGGAATCATCATTGCAATAAATGCAGCAAAAAGTATACCTGTTTTTTTAAATGGTCTGAAAATATACACAATGATATATTCTGCTGCAAAAAGAAAGAACAGAGAAATGTCAACGGCGCTGAATATGAAAATATTAATAACAGAATCTATTGTAAGAAGATATGCATATGCACGTTCTTCAAGAACTCCCTGAAATTTAACAATAAGAAGATAAAGTACTGTATTAATGACGAATGTTATAATAATTTTGACTATGAATTGATAAAGAATCGTAATTTTAAAAATACGATACAGAAACTGAGTAAGCGGCTGACTTACCTGAAAACAGACGGCTGAAATAATAATAATTACGGGAAAAATATACCAAAGTCTGAACACATCTCGTTTTATTTCTATGCGGTGCTTGTTTCGTACAAAAGACAGTTCGGACAACATGAACAGACTGATAAATGAAATGGTAATAAAGCAGATTACGATAAACTGTTCGCTTGCCCACCACAAAGTATTTCCTGTATGGAATATAATATAATGACGGTCCCAGTTATCTGTTCCTTCCGGTGTGTATGCAGTAATAAAATTTGCTGTACACCGGCCATATGCGGACATATCTGCCTGTATGGGGATTGCGATGCCTGCACAGGGAATACCTTTCTGGAGAAAAAACGAGGATCGTTCGTCCGCTTTCAGAATTCTCAGCCGGTACAAAGATCCAAGACTTCCTCCCCGGAGGTAATATGGCAGATTTGCAGAAATAAATGAATCAGACAGCCGTTTGACAAGCCAGCTGGGGCTGGTTTCTCCGGCACCTCCGGGAATTAATACAGCAGTATAATCCGTTGTAAAACTTATGCAGACGGCACTGTAATCGTCCGGAGTGGCAATGTTACTGGCAAATATATCTGTTCCACAGATTCGGCAGGTTTCTGTTTTTTGTTGGAAGTCGCCATAGGAGAAAAATAGAATAAGATTATAATTAAGCGTTGTTTTTTTCAGAAAACCTAAAATAGTACTGATATAATTTCTGTGGAGATATGCATCTTCCATAGTAAAAGCAAGAATCAAACTATGTCTGTTTTTTATTTTTTTATCACTGTTTTTAATTGTTTGATTGAAATCAACTTCTATGTTGTAGGGGAAGTTATTTTCGGCAGATTTGACAAGATTTAATCTTTTTGGTGTAAAACCATTTAGGATAAGGAAATTTTCAGTATTTTGACATAAAGAAAGTCCATACAGGTTTTTATGATTCTGCTGTACTGGCTGACCGGCATTCAGGACTGCGGGAAAGAATATTACGCAGAATAACACAAAAAATGCTCTGATTTCCTTCATATATGTAGTTTATAATATTAACTGTTTACAATGCAAGTCCCATAGTGTATAATAAAAGAAAATTAAAAGTCAGGAAATGGAGAAAGGTGAGAAATGAGCGCTGGTGGTAAAAAATTCATGCTGGAACTGCCTTTAAAGATTATTCTTACAGAGGACGGCGCTTCAAATTTTATAAGTCATAAAAAAAAGCTGCTCAGGTTTCGGCTTGCAGATAATATCGATGAATACGGAATTTCCTTAAACCGTTTTTCTCCACAGTCAATACAGAGCATGGTTCTTCTTGATTATATCTCAAAAATAGAGATTTCTATGACTGAGTTTGTCTCGGCTCGTCAGGAAGTCATGGATCTTTCAAAGGTTGTCGTTTATTCTATTTTGTATAAACAGTTTGACCGGGATATATATGCTGCTATTATTCAATGTGACTGCGTCCGTAAGTACAACAGAGCAAATCCTGCGCATCTTATTGATGAGAAGACAAAAATGAATGACAGACAGCTTCGTTTGACTCTTGCAAATAAGGGTGCTGTTATTGATCAGACCCGCAAATTGATTCTGTCTCCCATATGGCAGTCCATTATGGACAATAAAGATTATTCTGCAGAAGAAAAAAATATTTATCTGCTTATGTCGGAAAAGTTCCTTAACAGGCTCGGTCTTATGAACTGGTACATAATTACTTTGTTTCATAAGGCTGATGGTTATAACGAAATGCTTATTGCCATACGTAATCTGCTCGGATCGTATATGGAGAAGTCAAAAGTAGCTGAATATATTTCCGTTATGGTTATGGAACTTGCACTTAACAGCGAAAACACGAATATCCGGAAGGAAGCCCGTAATATGTATCAGGGGGTAGACGATATAGATTCGCTTATTTTTGATCCTGATATCCGTTCAAAAATTATTAAAGAACTTCAGCATAAACATGAGCTTGTTTTTTTATCATGGAAACTTGGGGGAGGAACATCGTCAATCGGTAAACAGGGACGTTTACAGATTACGTTGTACAATAAGGATGACGAATTCCAGGAAGTAAAAGAGAATATCGAAGCAAAGAAGACTGCCGATACGAGAAAGAAGACGCTTATTGATTTCTACCGCGAGCTGCCGGAAGGACAGGAAGGTACGGATTTGGGGTTATATTATTTGTCGTATCTCGACGATGCGTGTAAGAAAGTAAATGTTAAGTTTGAATCACTTGTAAATCAATTTTCAGCAAGTGATCTTACTGTTATAAACCTTATTTTCAATTTCTGATTATGTTTACCTGTTCTCATATAAAATTTATATGTCTGTTTCTGGTCTTCTTTTGTATTTTATGCGTTTCCTGCGCTAATACGCTGCCTGAAATAATTTCTTCATCTGCAACTGTAGTTTTTGACTACAGTGATAATTCTTCCGCTCCATTAATGAGACTGTCTGTTTTTGCAGAGACAGGCAGTGATGTACGGCGTGCAGCACAAATCAGAATTTCGTCAAAAACAGGTGAATATGCATGGACTGTTGACGTTCCGCAGCTGATAGGTTCGGACAGCAGACAGTGGGCAGGATATACCAATTTTGCCGTTCCTGAAGCTGCAGAATTTCCACAGGGGGTATATGATTTATTTTATACGGATGCAGAAGAACATACTGTTCAGACGACCTTTTCTGTGATATATCCTGAAAAACTTATTGAATCAAAGACTTCCGATGTAAAAAATATTTTAGGGACATCTGCAAAGGAAATGACCGCTGTATACATGCCTGATGGAATGCTTATATATTATAATGTACGAAAATCAAAATGGACGGACGATAACGCAATATGGAATGAGTTTAAGCTTGCTTCAACGATACGAATATGCTGGAAATCGACGGATGATTCTGTTGTCTGTCTTATGCCTGTTTTGAAAAGACCGTCGTCCGATAGTAAGTAATAAATGAGGAAAAAAATTGGATACAGAAGTGACAGGAGTGAATGATCAGTTTTTCCGCGATATAAAGACATATGTTATCCGGATAGGACGTATGACTGATTCACAAAAGAAAAATTATGAAAAACTTTCTCCAAAATGGTGTATTCCCTACGTTGAGGAAAAAATAACGTATGAAACTGTATTTGGAAATCTAAATCCTGTTACCATTGAAGTTGGATTCGGAATGGGAACGGCAACTGCTGAAATTGCAGCGCAGAATCCCGGAAAAAATTATATCGGAATCGAGGTTCATAAGCCTGGTGTCGGCAAACTACTTGGTGAAATACAGTCGCGTGGTTTGAAGAATCTTCGTATTATAGAGCACGATGCGGTTGAAGTGCTTAACAATATGATAGCAGATGAGTCTGTTGAAGCTTTTCATGTTTTTTTTCCTGATCCATGGCCTAAAAAGAGGCATCATAAACGGCGTCTTATACAACGGCCTCATACTGCGCTTTTTGCATCAAAACTTTCACCGGGGGGGTATTTTTATATGGTAACCGACTGGCTTGAGTATGCACAATCTGCGCTTGTGGAATTAAGCGCGACGGATCATCTTGTTAATAAATACGACGGATTCGCGGAACCTCAGAACTGGCGTCCGGAAACAAAATTTGAAGCACGTGGAATACGTGATGACCGGTCTATAAGCGAACTTTATTTTATAAAAAAATAGAGGAGTGTATGAGCGATCTTTTTGACATAGAAGAAGCAAAATTACAAAATGAAAAAGTAACACGCATTGTCTCTTTGGAAAAACTTATACAGAAATATCAGAAATCGTATTATGACGGTGAAGGAGAGATAAGCGACGCTGAATTCGACAAATTATGGGACGAGCTTAAATCTCTCGATCCGGCAAATACTGTTTTAAAAAAAGTGGGACAGGATTCCGGAAATTTTGAAAAAGTAAATCACATTATGCCGATGGGAAGTCAGGAAAAGGCTGCCAATCCGGAACAGTTTCGTGCATGGGCTTCAAAGCATATATATGATGAATATCTGGTTGAATATAAACTTGACGGAGCTTCTCTTGAGCTTCAGTACAGCCACGGTCAGCTTATACGGGCGGTGACACGCGGTGACGGTACAATCGGTGACAATATAACAGCAAACGCGCGCAGAATGCAGGGTGTGATCCAGCTTCTTGCAGAAGAAGATGGTAAACTCGTTGATTTTACCGGTGGAATTCGTGGTGAAGTTATTATGACTCACCATGTGCACGATACAAAATTTCCGGATAAGGCAAACTGTCGGAATGCAGCAAATGGTCTTATGAAGCGGAAGGACGGTGATGGAAGTGAGAATCTTACACTTATCACCTATGACGTGTGGGCAACAGAAGGCGAGCAGCCATATAAAGATGAGGAAGAAAAAATTACGTGGCTCAGATCGCACAGGTTTAATACTGTACCGCTTAAAATATGCCGTTCGCCTGATGAAGTTATTGAATATCGTGCCTGTGTAATGGAAATGCGTAAATCGCTTGATTATGACATTGATGGTCTTGTTGTGAAAGAACGTTTTATTAACCATGAAGATGCAAGTCGTGCACGACCGGACAGGCAGATAGCTTTTAAATTCAGTCTGGAAGAAGCTGTAACAACTGTACGGGGAGTCGAATGGAGCCGCAACGGCGGTACATATACGCCTGTTGCACTGTTTGATCCTGTTGAACTTGCAGGAACAACAGTACAGCGTGCAAGTCTCGCTAATCCTGATACAATGCGTGCACTTGGCGTGAGCATTGGTTGTTCTGTTGTGGTCGTGAAGCGCGGCGAGATTATACCTAAAGTGGAAAGCGTTGTGCCTGATAAAAACAGAGTGTTAAAACCTGTTGTGTTTCCGACTACATGCGAAACGTGCGGCACGCCTCTTGTCGATGAAGGCAGCCGTCTTTTTTGTCCGAACAAGTCGTGCCCGAAACGTGTCCTGCATCAGCTTCTAAAATGGATACAAGTTGTCGATATACGTGATTTTGGAGAGACACTTGTCAATTCACTTTTTGAAGCCGGGAGAATTGCATCAATTACGGATATTTATTCGCTTACACCTGGCGATTTAACTCCTTTTTTTCTCAACAAAGAAAGTATTGCGGCCGAAAAAGAATCACTTGGTGCAGTTAAAGTTATTAATTCTATTGCATCGCACAGAAGCATGAATCTAGCAGTATTCGTTGCAGGGTTCGATATTGAAGGAATAGGGGAAACGACGGCTGAAAAGCTTGTAAATGCCGGATTCGACACGCTTGATAAAATGCTTGCTGCCAATGAGTCGCAGTTTGCCGCTGTTTATGGCTTTGCAGAAGTGATGGCTCATACGGCAGTCGAGGGGCTGATTGAAAACGCTCAGGAAATGCGTTCTCTTATCTCGTCAAAAACAATACGTATTGTTTCGCATTCCTCCGGTATCTTTGCGGGAATGTCATTTTGTTTTACAGGAGAACTTTTGACAATGAAACGTGCTGCCGCAGAACAAATAGTCAAAAAAAACGGTGGTCTATGTAAATCGTCAGTAACAAAGGATTTAACCTATCTTGTTACAAATGATACTTCAAGTGGTTCGTCAAAGAATATGAAAGCAGCAAAATTTGGTATAAAAATAATAGATGAAAATGGTTTTTTAAAATTGGCCGGTATATGATAAGACAGTGGTCTGTTGGAAAATTTGTTTTTAACAGTATTTTTGTCTGTTTTCTTATCTTTTTTATTGTATACGCAGTTAAATTCGGCAGCTGTTTCGGAGCTGTAAACAGACTCCCTCGGGTAGAAGACTATCAGATTATGCGTATTCTTGTTTATGGAACGAGCACGTCCGAAAACGGCAATACAGTCAGCGCCGTTATATCACTTCTGGATACGGCTGGAAATGAATGTGCCGTACTTGAACGATCCTGGAGGGGGACATCTCTTTCCATTGATTTCAGAAGTGCTGAATTTTCCGGCAGAAAATTTTTGTTTCCGGAAATTATTTACGGTTGTGAAACAATTTATGAACACAGTGGGCGTGGACTGTTTGGAGCGGGAACATATCTTGAAAGATATTATAATGAAAACGGACAATGCATGCTGTTAGGTACCGGTTCTTCCTATAAAAACAGACACGATTTATACATGCTGTCCCGTTTTGCAGCCAATCCTGCAACAGCTTTCAGCGCCGGTTTTTCCCGCAGATATACGATAGATCTGTCCAGCTGTGAAACTGGTGTATATTATGCAGTAGTGACGGACTCTGACGGACGGCTTGAGCTGCGGCCTGAATAATCAGTTAACAGACTGTTTTGTATATGCATAATCAGTCATAAAAAAATCAGGTGAAACGGCGCACATGTTAAGGCGAAGTTCCCAATGGAGATGCGGCCCTGTTGCAAGACCTGTAGAACCGGAAAGACCGATTTTATCTCCCTGTTTTACAGACTGACCTTCCTTAACGCTGAGCGAATGCAGATGATAATAAAGACTGTATAATCCTGGTGCATGTTCAATAACGACACTCCATCCGGTAGATATGCGGTTTTCAGCCATGACAATACGACCGTCTCCGCATGCAGAAACGACAGTCCCATCCGGAACGCCGAAATCTATTCCATAATGAATGGTTGAAGATGTTTTTCCACTTACATATTTATAAATTCGTCTGCTGCCGAAATCTGATGTACGCCGCGTCGAGGTTACTGGGGAGATGAATGGTTTGATACAGTAAACATCAGAAGGTTCGACTGTTTCGAGAATTGTATTGAGTTTTTCAATTTGTGCGACATGAGCAGGTGTTGTATCGGTTTTTATTTCGGTATTTTGTCCGTCAAGTTCAACCATTTCCTCTGGGAATTTTTTTTCGATTAATGTAAACGGCAGAATAAATTCTTCTGCATCAGAACCGAAAGCAGTATAGATTACCTTGAGTGAGTATTCATCGTTTGCAAGCCACGATGAAAGCGGAACATATGCAAGAAGTTCCTGTGTATTCTGCCGTTTTACTTTTGAATTAATAAAAAAGAACAGGGATGAGTCTACTTTTTTTTTCTTCTTTAATAATTCGGCCATGGCTATAGTATCCTGCGTTACTTTTTTGTGTTCGCGTGATTTTAAAGTCATTCGTATGATAATTGCATCACCTGGAGCAGCTGATTCATTATAGGTAAGATTGATAGTACAATTTAAACCTTCAAATGAAGACTGAGTTGCAGCGGCAGCAGGAAAAAGAATAAAGCAGAAAGATGTGAAAAATGCAGTAAATATTTTTATGTTTTTTTTCATTTTGATTCTCCTGATTTTTTTATATCTGTAATGATCATCTGAGGAGTAACAGTACCGTTAAATGAATTCCGGTTTACTGTGTACAGCACATCAAGTTTGTCGCCTGTCTTAAAATCACGATTTAGTCTTTCTCCTTCTCCCCAGAACATTGCTGGAAATTTATACTTTCCGCAGTTGAATGTAATTTTGAGATGTCTGGGGTCGCTTTTTCCGACAAGTACAGCATCCTGTACAGGCAGATTTTTTGAGTAGAAGATAAGCTCGCGATTACCTTCCCCGAATGGTTCGAATTTATCAATGACGTTAATAAGATCCGGCGTTATGAAGGAGGAGGGAAGTTCTGCATCAATATCAATTGCATCTGGTTCATTTTCAAGATTTATTTTCGATGAAAACAATTTGAGTTTATCAACGAATTCATTGAGCTGTGCTTCGGGAAAACTAAAACCTGCTGCGTAGTTGTGTCCTCCGTGGTTGATGAAAAAGTCACCAAACTGATCCAGAAACATCGTGGCGTTGAATCCACGACAGCTGCGCATAGAACCGACAGCTATATTGTTTTCGGAAAGTGTTACAGCAATGGAAGGCACTTTAAAACGTCCAACGAGTTTTGCTGCAAGAATGCCTGTAACCCCTTTATTGATACGCTTATCGATAACAACACACATACGGTGTCCATACAATTCATAGCTTTCGTCGGCCTGCTTACTGATAAATATCGATGCATCCGTGACTAATTGCTTGCGCTGTTCATTCATTTCAATTATTTTCCGGGCAAGTCTGTCCCGTTCTTCCGGATTCTTTGAAAGAAGCAGTTCAAGTGCAACATTTGACTGTCCCATCCGTCCTGCGGCGTTAAGGGAAGGAATAACAGTCCATGACAGTTCCGAGGAACAAACCCGTTTTCCTGCTATACCAAGTCGGGCAAACAGTTCTGCAAGGCCGGGACGCAATTTTCCATTGTTTATGGAATTGATTCCGGCGCGTACCAGTATTCTGTTTTCATCTTTCAAAGGCATGATGTCTGCAAGCGCTGCAAGCATTACAAGCTGAAGATCATTCTGCTCGTCTGAAATATTCTTTGCAGTTGCTGTTTGTCTTTCTGCAAACGTCACAAAAAGATTATAAAAGCCTTCCATTTCTGTAGCAGGTTTACCACTATATTTTACGATGCGAGACATGTCCTTTATCCCTGGCAGACTTTCTGACTCAAGTTTCGGAATCAGTTTTGTAATCTGAGGGCGAAAATCCATCATATTAAATTCTACGCCATTCCCGAAAATTTCTGCAAGCTGCTTTTTAATAACAGGTTCATTCCAGACAAATATCTGCTGCCCGGTAAGGAAAGCCGGTAATTTAGTATGAGTGACGGAAATTGTCCCTGGTGAAACAAGCTCCGAAATACATTCTTTTTGAACCAGATTTCTAATTTTGAGACAGTCGATATGATAATCTCTGCCGTCGGAAGAAGAAACATTGAACAGAGTTATTTCCTGCTTGTACAGTTCCAAACTTGAAAACCGTAAGGCGGATACAAGTTTATAAGCGACAGCGGCACCTGAGATGTCGGGAAATGGATAACCTGATTCCGGCAGCTTAGGATCTATTATAGTATATGCAGCAGGAAGCGTATCCGGCGGATTATGATGATCGGTGACGATTACGTCTATGCCGAGTTCTTTAGCATGTGCGATTTCCTGGACGTTTGATATCCCGCAGTCGACCGTTATGATAAGTGACCCATACTGTTTTGCAAAGTCATCAATTGCAGAAGTCGAAAGTCCGTATGCATCGTTACCAAGAGGAAGCCTCCACTGAACATCATATCCCATATCATTGAGGTAACCGTAAAGAAGAGCAGTACTTGTTACTCCGTCAACATCGCTGTCGCCGAATACAAGTACTTTTTCATTTTCTTCTTTTGCACAGAGGATACGATCTACGGTGTCTTCCATATTATTGAAAAGAAAAGGATTATGAAGAAAACGGAGATCTGTTTCTTTAAAATAAAGAATATCTTTTCCTTCAGTAATTCCTCTGCGGACCATAATTGAAGCAGTGAGTGTATCGAAATTGTATGTATTGCAAAGTAATTTAACAATTTCGCGTGAAATATTTTTTTTGTTCCATTTTTTCAAAATATGCTGTTCTTCCTCGCAAAGTCGTTTTACAGATGTATTTCTTTGTAAATCAGCGGTTTACTCTCTGGTTTATTCTGTGAATAGGAGACCGCTTTTTCAAGCCATGCACATGCAGGAGTAAGACAGGCGTCGTCTTTGCCGTAAACTTCCATTATGGCGTCTCCTGCTTTTACGCGGCTGCCGGTTTTTGCATAAAGGATAAGACCTGCGTCGGGACAAACTGGATCTGTAGTCTTATTGCGTCCTACTCCAAGATCGATGCCTGCAACGCCTGTCAGATATGCGTCAAGGCTGAGATATCCGTCCTGTTTTGCATGGAGCGTAACATGGAACGGTGATCGTCTTTTTCCCTGTTCACTGAGAAGTTTGTCCGGATTACCACCCTGATCCTGTACATTTTGAAGGAATTTTGTAAGAGCCTTTCCGGACGTGACGGCTGCCCTGCACTTTGCCATGCCGTCTTCTTTTGTAGATACTGCGCCGCCCAGCATAAGCATTTCTGCACCGAGTGCATATGTTTCGTCCATAACGTCTTCCGGGCCGTGTCCCTGAAGGCATTCAAGCGTTTCTTCAATTTCAAGAAAGTTCCCGACTTTCCAGCCGAGAGGTGTATCCATGTTTGTAATAAGAGCAGAGGCTTTTTTCCCCATCGTAACAGCTGTTTTTACAAGAAAGGATGCAAGCATTTCCGCATCAGGAATGGATTTCATGAATGCACCAGAACCGTACTTAACATCAAATACAAAAGCATCTGCACCTTCTGCAACTTTTTTTGAGAGAATACTTGCTGTAATCAGCGGTACCGATTCAACAGTACCAGTTACATCCCGAAGTGCATAGAGTAAACGGTCTGCCGGAACGATTTCTTTTGACTGACCTGTCATAGCAAAACCCGTTTTTGCAATAAGAGATCGGAATGTATCCGGTGTAAGACCAACTTTATATCCCTCTATTGATTCAAGTTTGTCGAGTGTCCCGCCTGTGTGACCAAGTGCACGACCTGACATCATAGGTACCTGAATTCCACAACATGCGGCAATTGGTGCGAGCAGCAGCGAGATTTTGTCGCCGACTCCGCCTGTAGAATGCTTGTCGACAAACGGCCCCGTAAGTCCTTTTTTTTCGTAACCGGTTAGATGTATGACGTCGCCGGAGTGGAGCATTGCGTCGGTAAGCCATCCCGTTTCTTCAAATGTCATACCATTGAAATAAACGGCCATAAGCCATGATGACATCTGATAGTCTGGAATTTTACCTGCTGCATAATTGGTAACTAAAAATTTAATTTCTTCCTGTGTTAATACTGTATTTCCGGTAAGACTTTGTTTTCCGTCTGAAGAACGAATAAACGTTCCTCGTTTTTTCAAAATTATATCTGTTGGTCTCATAATATTCCTGTTCCTGTTTCAAGTGTTTTCAATTTTGTTCCTGATGCCTGTTCTACAAGGAAGAATACAAGCCGCTTAATTTCACTAAGCGAGTCGTCGCTGACCGGCAACGGTCTTACAGCTGCCGGTGACAGTTCTGATACAGCATATAAGTAGCGTGCAGCTTCAAGGCTTAGTATGAACGTATGAGCTTTTTTGTCCTGTTCTGCACAGAAACTGCATGTGAATCCATTTTCAACTGGATTATATAATACTCTATCTCCTGATGAATTTCCAGTAAAAAACTCTCTGCCGCACAAAATGCAGTGCGAAATTTCCGGTCTGATCCCGAGCAAGTCAAGATAACGCCACAAAAACCGTACCGTGCCTGTGGCGCACTGTCTGCCGGAGGCGAATTCAAGTCCATCAAAAAAACCGGATACCAGATACCAGCACTTTTCAGTGCTGCCGGCACATTTTGTTTTTATTATAAGTTCTGCTGCGAGAGAAGCCGCGTAGGTCTTGTAAAGATTTTCACGAAACGTTAGATGGTAATTTTGTACATCAAAATCAGTAACCTTCACATTTTTAGAGATATCGCTTCCTTCTTTACAGTAGAGATATGCTGTCCCACTGTTCCACAGAGAGACAAGTGACCGGAGTTTACTTTTGGGACCGCCGTATAATGTCGCATATACGAGGCCATTGTCTTTTGTCATAAATCCTACAGAACTGTTGTTTTCCCCCTGTGGTTTTATTGAAAAGATAATCCCCTGTGTGACATAGTTTCGCGGCATAATAGTATAATACTATTTTTTTTATGAGTTTTCCATAGCTATAGGTATTACCGGCACTTTGTAATTTTACGCGTTTTTATCATTGTAAACGTACACTTTACATAACTGCAGGATTCATCTATAATAACAGCAAAACATATTAGAGGTGTCTTTGATGATATTTCCCCTTGAAGAACTTGTAAAATATTCTGATAATATTTATGAAATTACGGTGGCAGCAAGCCGCCGTGCATATCAGATGGCAAAAATTGAAGATCCTGAAATTGAACAAAATGACGGAAAAGTCGTTTCCCTTGCTGCACGTCAGGTTTTTGACAAGAAGGTAACGTTCAAGATTGAGCAGCAGTAAAACTGAAAACGGAAAGATTCCAGTTCTGGTTCTTTTTGCACCAACTGCTACAGGAAAGACTGCTTTGCTGCGGACACTTTTTGCACAGAGCGGTCTTTCTTATTTTAACGGTGATGCAGAAATTATAAGTGCCGATTCGATGCAGGTATATCGTGGTATGGATATTGGAACAGCAAAACCTGATGATGCTCTGCTGTCTGATCTGCCGCATCATCTGATCAATATATATTCCCCTGATGAACAGTTTTCTGTTGCAGATTTTGTGAAACAGGCTGATGCCGCCTGTGCAGAAATATATTCACGTGGAAAAATTCCCGTTATTGCGGGTGGTACTGGTTTTTATATTCGTGCTTTTCTTCTTGGTTTGCCGGAGACGCCGGAAGCTGATGAAAATGTGCGCGCGGAAATACAACGTCGAATGGAAACAGAAGGCCCCTCTAAACTGTATGCCGAACTTCAATTAATTGATCCGGAAAGTGCCGCCGCCATCCATGTGCATGATAAATACCGTATTCAGCGCACACTTGAAATTTATGCGACGGCTGGGAAAACACGGAGTTCGTTCAGAAAAAAAAGTAATCTTCGTGAGCAGTATTTTTTTTGTACAATTGTTCTCCGTATGGAACGGGAGATGCTCTATCGACGTATAAATCAACGGGTGGACAATATGTTTGACGAAGGCTTGGAGCAGGAAGTCCGTCGTCTGATGGAAAACGGATATACAGCAGATTCTCCTGGCATGAAAGCGATAGGGTACCGCGAATGGTTTTTCTGCAATTCAGAGAAAGATTACATTGCAAAGAATGTGCGTATACAGATAAAGGCTGACAGCCGGGTATATGCAAAAAAACAGTATATTTATATGCACAATATTCCATCCTCTATAATAATTCCGTTCGATGGCTCGGAAGAAGCTGTGAGTCTTGTTTCTAAAGAAATTCGTAAGTTTTTTGATTCTGTAAAGTAATCACTACCTTGTGATTGAAATAAAATAGAGCACTAAGTGTTTTTTTCCTATGACCCTTGACGTAATACCATTTTTAAGAGATAATTACTAACACTAATCTAAGTGAAAGGAGTGCCATCGTGCCCTGTGGAAAGAAAAGAAAGCGCCAGAAGATGGCGACACATAAGCGAAAGAAGATGCTTAGAAGAAATCG
>Ga0172378_10002483_pt1 | contig 17289 bp, 13 predicted proteins | sample GrowelOW332metaG_FD_119755 | JGI IMG/M metagenome (GOLD analysis project Ga0172378, IMG submission 119755) | Groundwater microbial communities from an aquifer near a municipal landfill in Southern Ontario, Canada - Pumphouse #3_1 metaG | ecosystem: Environmental > Aquatic > Deep subsurface >... | reverse complement strand
GAACGCGAGCAAGGCCTTCTTCTTTATTTAGCTCTAGACGAATAAAAGGTCTGTCTTCTTTGATGATTTCTTTCATGCGCTTTTCGATTTTAGCTAAGTCATCAAAAACGAGAGGGGTAGGAGTCATCAAATCGTAGTAAAAGCCTTTGTCAATTGCAGGGCCATAAGCTAATTGAGTTCCTGGAAAAAGGTCGCATACGGCTTCGGCAAGCACATGAGCACAAGAGTGCCTGAGAACAAATAAAGCATCTGCATCTTCATTACTTGGAGTAATAATTTTAAATGTGCCGCTTTCTTTAAGAGGACGGTTTAAGTCTAAAATCTTGTCATTTAATTTGATGGCAAGAGCTTTTCTAGCTAAACCTTCAGCGATGCTTTTTGCGATTTCTAGGCCAGTGGTTCCTGATGCTACGGAACGTACGGAGCCATCAGGGAGAGTGAGTTCGATTTGATTCATGATATTATATCCTTTATTTCCCTGGAAATACGACATCCAGCGGTAAAGGCGAATTTAGGAATAAAAACGTTTTTTATCATTTGTTTTTTTAAGAAAACACCCTAGGGCTTATTGATTTTTTAAGAAAAATCATTGAATGAGTTTATTAGTAACCTGAAAAATGATGATTTTGTTGCTTTGAAGGCTTCAAAAAGAGGGAGCAAAACCACAGCTTGTATTTTCTGATGGAATCCATTTTAAACGTTCTTTTTCTATTAAATGTTGTTAATTTTTGAACTATGAACACAATAAATCCAAATAAAGCTTCGTTTGCCGTGGTCTTACCCGCAGGTGGTTTAGGCAAACGCATGGGATCTTCTATTCCTAAACAATTACTTTCCTTGCGTGGAAAACCTGTTTATTTTCACAGTCTAGAGACTTTTTTATCGATGGATGAAATAGCTGAAGTGATTCTTGTGGTTCCTAAAGATTGGAAGAGTCATTTTGAACAAGAACTTTTAGATGGAAATGCGCTTTCAAAAGAATATCAGGAAAAATTAAAAATTGTCGAAGGTGGAAAAGAACGTTGGGAATCAGTTAAACAAGGCGTTTTAGCTATTTCAAAATCCTCTCATGTGTTAGTGCATGATGTGGCAAGGCCTTTTATTTCTAAAGACATTATTCGTGAGTCTTGTCTTGCGTTAGAAACTAAAGGGGCTTGTATTGTTGCTCGCCCAGTGAATGATACCGTAAAAGTGGTTCAAGATGGTGTAATTCAAAATACTTTAGATCGCACTACGGTATGGCTTGCTCAAACTCCTCAAAGTTGTTCTGTAGAGTTATTAAAATCACTATATAAAAAAATAGAACAAAATCCTTTAGACTTTGTTCCAACAGATGAATCCTCAATATTAGAATATTTTAATATACCTGTTTATGTAATTAGAGGGGATGCATTAAATGATAAAATAACCACTCCCGAAGATTGGGAGCGGTTTAGTAGCAATTCTTTTTATAAGAACCAATAAGTAGCACCTAGCTGAAACATCATTGTTTTATTGTCTCTATCAATGCTTGGAAGTTCTACTCCAAATATATTGTTAAGATTATCTTCATATGTATTGGTTAGGCCAAGAATAAAACGAAAGTTAACGTCTAAACCAGTTCCTATATCTAGCTTTTTACCTACACCAAATACCAGTCCAAATTCAAATACACTCGATTCATCAATGTCTTCTTCTTGTGTAAAAGTTAAAGAACTAGATGATTTCATCTCAGAAAAATAAGAGGCAGATAAATTAAAGGATAACAGTGGCCCTATTTCAAAGAATACGGGTTGAATCACTTGTAAGCGAGCTAGAATTGGAATATCAAGATTCAAAAAAGTAACGGCAAAGTCAGATGAAGAAGAACCTAGGATGACATTAATTTCATGAGAAAAGAAGTGCTTACGAAAGGCAAAAGTGAGTTCTGGATTAATTTGGATCATGGGATTGATTTCATAAAGAACAGAACCTCCCACGTTAAAGCCAAATCCGTAAGCGCCATCGCGGGAATTTTCTCCCCAAATAAGATTAAAATTACCACTCGCTCGACCGCCGATCGAAAGGTTTTCTATTGAAAAAGCGGAACTTGCTATACAAGCGATGAGTAAGACTAATTTGGATAGTTTTTTCATGTTTCTCTCCGAAATGAAATAGTTAACCTAAATATATTTCTTTTATCTAAAAATTATCATACTAATATAGGGTGCTTTTGAATGAGTATTACATTCTTGCGTAATTTAAGAAAAAATGAAGCTTGTTTTTACAATAATTTATTACTAGCTTAGCCAAAGCTAACAAATGGAAGGCGTTATGAACTCAATAAAACTCACGAAAAGTTTAGAAGATTATTTAGAAATGGTTCTTATACTTCGTAAAACCTTAGGGAAAGTCCGTGTGAAGGACTTAGCTTCAGCTCTTTCAGTGAAAATGCCTTCTGTGGCAAAAGCGGTTAATCTATTAAAACAGCAGAAATTGGTAAACCAAGAGTCTTATGGTGACATTGAGTTGACTACGCTCGGAGAAACTACGGCGAAAAAAATTCTTAGTCGTCATTTATTGCTCAAAAATTTTTTAATGAATATAGGCGTTACTGAGGAAGTGGCAAATGAAGAGGCCTGTTTGATGGAACATATTTTATCGCCAGAAACTTTGGATTGTATTGAAACTTTTAATAAGAAGTTTGAAAAATAGTATGAAGGAAGTAGAGAATAACATAATCACACTTGCTGACATGAAGCCAGGAGATCAAGCTGAAATCATCGGCTATCAGGGCGGTGATCAGCGTTATAAATCAAAACTACTCGCTATGGGTCTTGTTCGAGGAGTTGTTTTAGAATTACTTCAAATAGCACCTCTTGGAGATCCTCTAAAAGTAAAAGTTTTATCCTATCGTTTATCGCTACGAAAAAAAGAAGCAGAAATCTTAAAGTTAAGAAGAGTCTTATGATAGACAAAGAAAATTTTACAATCGCCATTGCTGGGAATCCAAACTGTGGAAAAACAGCTCTTTTTAATGCTTTAACAGGCTCCAATCAAGAAGTGGGCAATTGGCCTGGAGTAACTGTTGAAAAGAAAGAAGGCTTTTTTCAGTTAGACAATCATAAAATTCGCGTGGTCGATTTGCCTGGCATTTACGCTCTTTCGGCAAATAGTGAAGATGAACGAGTCGCTCTAGATTTTTTATTATCTCGTGAAGCGGATTTGATCATCAATATCTTGGATGCGACTAATTTAGAACGCAATTTGTTTTTAACTACCCAATTGATGGAATTAGATATTCCAATGGTCATTGCGGTAAATATGATGGATATTGCTGTTCGCCGAGGAATACAAGTCTACTTAAAAAAAATGACGGAGCTTCTTGGAATTACGGCGGTCGGTTTATCGGCGATATCAGAAAAAAGCTGTGAGGGATTTGTAAATGACATGCATGATATTCTTCATGGTGTTAGGCCGACTCCTGTTCCTATTACTCACAGTGCTTCAATAGAAAACTTAGTAAAGGAACTTTCTCCAAAGTTTGATTCGCTTTCTAAAAAGCTAAACGTATCTTCTCGTTGGGTCGCTATTCAATATTTAGAACATAGTGGTCGGATAATTGATTTAGTCGAAGAAGAAGGAATTCCTATCTCTAGAGAATCAATAGAAGAATCGCTTGGAGAAGAACCAGAATTTGCCATTGCAGATTCTAGATATACATTGATTCGCCAGGTAGCTGTATCAGTTGTACGAGATAGAACAAAAAAAGAAACCAATACCGATAAAATAGATCGAGTCTTTTTACATCGAATCTTTGGTTTACCTTTGTTTGTGTTAGCGATGTATCTTGTGTTTTGGATCGCAGTCACTTTTGGTGGCGCTTTTATTGACTTTTTTGATATCTTTTTCGGCGCTTTTTTTGTGGATGGTTTTGCCTCTGTATTACAGTCTATTGGGGTTTCAGACGTTTGGATTGCATTTTTAGCCGATGGTCTTGGTACTGGTATTCAAACGGTGGCTACCTTTATCCCTGTTATTTTCTTTATGTTTTTGTGCCTAGCATTTTTAGAAGATTCAGGGTATATGGCAAGAGCGGCTTTTGTGGCGGATCGTTTTATGCGTATCTTAGGGCTTCCTGGAAAAGCCTTTGTGCCGATGCTTGTGGGCTTTGGTTGTTCTGTGTCTGCTTTGATGGCCACTCGAACAATGGAAAATAAAAGGGAACGATTTTTAACGCTATTTCTTGTTCCATTTATGAGTTGTAGTGCAAGGCTTCCAGTATATGCACTTTTTGGTGCCGCTTTCTTTGGCGCCAAAGCGGGGATGATGATCTTTGCTATTTACTTCACTGGTATTTTGGTCGCCATTTTTTATGGCTTACTTCTAAGAAAAACGTTGTTTCAGGGTCAAGAAACTTCATTTATCATGGAGCTCCCTCCTTATCATTTCCCTCGTTTTGGAAAGCTTTGCCGTCTCGCTTGGTATCGATTAAGAGAGTTTTTATTTCGAGCAGGTAAAGTGGTATTATTGATGGTTACTTTCCTTGGCTTTTTGGGCTCTATTGGGACAGATGGCTCCTTTGGAAATCAAGATAGCAAGCAATCAGTGCTCTCTGTAGTGGGTCGTGAAATTACTCCTGTCTTTGAACCGTTTGGTGTGGAAAAAGATAACTGGCCTGCTTCGGTGGCTTTGTTTACAGGACTTTTTGCAAAAGAAGCCATTGTTGGCACTTTGAATTCTTTATACAGTATTTCTGATAACAAGAATAGCGAGTCCGAAGAAACATTTGATTTAGGGGAATCGATAAAAGAAGCTTTTATATCAATTCCAGTCAATATGAAAGGTGTTTTTTGTGATTTTCTATCGCCATTTTCTTTAGGCGGAGCCGTTGATGAAAGCGCCTCTGAAGAAAATAGAGGTGTGATTAATCAAATGAAAAAGCACTTTACTCTTGGAACGGCTCAAGTGTTCTCGTATTTATTATTTATTCTTTTGTATGTGCCTTGCCTTGCTGCACTAGGGACTGCATATAGAGAATTGGGCCGTTTTTATGCGACATTAATGATTGTATTTCAAACAATTCTCGGTTGGTGCCTTTCGGTCCTCTTCTTTCAAATTATGACAGGGCATCAATTATTCTGGATAATTGTAGCGTTGATTTTACTTCTTTTAGAATCACTTTCTTTATTCTGGATTGGTCGAAAGAAGAAAATTTAATGATGAGATAAAAAAAGACTTCCTCTTTTTTTGAGGAAGCCTTCAAGTCAAATTCTAGCAAATAGAATTATTGCTCACACATGAACATGCCCTCGTCAGTAGCAGTGCAATTTGGAAATCCTGTACAGTCTGATGCAATGGTTCCTTGTAATGTATTAGTACATTCTTGATCTAGAAAAGCCTTCGCATCTGCTGAAGTAGTGTACATACAAGAGCTAAATACACCTGGAACCACGCAGGCAGTCTGAATGGTTGTTTCAGAAGCAGAGCTTGAAGAATCATCACCACAGGCAGTGAACATCATTAAACCAAATGCAGCTAGCGCAAGAGGAAGTTTTTTCATTTGAGACTCCTTTTATTTATTTGTGTTAAAAATGAAAAATCCCAAAAGGGCATTGAAATTATCTGCTCCCTTTTTTTGATGGGTTTGATACAAAGTCTACATTAATATTTTTAATTTTCCAAACAAATTTATCAAAAAAATCACTTCAAATATCTACAATGCATTTTTTAATAAAAAGAAATAAAAAATTTTGTAATGAAGGAGTTGTTTTATAAAATGAATTAGTATAGCGGGTTTAGGAGCTATAACGCTTTTAAATAAGCAAGAAATCAGCTAAAAAGTCACTACACAGAATGAATAGATGCTATCTTTTATATAAATGGAATCCCTAATGAATAATTATTCATTTTTTTTTGAGCAAAGAAATAAAGTGAAGTTTTAGAGAATCCAAAACAAGGTGAAATAAGGACCGAGAATGAATCAAAATATCAAAGAAGCTGCTTTAGCTTATCACGCTAGTGGAAAGCCAGGAAAAATAGAAGTCGTTCCTACAAAACCACATTCCACTCAAACTGATTTAGGATTAGCTTATACACCAGGCGTTGCTGAACCTTGCCTTGAAATTGAACGAGATGAATCACTCGCTTATGATTATACTGGAAAAGGAAATTTAGTTGCTGTTATTTCTAATGGAACAGCTGTTTTAGGATTAGGCGATATAGGCGCTTTAGCTGGTAAACCAGTTATGGAGGGCAAAGCTCTTCTTTTCAAAATTTATGCAGGGATAGACGTATTTGATATTGAAATCAATGAAAAAGATCCTAAAAAATTTATTGAAATAGTCAAAGGCATTGCTCCTACATTTGGTGGCATTAATTTAGAAGACATTAAAGCTCCAGAGTGTTTTGAAATAGAACAAACTTTAGTTAAAGCATTAGATATTCCTGTCATGCATGATGATCAGCATGGAACAGCTATTATTTCTGCTGCTGGTCTTTTAAATGCAATTGAAATTGCAGGGAAAAATATTGCAGAAGTGAAAATGGTGGTGAATGGTGCTGGTGCTGCTGCAAGTGCTTGTACAAGACTTTATCTTGCGCTTGGTTTGAAAAAAGAAAACCTAGTTATGGTGGATAGCAAGGGTGTAATTAATCCGAATCGTAGTGATTTGAGCCCTAATAAAAAAGAATTCATGACACAAAGAACAGATGTCAATACTTTAAAAGAAGCGTTAGTTGGCGCTGATATCTTTTTAGGCCTTTCTAAGGGTAATATTTTAACTCGAGAAATGGTGCGTAGCATGGCAGATGTTCCTATTGTATTTGCACTAGCTAATCCTACACCAGAAATATCTTATGAAGAAGCCCTTGCTTCTCGTGGCGATTTGATTTTTGCAACGGGCCGTTCTGATTATCCTAACCAAATTAACAACGTAATTGGATTCCCATATATTTTCAGAGGTGCTCTTGATGTGCGCGCTTCTACAATTAATGAAGAAATGAAATTAGCGGCTGTACGTGCGATTGCTAAATTGGCTCATGAACCTGTACCTGATGTAGTGAATATTGCGTATAATGCCAAGAGATTTACCTTTGGTAAGGATTACTTAATCCCTAAGCCTTTAGATCCTCGCTTGCTAACAGAAGTTTCCATTGCGGTTGCAAAAGCTGCTATTGATAGCGGGGTCGCTAGAAAGCCTATTACAGATTGGGATGCTTATTATGACCGTCTTCGCGATATGATGGGCTATGATAATAAGATGATGCGTGGCTTTACAGATACCGCTCGTAGTAATCCAAAACGTGTTGTATTTGCCGAAGGAATGCATATCAACATGATTAAGGCTGCTGTTCAAGCAAAGAATGAAGGAATTGCGTTCCCTATTTTGCTAGGAAATCCAGAACGCATTATGATGACGGCTCAAAAAGAACACTTGGATCTTTCAGGAATAAAAATTATTAATACAAGAAGCCCTGAAGAATTCGAAAGACGTAGAGCTTATGCTGCCATTTATACTGAGGAAAACGGTCGAAATGGCGTAACATTTGAAGAAGCCCGAGATGATATGTATGAGCCAAATCATTTTGGAATGATGATGGTGAAAACAGGAGATGCCGACGCTTTTATTACAGGTGTTTATTCCAAATATTCAGAAACTATTGCTCTTGCAAAATCAATTATTGGAATACGAAAAGAGTATAAGCATTTTGGAGCTCTTCATATTTTAAATACAATGAAAGGAACTTTCTTCCTTGCAGATACGTTGATTAATCGTAATCCAGATGCAGATACGCTTGTGGATATTGCTAAATTGACTCATGATGCTGTTCGCTTTTTTGCTCATGATCCAATCATGGCAATGCTTTCCTATTCAAATTTTGGATCTGACTTAGAACAAGTGTGTGGAACTTCAAACATAGTAAGAGAAGCTGTCGCTAAATTACACAGTGATTTCCCTGAGTATGTTGTGGATGGTGAAATGCAAGTGAATTTTGCTCTGAATAAAGAGTTAAGAGATCAGAAGTATAGTTTTACAAAGTTGAAAGATAAAAACGTAAATACTCTGATTTTCCCTTGCCTAAGTTCTGCAAATACAACTTATAAAATGCTTTTGGAAATGGGTATAGGCGAGTCGATAGGGCCTGTACAGATGGGGCTAAAAAAACCGATTCATTTTACAGATGTAGAAAGTTCAGTACGGGATATTTTTAATTTGACTGTGGCTGCTGTGATTGATGCCATAGTGCAAGAGAAAAAAGACGCCGAAAAGAAATAGGAATTTATATTACGACTATGAATTCAAAAAATCAGCTTTATTTTACGATACATGGACACTTTTATCAGCCTCCACGAGAGAATCCTTGGACTGGTATTATAGAAAATCAAGAAAGTGCATACCCTTTTCATGATTGGAATGATCGAATAGCCCATGAATGTTATAGTCCTAATGGGGCTAGTAGATTACTTTCACCAACGGGACGTATTCAGGATATCGTTAATAATTATGAATACATGAGTTTTAATATCGGACCCACATTAATGAATTGGATTCGAAAAAAGGCTCCTGAAACTTACCAGCATATTCAAGAAGCGGATAAAAAAAGTGCTGAACGCTTGAATGGGCATGGCAATGCGATTGCTCAAGTCTATAATCACATCATCATGCCTCTTGCCTCACCAGAAGATCGAATAACTCAGATTCGTTGGGGTATTCGTGATTTTGAATTCCATTTTAATCGTAAACCAGAAGCAATATGGTTAGCAGAAACAGCGATTAATATGGATACGGTGGTGGACTTGATTCGTGAAGGAATTCGTTTTACCATTCTTTCTCCAACTCAAGCGGAGTCATTTAGAAAAATAGGGGACTCGCATTGGTCTGATTGTTCTCATACCAATATTGATACGAGTCGTCCTTATCGAATTTATCCTAAAGATGCTGAAGGCAATACCATTTGCGAAGGGTATTTAGATGTCTTTTTTTATCATCCCTCTCTTTCTAGTGCAGTGGGTTTTGAACATCTTTTACGAGATGCCAATGTCTTTGGTAAGCGTATTTTGGATATTTTTGATCCCAAAAAAACAGAGCCTCAACTGGTGAATATTGGTACTGATGGAGAGTCTTATGGCCATCATGAACCATTTGGAGATATGTGTGCTGCTTGGCTTTTTAATAAGTATGCCCCAGATCATCATATGGTTCCAGTAAACTACGGTTGGTTTTTGGAAAAATTTCCTCCTCAATATGAAGTGAAACTAAAAAACGTGTATGGCGAAGGCTCTGCATGGAGTTGTGCTCATGGTGTAGGCCGTTGGATCCGTGATTGTGGCTGTTCTACAGGTGGCCCTGGAGAATGGAATCAGAAATGGCGTACCCCTTTACGCGATGCTTTTGATCATTTGAAAAAATTAGCTGATGATGTTTTTCTTCGAGAATTCCCAAAGTATTCTTCTATAAATCCGTGGGAGGCGCGCAATCTTTATATTGATTGTTTAGTGGATTCTAAAGATGAGGAACGATCTAAGAAGTTCTTAAAACATATTTTAAAACATCCTGACAATGAAAAAGAATCGGCAGCGGCTTTACGTCTGCTTGAAATTCAAAAATATGTCATGTTTAGTTATACAAGTTGTGGTTGGTTCTTTAATGATCTAGAAGGTCTTGAGCCTGTTCAAAATATGCGTTATGCTCTTAGAGCGATTGAACTCTTTAAGCCTTTCTTACCTTTTGGTCATCCAATCAAAGAAGAAGTTTTAAGTATTTTAGCTCGCGCCGTTTCTAATGAACATCAATGGAATGGAGCTGAAATATTTACGCGCTTTGCTGTTCCAGAAATTCCAGTCACGATGAAATTGATGGCTGAACGTGCTGTTGTTTATCATTTAAAATTAAATGATATTTATTACGATAAAGATTCTCGTATTCATACAGAGAAAAAATCTTCTAGACGTCGCCAGACATTAGTATTATCTTCATTTCGTGACACTTGCCTCCAAGAAGCTTTGTCTGCTAAAATTTTAGTGATTACTGATCATCTCGGGCGTGTTAATATCGTGGTTTGTGAAGGCAGCTATAATGATTTAAGCTTTGTCTCAGACCCTAATATTTCCATCGCTGAATTGAGGTCTCTATACCCAACAGCGTATGTGGTTCGGTTACGTGATTTGATGAGTGATTCTCTTAAAAGAATTAATCAGTTATCTACCCAAAAATATTTAGCAAAGATTACAGAAACATTTTCTGAAGTAGCCTTACAACAGGGCTTGACTGTTGATAGCCTTGCTGATCCAGATCATACTTTACCAGATACCATGCGAAAGGTTTTAAGTCTTGATATCAACTTTAGAATACATCGTGGTGCATTAGATTACTTAAAGAAACCAAGCGAAGAAGTGTTTAATACGGTAAAAGAATTAGTGGATGAATCTAATGAATTACGTACGAAATTTTCTTTTGGTGGAACAGGTCGCTTATTCCATAAAAAATTAATGGAATTAATCGATTTAGCTACTGATCAATTGGATGAAACCTCAGTCAATCACATTACAGGTCTCATTTCTATGGCTGATTGGTTGAAGTTATATATTGATAAAACCACTTTAGAAAATAAGGCGTTTTTAACATATCAGCATTTTAAAGAAAAACCTAAAGGGCCATTAAAATCATTATTACCAATGTTTGATTGGCTTAATTTTGAGCGACCAGATGGACTATGAACTTTCTAAAGAACCTTTAATATCCGCCTCTCAAATTGAGGGGCGTGTTCTAGAATTAGGGCAAGAAATTTCTTCTCAATTTTCGGTGGACTTAGTTTTAGGGGTTCTTACTGGTTCTTTTATTTTTGTAGCCGATCTAGTTCGCACTATGCCAAATCCAGTTCAGATTCGTTTTATTAAAGCCTCAAGTTACGGGCTTTCTCAACATAGTTCAGGAATAGTCAAAATAAATGGTTTAGATGAAATGGACTTAAAAAATAAGAACGTTCTTGTTGTGGATGATATTTTGGATTCAGGGAGAACGTTATCTTGCCTTTTAGAACAAGTCCGTTTAGCGGGAGCGAATATTGTAAAAAGTGCTGTTCTTTTAGATAAACCTTCTCGTCGAGAGGTCCCTTTAGAAGCTGACTTTGTAGGCTTTTCGATCGAAAATCATTTTGTGGTTGGCTACGGATTAGATTATGCTGAAGGATATCGCTCATTGCGAGCGATTTATAAGATGAGCATTCCATCTCCATAACTAAAAAGTTTCATTTTGTTTTTAACCGCTTCTGCATAAGCTGCCAGAGTATTTTCTCTTCCATACAAAGCGGCAACAAGTAAAATTAAAGAACTCTTTGGCCAGTGGAAATTAGTGAGTAATCCATCAACGATTTTATACTGATACCCTGGATAAATAAATGCGTGAGTAATCCCTTTTTGTGCCGTGAGCTTTCCATCAGGAGAAGCGATCGTTTCAAGTACTCTTGTGCTTGTAGTTCCAACAGTAATGATTCGCCCTTTTTTCTCTTTTACGTTATTAATGAGGCGTGCATTTTCTTCAGTGAGTTCATAAAATTCACCATGCATATGGTGCTCTCGAAAATCTTCGACAGAAATATTTTGAAAAGTACCTGGCCCAACGTGTAAAGTTACTTCTGCAATGGAAACGCCTTTGGCTTTTAACTTGTCAAGCATTTCATTACTAAAGTGAAGGCTCGCTGTAGGGGCTGCGACTGCACCTGCGAACTTTGCAAAAATCGTTTGGTAAGCTTTTTTATCATCTTCGTCATCAGGCCTTAATATATAAGGTGGTAATGGAACGTGTCCTTGATCATTCATCACCTGCTCAAGTTCCGCTGGTGAAACACTAAAACGAAGGACTCTAGCACCATCTTCTTTTATTTCTTCGACAGTCACGGAAACGCCAGCAATTGAAAGTTCTTTTCCAACGGTAAAGGCTTTTCCTGGTTTAACCCAAGCTTCCCAACGTGCTTCACCAGATTTCGCAGGAATCAAAGCTTGTACTAGAAGAGTCTCTACATGGCCTCCAAAAGCGGTGTTTCCGAAAAGCCTTGCTGGAATGACTTTTGTGTTATTGACGACAAGACAATCTTCTGGTTGAATTAAATCGACTATTTCGGCTGATGGAAGAATGGATCGAGCGGTCCCATTTTTAGGACAGTAGAGAATATTTGTTTTCCCTTTTCCTGCAGTTCGATTAGCTATTAATTCTTTTGGAAAATCAAAATCGAAATCAGATAACTTATAAGAATTCATGGATGAGAGCCTTTAAAAAATATAGTGGCGAAAAGAAGGTTTACTGAAGTAAATTAAAATTATGACTTAAGTGCTTTTAATGAGGTTTGAATCATTTTTTTTATTTCTTCTTTAAAGAGAACAGGTTCAATGATTTCAATATCAGGCAAAAGCCCAATAATCCATTTTCTTAAATCAGGAGAATCGTATAAATTCAATTCGATAGTAGAATGATTTTTTTGTTTTTTTATTTTAGCGGGTGGATTAAAATGAGACTCTCTGAATTGGCTTTCTAGCCAAGGTTCTTTAACAAGTAGAAGCAGTTTAAGAATAACTGTTTTTTCACTATCTCCTACCCATTTACCATAACAGTATTTATAAAAATTTTGGACATCTATTTCTTGGGGTTTGAAAAATTCTTGCATAAGAGATTCTTGACGAATCCTCTTCACCACAAGAAGTTTTGGCTTTACATTCTTTGTTTTCTCTGTAGAATAAGCGAGGTAAAGAGTCCCCATTCGAAGGATTAATTTTAATGGTCTAATTTCTAATTTCTGGATTTCACCGCTAGAACCTTGCATATAATGCACCTTCATGCATTGGCCTTTTTTTATTGCCGTCAGGTATCGTTCTATTCGTGCTTCAGAAATATCGTATTCAGAAAAAGGGCCGTGATCAATAATGAAATCAGGGTCTAAGGAAATAGCTTCGGGGGCACAATCTGTTTCAGGTGTTTTCCCTTCTAGAGCATCTATCGCTTTATTGATTACTTTTGTATAGCGAATTTCAGCATGATCTGTAAGTTCTTTGTGAAGTTTTCTTAGAGAACGAATTAATGGAGCATTGACATTGTTTTTAGTTTGTTCTATGAAGAATCGTCTAGGCTGTCCAGGATTCTTAATTTTTCGTAGACTGCTGTTTTCTTTGCTTAAGTCTTTTAAAAAACGAAAAATAGTTCGTGTATTGCAATCCATATAATTCGCCAATTCTTCAACCGTAGCAGGGGAAGTCATTAATCGCAATTTTAATCGATTAAGTTTTTCGTATGTGGAAGCCATTTATTCCTCTGATGGTTGAACAATACGTAGTTTGTTGTCAATGGAAACTTTTTTTGTAGAACGTATGGCAGTAAAATAGGCTTGACTTTTTTGTAAAATAGAATGGACGCGCCCTTCTAAAATCATTTTTTTCCCATTGCATGAAACACGAATACAGGTATCTTTTAATTTAGGATGTTCTTTTAGTGCCCTAGCTGCATTTAAGCATAATATTTTATGGGTGTTTGTTTCAGCAGGGGACAATTCTAAGAGAAGAGATAATTCACGAATTCCTTCAAGCACCTCTAACCTTTTTTCTAAATCCGCAGGTGTTGCTTCAAATGAGAAATAGCATCGAACAGTCACTTTTCCATTTTCTACGTTCACATCATAGTCAAAAATAGGCAGGCTTAAGTCTTCTAAAACAGATAGAACATTTGATTTTAATAAGTTATCAGAAATGGTAACAGAAGGGTCTACCTGAATAAAGTCAACACAGCCACGTACGGCAGGTATGTTTTCTAAAAATTGTCGAATTTCTTTTTTTAGTCGAATATTAGGGACATTGCCTTTGATAAAAACAATTCCTTGCGCCACTTCATAAGAAAGAGCAGAAATAACTTCAGGGAAAGTATCTTTTAGCTTAAAACGAATTAATTCATGAAGCTGGGCATTGGGTGTCGTTTGATAAGCTTCTGGGAGAGTCATGAATAAAAGGATGTTATTGTCTAATAATACAGCGAGTTTTTCTTTTTCACCATCGCTTACAATACCAACCACTTTCCCGAACGCATCTCGAGGAACATGATAGATGGGATCTCCAATCAACGTTTGCCCGCTTTGTACAGGAAGAAGACGATACCCTTGCGGATATTCTTCAACTTCTTCTTCATTAAAAGGACGTTCTATTTTTTGATCAGGACCATTATTGTAACTGATGACAATAATTTCTTCCGTGGCAGAATGGAAAACACCTTTAACTTTACCTGGTCTAGGAGTTCCTTTGACATAAAGCCAATTTCCAGGAATAATTCGATTATGGCCTAATATTTTCACATATTCTGATTTATGAGAATCGCAGAAAAAATTGAATTCTTGTGAAAAAGCAATAAAGTAAGTGGAACAAATCTTACAGGAACAGAGCAAAGGAATATGAGGGCGAATCCCACCCCGAGTGGAGTACGGCTCACGAGCAAAAATTTGATGAGAACAGACTTTTTGACAGCGCCTGCAAAATAAAAGTTCACTCGTTATGGGGTATAGAAAAGCCTTTCTCATGGTTCCATTAATGGTTCCGCATCTAGAATTCGACTCAATACGTTTTGTTTTCCAACTAACTCAAATATTTCCCAAAGACCAGGCCCGGCGCTAACTCCAGAGACTGCAAGACGAACAGCTCCCACTAAATCTCCTAAGCGAAGACCACTTGATTCAGCAAGAGCATGAAATGCTTGTTCTATAGAAGAGGCATTAAACTCAGTAAGAGGCTCAAGTGCTTTTCTTACAGATTGAGCGATTGCTCTAGAACCAGCACCCCAATTTTTAGTCTTCGCTTTTTCATCAAACGTTTTAGGAGTTGTAAAAAAGTAAGAAGCCATTATAGGTAGATCTGTTAAGAAATGAGCGCGGTTTTTTAGAAGTTTAACAACAGCTAGAATATAATCTTCAGAAAAAGAAGAAGTTTTTATTTCAATGGCTTCTAAACCTTTGACCATGTAGTCTGCTAAGAATTTTTCATCCGCTTGATGAATATGTTGGCCATTCATCCATTGTAGCTTTTTCTCATCAAAAGCAACAGCCTTAGGATTGATGCGTTCTAAGGTGAATACATCAATCATTTCTTGAATCGTCATGACTTCTCTATCATCACCTGGGTTCCAGCCAAGAAGCGCGAGAAAATTAACAAGTGTTTCTGGTAAGAATCCTAAATCACGGAAATCACCAACAGAGGCGGCGCCTTTGCGTTTTGAAAGTTTACCGCCACCAGCAGCAAGAATAACAGGTAAATGACAAAATACAGGAGGTTCCCATCCAAAGGCTTTGTATAATAAAACATGCTTTGGAGTAGAACTAATCCATTCATCGCCTCGTAATACATGAGACGTTCCCATCAAATGGTCGTCTACCACGCTTGCAAAATGATAAGTGGGGTATTGATCTCTTTTAATTAACACTAAATCATCTAGAAGTTCATTTTGATATTCAATATGTCCACGAATTAAATCGTCAAATCCTGTGATTCCCGTTTCTGGAACCTTAAAACGAATCACTGCTTTTTCTCCGCGAGCAATGCGTTCTTCGGCTTCTTCTCTGGGGATGTTTCTACAGTGACGATCATAACCAGTCACTACGGCTCCAGACTTTTCCTGAGCAGCTCGCACTTCTTGTAATCTTTCTTCAGTGCAAAAACAATAGTAAGCATTACCTGAGTCCAATAATTTTTTTATTTCTCTTGCATAGATGTCTAAACGTTCGCTTTGAAAGTACGGGCCAACATCTCCTTCGCAATCAGGACCTTCATCCCACTGAAGTCCAAGCCATCGAAGATCTCGTAATAAATCATGAAGGGCTTCTTCGTTATAGCGTTTACGGTCTGTATCTTCAATGCGTAAGTAAAAAGTGCCCTTCATCGCTTTTGCAAAAAAGTAATTGTAAATGGCTGTACGAGCCCCACCTACATGAAGGTAGCCAGTAGGGCTTGGAGCAAAGCGAACACGAACAGGGCGATTGGAAGCAGACATAATATCCTCTATAGAAACAGAAATACTTTATGGGTAATCCAAAAAAACGACTTTTTTAAAGAACCCCTAATGACAAAAAATAGCAAAAAGAAGAGAATTAAGCTTTCACATAAGAATAAAAACAGCCTTTATCATCGAAGAGGACCTCAGCAGCGCTTCTTTTATAGATCATTCCCTTTCCTAGCCTCATTTTTATTAGTTCTAAAAGCTTCATATTCCCTTTTATCAAAGCTTTTTCTAAATTACCAAATTATGGCTTTACAATTTTATAATACCGCTACTCGCTCCAAAGAACCGTTCACTTTACCTGAAGGCGTACCTGCAGTACGCATTTATTGTTGCGGTCCTACAGTCTATCATTTTGCGCATATAGGTAATCTTCGCACTTATATTTTTGAAGATTTTCTTAGGCGGACTTTAGAATACTATGGCTTTACGGTAAATCATGTTGTGAATATTACCGATGTAGGGCATTTAACAAGTGATGGCGATGACGGTGATGATAAAATGGAAAAAGGCGCTTTACGTACAGGTAAAACCGTCTGGGAAGTCGCTGATTATTACACACAAGCTTTTATGAAAGATTGGAAGGCTTTGAATATCGTAGAACCTTCCATTTGGTGTAAGGCCACAGACCACATACAAGAACAAATTCAGTTAGTGCAAACTCTTGAGAAAAAAGGGTATACTTACCGTACTTCGGATGGCATCTATTTTGACAGTGCCAAATTTCCTCGCTACCCTGATTTTGCTCATTTAGACGTAGAAAATTTACAACAGGGCTCTCGCATTGATATGGGAGAGAAACGTTCTGCAACGGATTTTGCTTTGTGGAAATTTAGCCCACAAGATCAGAAACGTGCCATGGAATGGGATAGTCCTTGGGGAATCGGTTTTCCTGGATGGCATATTGAATGTTCTGCGATGGCGATGCATCATTTAGGAGAAACTCTTGATATTCATTGTGGTGGTTCTGATCATGTGAGAGTGCATCATACCAATGAAATTGCTCAAAGCGAATGTGCTACTGGAAAACCTTTTGCTCGTTTTTGGATGCATGGTGAGTTTTTACGCATGGGCTCTGATAAAATGAGTAAGAGTGCGGGAGAATTCCTAACGGTTTCTCTATTACAAGAAAAAGGCTTTAATCCATTAGATTATCGCTTATTTGCACTAACTAGCCATTACCGCAACTATTTGAATTTTACTTGGGAAGCTCTTGAAAGTGCAAGAGAATCATTAAAAAGCCTGCACAAAAAGACAGATGCTTTGATTGGAAAGGCTGGTTTAATTCAAAGTGAACTAGCTCTTCGTT
>Ga0172378_10002480_pt1 | contig 17294 bp, 14 predicted proteins | sample GrowelOW332metaG_FD_119755 | JGI IMG/M metagenome (GOLD analysis project Ga0172378, IMG submission 119755) | Groundwater microbial communities from an aquifer near a municipal landfill in Southern Ontario, Canada - Pumphouse #3_1 metaG | ecosystem: Environmental > Aquatic > Deep subsurface >... | reverse complement strand
TCTATGAGCGCGCCCTCTTTTGTTGATACATTGTCCGGCAACTTGAAGCACATATCAGCAGGGAACTCAATGTATTCTTCGTTGCAGCCCTGTACCGGAGGTGTTGCAAGAAAGACCACATCAGGGCAGAGATTATATTTGCCCGACTTGCAGAACTCGCACTTGCCGCATGTGATACCCGGTTCCAGACACACTCTGTCCCCGACCTTGAGCGTTGTCACGCCCTCTCCGACTTCTGATACTGTCCCTGCACATTCATGTCCCAGCATAAAATCTTCGTTCAGGTCCACTTCGTAAGACCCGCACTTACCACTGTGATAATAATGCACATCAGACCCGCATATACCCACATATTCCAGTGAAACAACAACCTTTCCAGGATCCGCTGATGGCATGTCGATTTCCTTTATGATCATGTTATCAAGTCCCCTCATGAATGCTCCACGTTGCTTCTTACCAGCCATTGCTTTATCCTCCTTCAAACTGCAGATTCAGAACCTCATATCACCATCCTTACAATGAATCGTGACAATACAGGTTCGACTATGTTCTTTATTAATCTTATGTCGCCTGCAATTGCCTGATAATAGAATTTTTTGCCTTTCCACATGGATTTTTTGCTCACCTTTATATTGCTCCAGGCGATTGATCATAACAAAACAACCCCCATGACATCTGCCATACACCTGGCAAATTTCATAGGGCTCATGAATCACAATTTCTGTTCTTCTCTTTACGAATAAATAATATTCCTGAGTCTCCTCGTGAAATGACCTGTTCCGTAATCGACGCGCTGCATCATCATGAGAATGACTGTGCGGCTCTCCGGTGCAATCGAGAGGTAAGGCCCAAGCCATCCGTCCCAGCCATACTCGCCGTCTTCGCCGATAGTTCCATTCCTTGATGGATCCTTGAGCACACGCATGAGGTTTCCATAGGAGAATCCCTCAAGTCCAAGCCAGTTATCCAGTACCTTCTGGCACTGATCACTCAGAGACGCAGATCTCATAAAGCGCATTGTACCGGGGCGAAGTATCTCCCCGGCTCCGCTGCTTCCCTCGTTTGCGAGCATCGTCGAGAAACGCGCCATGTCATCAAGCGTAGAGAACAATCCGGCCCCGCCTGACTCAAACGGATTCGGGCCTCCGTCATTTCTTATCGCCAGATTGTTGCCCAGATAGAGTCCGGGTGTTTTGCCATCCTCCGTGCAATAATACGCCGACGCAAGTCTGTTCTTCTTGCTGTCAGGCACATAAAATCCCGTGTCTTTCATGCCAAGAGGGCTGAAGAAATTTCTGTCCAGGAATTCATGGTAAGGCATGTCAGCCACTTTTTCGATAACAGCTGCGAGGACATCTGCCGACGTGCCATATTGCCAGTTGCTGCCCGGCTGAAAAGCGAGCGGACAATTTCCCATACGTTCAGCAAACTGTTCAGTCGTGAGTGCCTCAGGTGTGCCGAGTTTTGACATCATTTCCTGAAAAAGCACATCAGATGCAAGTTCCGCCTCGTTGTCCGTTCCGGGATAGCAGAGACCTGAAGTCATATTCAGAAGATCTCTTATCATGACAGGACGAACTGTATCTTCAAGCTGACCCGCCTCGCTGCTTATTACTTTCTGTCCGTGAAATGACGCAAAATAGCGTTCCACTTCATCATACAGATCCAGCTTCCCGTCCTGCATCAGCAGCATGGCGGCCGCGCTCGTAACGACCTTCGACATGGAATACAGGCGGACTATCGAATCTCTGCGGAACGGGATCCTGTTCTCAACAGACGCATAACCTGAGTTCAGACAGCATATCTCACGTCCGTCTCGAAGCAGCACCAACGAGCAGCCCGCGGTCTCTGACTTCTCGACCGCGCTGTCCATGCACTGCTGCAGCAGCGCAGTTTTCTTCCTTATCACAGAATCATTCATGTTATAGATTTGCTCCTTTCGACCCTTATATCATGGTATAATGATTCTCACTTGATCCACAAAAATTCAAATAATCCGAGCCTTCGCATAAAGTGCTCCGGCATGGAGGTAATCATGATCAATCAGCTTTCCATTCTATCTGAGAACAAAAAGGGTGCCATGAATAAGATCACAAGCATTCTTCGTGAAAACAACATAGATATTATATCTCTTCTTACGAACGACAGCGGCGAGTTCGGAATTGCGAGAATGCTTGTCTCCGATCCCGAATCCGCTATGAAAGCTCTGACAAAAGCAGGATTCATGGTCCGTAAGGATCGCGTTATCGGTGTATACATGGAAAACAAATGTGGCTCTCTTGATTCGCTTCTTGATGAAATATCAAAGAGCAACATCAACATCGATTACATCTATATTTCATACGACCGCGCAACTGCGGCTCCCATAGCTATCATGCACACCGATGGTTCATCGGAAGTCGAGGAGTGCCTCAGGTATAAAGGCTGTAAGCTGCTGTAAACTCAACCCCCGGCAAAATGCCGGGCTTTATTTATTCACATTGACACAGATTCTGTCCTAAGTTACATACGCCGTCTAATCCAGCAGATCCGCGATATCATATATCAGTTTCTCTGTCTTCTCCCAGCCAAGGCACGGATCTGTGATTGACTTTCCGTATACTCCGTCACCGATCTTCTGCGCCCCGTCCACAAGATAACTCTCTATCATGAGTCCTTTCACAAGTTTTCTTATGCTGTCTGAGACGTGCATACTGTGGAGGACGTCCTTGGAAATTCTTATCTGCTCAAGACACTTCTTCCCCGAATTCGAATGATTCGTGTCTACTATGATCGCCGGATTCTCAAGTTTTGTCTTCTCATACTGCGCCTGAATTCCGCGCAGATCCTCGTAATGATAATTTGCAATACTGTTCCCGAACTGATCAGTGTGCCCGCGAAGGATCACGTGTGCAAGGGGATTTCCCTGTGTCTGGACTTCCCACCCCCGATATAAGAACTTCTGCGGACTCTGCGCCGCCGAAATAGCATTCATCATTACTGTGACATCACCGCTCGTGGGGTTCTTCATTCCCGCCGGGATGCCGATGCCGCTCGCGACTATCCTGTGCTGCTGATCCTCGACCGATCTGGCACCTACTGCGACATAGCTCAGCAGATCAGATAAATACCTGTGGTTCTCCGGGTAAAGCATCTCCTCTGCGCAGGTAAAACCTGTCTCCCTCACTACTCTGCTGTGCATCTCGCGGATCGCGATTATGCCGGCGAGCATGTCCTCACCCTTCTCAGGATCAGGCTGATGCAGCATTCCCTTGTAGCCTACGCCCTTGGTGCGCGGTTTATTCGTGTAAACACGCGGGATCATGAAGATCTTGTCCTTCACTTTCTCCTGAACCGCTGCAAGTCGCGTCATATATTCAAGGACAGCATCCTCACGATCAGCGGAGCACGGCCCTATGATCAGAAGGAACCTGTTGTCCTCGCCGCGGAAGATCTTCGCTATCTCTTCATCGCGTTCCGCCTTGATTTTTCTGATATTATCGTCAAGCGGAAACCTTTCCTTAAGCTCCTGCGGTGTCGGTATCTTTCTGATGAACTCCATCTGCATTTCCATGATTATTTTCCTCTGCCCTCTGTCCTTTTTTCTCTTCGAAAGTTCTTGTTGCTAACCGTACCACGTGTTTTGCCAGTCTTCAAGTGGGTTTTTCTCCCCTGTTCCGGTCTTATCAGGCACTCCGCGGCAAAACCTGTGAGGTCTTCCCTGCCTTCTTTTATCAGTGCTTCCTTTACAAGTTCGTGATTCTCCGGGCGTCTGTACTGGATAAGGGCACGCTGCATTGCCTTTTCATGAGGGTTCCTGGCGACATATACCCTGTTCATCGTGCGAGGATCAAGCTCTGTGTAATACATGCATGTCGAAACAGTTCCCGGCGTCGGATAGAAGTCCTGCACCTGATCCGGGTCGAGATGATTCTTATGAAGGTATTCCGCAAGAGCGATCGCATCCGCAAGTGTGCTTCCCGGATGCGATGACATCAGGTATGGCACGACATATTGTTTCAAATGAAGTTCGTTGTTGATACTATCAAACTCCTTCACGAATGCGTCATATACCTTTGCCTCAGGCTTCCCCATTTCCTTAAGAACATTGTCCGAAATATGTTCCGGTGCAACGCGCAGCTGCCCGCTCACATGGTATTTACACAGCTCGCGCAGGAACTTTCTGTCGTGGTCTGCCAGCAGATAATCGAAGCGGAATCCTGATCTCACAAATACCTTCTTCACGCCCGGCAATTCCCTGAGTTCACGCAGGATCGCGAGATAATCACTGTGATCGACCTCAAGATTCCTGCATGGGTGCGGAAAAAGACACTGTCTGTCCTTACAGGCGCCGAACTTCATTTGTTTTGCGCATGCCGGCTTCCTGAATTCGGCTGTCGGGCCGCCTACGTCATAGATGTAGCCCTTGAAGTCGGGCTCCTTTATCATCTGCTCCGCCTCGGCGATTATGGACTCGTGGCTCCTTGCCTGCACGATCCGACCCTCATGGAAAGTCAGCGCGCAGAAATTGCATCCGCCAAAACATCCTCTGTTCGACGTTATCGAGAACTTGATGTCTCCAAACGCCGGAATACCTCCCTCTTTGTCGTACATCGGGTGACCCCGCCTCGCATACGGAAGAGCATAGACATCATCCATTTCCTGCATAGTCAGAGGTTTTGACGGAGGATTCTGGACGACAAATGTTTTGCCATCATATGCTTCGTACATACGTTTTGCCTGGAATGGATCCGTGTTCTCGTACTGTATGCGGACACTTTCCGCATATTTGCGTTTATCAGAGACTATCTCCTCGAAATCCGGCAGCCTTATTGCGTCGTAGATGTCATCCTCGTTTCGGGTCTTGACTACAGTGCCATCGATATATGTGACATCACGCACATCGAGACCGCTCGCGAGCGCGTCCGCGATCTCGACCACACTGTGCTCACCCATGCCGTAAGAAATAATGTCCGCGCCTGACTCGAGCAGGATTGAACGCCTGACTTTGTCCGACCAGTAATCATAATGAGCAAGACGCCGCAGACTGGCCTCGATCCCGCCGATGATGATCGGTGTGTGTTTATATGTTTTCCTGATGAGATTGCAATATACGATAACGGCCCTGTCCGGGCGCCTGCCCATCTGTCCGCCGGGGCTGTATGCGTCTGTCCCCCTGTGCCTCTTCGCTACTGTATAGTGATTGACAAGAGAATCCATGTTGCCGGCTGAAACCATGAATCCAAGGCGCGGCTCTCCGAACACGTCGATACTCGCGGGGTCGTTCCAGTCCGGCTGGCAGATGATACCTACGTGATACCCCGCAGCCTGCAGAACTCTCGTAATTATCGCCATGCCAAAACTCGGGTGATCAACATACGCATCACCGCAGACATAGACGAAGTCCATCTGAGAAAGGCCCTCATCAATCATTTCCTTTTTTGTTACAGGCAGAAAACCGTCAGCCATACAGTTAATCCTTTCTTGCAAAACAAGTTTGTCCTGAATCATTATACATCCTGTGCATGCGACAATACCCGAATTTTGGGTATCTGCGATTACATTCCACACGGTTATAATGTGTAAGAATAAGTTCTGACATTTCAGCAATACAGGCAGAATATTAATCTCTATGCCATGGAGGCAATAATGACAACAGGTATTGTTCTCGAGGGCGGTGCTATGCGCGGCATGTATACCGCAGGCGTTCTCGATGTGATCATGGAAAACAAGTTGGAGTTTGACTACGCAGTCGGCGTTTCAGCCGGTGCGACCTTCGGATGTAACCTTGTATCGAGACAGATAGGCCGCACAATACGCTACAACGTTCGCTTCGCCAAAGACCCGCGATATGGCAGCTTCCGCTCTCTGATAAAGACCGGGGATTTCTACGGTGCTGATTTTTGCTATCGAACGCTTCCAGAAAAACTTGATGTCTTTGATACTGATGCCATCGAATCAAACCCTCTTAAGTTCTACGTTGTTACCACTGATATTGATACCGGATTGCCCTGTTATCACAAGCTCGTCAATGGAAAGCATAATGACCTCGACTGGACGAGAGCCTCAGCCTCAATGCCTGTTTTCTCACGTCCTGTTGAACTCGAAGGAAAAAGGATGCTCGACGGCGGCATGTCTGACGCTATTCCTGTTCATTTTATGGAACAGCTGGGAGCAGATAAGATCGTTGTCGTTCTCACACAGCCACGCGAATATCTCAAGCCCGGAGATGATCTTAAGCGTACCATAAAATTTCTCAGCCACAAATACCCGAAACTTGCAGAAACAATGGAAAAGCGCCCCGCTGTTTACAACGAGACGCTTGCATACATTGCTTATAAAGAAAAGAAAGGTGAACTGTTTGTGATCCGTCCTCCGAAAAAACTCGAGATCGGCAAGATTGAACATGATCCGGAAAAAATGGAAGAAGTCTACCGTATTGGCCGTGATGAGACGATGCGACGCCTTGATGATCTGAAATCATATCTTGAACAGTAACCCGGCCGTCCGCCCTTGTGAGGTCATATCACTCCCTGGCTTCATTTGCTTCGCTTGATGATTCACGAAGCAGGAGCTCTGCCGGCATAATAATATTCCTGTGCTCCGATTTTCCTGAAATGACGCTGAAGAGCAGTTTTATACCTTCCTCAGCCATTTCCTCTACCGGCTGTTTGATGGTGGTAAGTCTCGGTCTGTAGTAATTTCCCATCTCGATTCCATCATAACCGACTACGGAAATGTCGTGTGGTACTTTCAGTCCTTTATCAAAGACAGCCCTGCAGGCACCGATCGCAAGGATATCGGCTTCACAGAAAATCGCCGTGAACTTACTTTCACCGTTAAGAAGACGTTTTGCCGCATTGTAGCCGTTCTTCATGGAATATGGTTCCCTGTCCTGGTCAACTTCCATTACAAGTTTCTCATCAAAGGGTATGCCATGTTGCTCAAGGGCATCACGATAACCTTCATAACGCAGTTTCCCGACGCTCGGTTCACCGAGGCCTTCGGTTATAAGTGCTATATTCCTGTGTCCCAATCCTATGAGATATGAGACCAGCTTGCAGCTCTCTGCTCTGTCATCAACCGCAATGTTTGAATACCAAATCTTCTTGTGAGCATCACCCGCAATTGAACCTATTGTCGTGAAAATAAAAGGGGCATTAATAAGTTTAAGCTTCTTATTATCGTGAGTAAAATTGCCTCCGAGAAAAACGATTCCGCGCAGCCTGCACTCTTTGACAAGCTGCAGGGCGACGTTTACCTCATCCTCATCAGGTTCCACGTGCCGTAGTATCGTTGTATAGCGCTGGGTCTGGGCATAATTCTCCATTATCCTTATCATGTCCGAAAAGAACGGATTGGAAATGCCCTTGACTATCAGTGCAATGCTTCTCGCATCACTTCTCTTGAGATTTCTCGCACTGTTGTTAGGTACGAACCCGGTCTCCCTGATGACCTTCATGATCTTTTCCCGCGTTTCGGGATTTATATCGGGGTGATTGTTGAGCGCCCTTGATACTGTGCTTACACCCACCCCGCACTCTTTTGCTATATCTTTAATTGTTGTTTCTGCCATTTGCTGTCAACAGCGGCAATACGTGACCGCCAGCTCCTTCATTTGTTTTGCCAGCTCGTCTGTCAATTGTCCGGGAAGAAGTCTCCATTTCCAGTTGTTCCCCAGAGTAGACGGATAATTAATCCTCGCTTCTGTTCCAAGATCAAGATAATCCTGTATGGGAATAATTGCTGTGTCAGCAACGCTCATGAATGCAACACGTATAAAGGGCAGTGAAATATTTGCAGTGTTCTTAAGTCCGACATAATCTTTCGCAAATTTTCTGTCCAACCGGTTTATGCTGTTATACCAGCCTCTGGTCGTGTCATTATCGTGCGTTCCTGTGTAAACCACGCAGTTGTGCCTGTAATTGTGAGGGAGATAATCGCTCTCTTCTCTTGAATCAAAAGCAAACTGGATCACCTTCATCCCAGGGTACCCTGTCTTGCGCACAAGTTTCATGACTGAAGGAGTAAGATATCCCAGATCTTCAGCGATTATCGGCTTGTTACCTACCGCACTCCTTATGGCTTTGATAAGCTCAAAACCCGGTCCCGGTGCCCACTTGCCATGCTCAGCTGTTTTGTCTCCATAAGGGATCTCATAATACTCATCGATCCCTCTGAAATGGTCTATTCGGACCACATCATACAGATTAAAACAGTTGGTGATCCGCTCGCACCACCACTTAAAGCCTGTTTCCTTATGATACTCCCAATTGTAGATGGGATTCCCCCATAATTGTCCTGTCGCGGAGAATCCATCAGGAGGGCAGCCGGCCACTACCGTCGGGAAGCCTTTTTTATCAAGTTTGAAAAGCTCCGGGTGGCTCCATGTATCCGCGCTGTCAAAAGCCACATATATCGGAATATCTCCGATGATCTTAATTTTCCGGCTGTTCGCATATTTCTTGAGCCCACTCCACTGCGCTGCGAATATCAGCTGCAGGAACTCATAGAACCTTATATCATCCGCAAGCAGCTCTGTATACTTCTTTACAGCCTTATCACTGCGAAGTCTTATATCGTCATCCCATTCCATAAAACTCCTGGAATCAAAGTGTTTCTTCACAGCGCTGTACAAGGCGTAGTCTTTCAGCCATGACTCATTGTCTTTGATAAAGCTGTCAAAACTTTCTCTGCACTTATCAAATTCACTGCTCTTCCATTTTTCTCCGGGCTCCATGGCATAAGGACTGTTGTCATAGGCCTTTCTGAGGATCGTGAATCTGTACTTATAAACAGCAGCGTAGTCAATAAATTCAGGATCTTTCCCAAATTTGCAGGATCTGACCTCTTTTTCGGAAATATATCCCTGTTCAACGAACTGATCAAGATCTATAAAATACGGGTTTCCTGCAAATGTGGAGAATGACTGGTATGGCGAATCTCCATACCCTGTCTGTCCGAGAGGCAGTATCTGCCAATACGTCTGTCCGGCATTGCTGAGGAAATCTATGAAATCATATGCTTCCCTTGAAAAGCAGCCTATCCCGTACTTGGACGGGAGACTGGCGACAGGCAGCAGAACACCGCATTTTCTCTTCATAATGAATTACCACCATATCCAGGCCTGTCAACCCTTTACTGCTCCGGCAAGGACCCCTTCAATAATATATTTCTGGCAGATAATGTAGAATATCACTATAGGTACAATTGCCAGCACCAGTACTGCCATCATTGCGCCCCAGTCGATCTGGCCGTGGCTCTGTTTGAGATACTGAACAGCAATCGGGATAGTTTTATACTTGTTTATATTAAGCACAAGGCTGGGCAGAAGGTAATCGTTCCATACCCACATGGCTTCGAGGATCGCGACTGTTATTGTTGTAGGCTTCAGTATAGGCAGCACTACCTTAAAATAAGTCTGGATAGGCGTGCATCCGTCTATCATTGCGGCTTCCTCGATCTCGATTGAAATACTCTTTATAAAACCGGTGAACATAAACACCGCAAGTCCCGCACCGAATCCCAGGTAAACCACAATTATTCCCATAGGATTTGACAAATGAAGTATATTCGCAAACTTTGACAATGTAAACATTACCATCTGGAACGGAACTATCATTGAGAACAGGCAAAGCATGTAAATCACCCTGGTCAGCGCGTTGTGCACTCTTGTTATGTAATATGCGCACATCGAGCAGCAAAGGATTATCACCAGCACTGAGCCGACTGTAATGAACAGCGAATAGCCAAAACATTTGAAGAAGTTTGTCTTTTCTATAGCGTTGCTGTAGTTGAGCAGGCCGCAGAATGCCTTATCTATGCCTTTCATATATCTGTCAAATCCCTTTGATATGGAAACTGCGCTAATGCTGAAGGGATTGGTAAAGATATAAGCTTTTCTCTTGAATGAGTTGAGGAGCACCACGAATATCGGGGCAATCCACAGTATCGAAATAATTGTAAATATAACAGTCAGGATCCCACCGTGTTTTGCTTTTCTGATTGTTGAGACCTCTTTATCACCTTTGCTCATTATTGTTCCACCTCCTTGCTCGTTGTCATCTTATTCTGAACAAGTGCGATGATTGCAACAAGAATGAAGAATATGACAGCCTTGGCCTGTCCTACGCCCTGCCATCCTGTCGTGCCATACATGGTGTCGTAGATGTTAAGTGCCAGCAACTGCGATTGTTTTGCCGGATTGCCGCCTGTCAGAGCGAAGTTCTGATCAAAGAGCTTGAACCCGTTCGTCAATGTAAGGAATGTGCAGATCGTGATCGTAGGCATAAGAAGCGGGATCGTGATCTTTGTGAGCAGCTGCCATGCGTTTGCGCCATCAATCTTTGCAGCTTCAATCAGTTCTCCGGGAATATTCTGTATTCCTGCGATATATATGATCATCATGTAGCCTATCTGCTGCCAGCAGACCACTATGATCATGCCCCAGAATGCATACCACTGAGTCGAAACAATTGTTTTGGAATAATTGGAGAGAACACTGTTGAATATCATCAACCATATATAGCTGAGTACAATACCGCCTATAAGGTTCGGCAGGAAGAAAGCCGTTCTGAAAAGATTTGTTCCTTTGATTCCCTTTGTCAGAAGCATTGCTATGGCAAAGGAGATCACGTTAATGACCAGTACTGAAACAAGTGTAAAGAGGGCTGTATACCACAGTGAATGAAGGAATGTGGTGTCAAGTTCCCCGTTAACATAGAAAATCTTAGAATAATTGCTGAGTCCGACCCATTTCCAGTCGACAACAGTCGTGAATTTGCAGAACGAAAGGAAAATTCCGTAAACAAACGGGATCAGAAATCCTATTGCAAACGCTATCATTGTCGGAAGAACAAAAATCGGAAAGTACTTCTTTGTCGCCTTTTCCATAGCAATCCCCTTCTGCGCAAAAGGGGTGAGTGATCATTATCTCATCGTTATGATGATCATATATGACACTCACCCCGAGCTGTGACTATATTACTTTTCTTCTGCGCCTTTTATATTTCATCCTGTTAAAGGTGCATGTTCTGATATATCTGTTGCTTATTCAGCAGCTTCTGCTGCGAGCTTCCACTGTTTGTCCCATCCGTCTACGAATGCTGTCTTGACTGCATCGAAGTCGCCTGAACCATCTGTGTAAGCTGTGAGTGCAGAAACAACATCTGCTCTCCAGTCATCTACGTTAGGAGTTGCATTGAATGCCCATGCTACAGAAGTTTTGCCGTCTGCCATAAGTTTTGATGCAGATGCAGCGAAGTTGTTAGTTGAAGCATAGTCGCCTGTGAATGTATCGAACGGAGCTGAAAGGCCCATTTCTGTTGTGATGGCTTCGCGGCCTTCATCAGAAGTGATTACCCAGTTAAGGAATGCAAGTGTTGCATCGATATCTTCCTGAGGAGCCTTTGCATTTACTGCCCAGTGGTTCTCAGTACCAACGCAGAGACCTTCGTTAGCATCGTCAACGCCGAAGTAGATAGGCATCATATCAAGATCGTCAGCTGTTACAAGATAGCCGTTATCAGGATTTGTGAGTGCTGAGAACTCCCAGTCACCATTCTGATAGAAGACTGCCTGCTCCATGCCAAGTTCTGATTCTGCATTAAGAGCGCCAGAATTAAGTGTCTTGGGATCTGCTGCTGAATCTCTTACATACATATCCCAGACTCTCTTGAAGTTGTCAAGATATGTTCCCTTGATTGTAGCTTCGCCTGATACAGGATCTACACCGTCATCAAGGAATTCATAGTACAGAGGCATATTTGCAAGATGGCCTGAGAATCTCCATGAAGAACCATCATCAAGTCCTGCTGAAGCAAATGCTTCTGTGAGCTCAAGGTCGAACTTCTCGTTGATCTCATCAATTCTGGAATTGATGTCATCTGCTACTGCTTCGAGTGTGTCGAGGTCTGTGATCTGGTCAGCAGATGTAACAACTGCTTTGTCCATTGTGCAGTAGTCATCAAGAATTGTCTTGTTGTAGATGATACCGTAGCACTCATAGCAGTTAGCAACTGCTGCTACCTTGCCATTGTTCTCGATTGCAAGGCTCTTGTCTGTAAGGTGATTGTAGATGTCAGAATCTTTGAGATCATATGTGTAATCATCCCATGTCTGTGCTGCTGTTGCATTGCCGATGTTGAAGATTGTAGGAGCATCTGTCTTAGCCATCTCTGACTGCATTACTGTGCTGTACTGACCATCTGCAGCTGTAAGAACTGTAACTTCTGTTCCTGTCTGCTCTGTGTAAGTCTGTGCAAGTGTCTGCCATGCGCCGTCTGTCTCGGGCTTGAAGTTCAGGAGATAAACCTTTCCTGTTCCTGTTGCTGCTTCTGATGTTGCAGCTGCTTCTGATGTTGCTTCTGCTGCAGCCTCTGATGTTGCAGCTGCTGCAGGTGCAGATAATGCTGCTGTTGCTGTGTCGCCTGTAGCTGTGCTTCCGCAGCCTGCAAGCAGAGCAGAGATCATTGCTGCACTGAGTGTAACGCTTACTAACTTTTTGTTCATAATCTTTTCCTCTCCTTAGTAGTAATCGTGCTACTTACTATGTTTCCCCGCTTCTCCGGGGTGTTCCCTGTTACAGAGTTTCCGTATTCACGCGTTTCCGTGTATCAGCGCTTCCCCTGATTTCCGTCATCTCGGTTACGTTGTCGGTTACGTTGTCGGTATCGTTTCCGGAACTGAGATAATAGTAGCACTCGCCAAATGGTTGCACAAGTGCCTTTTTCAAAGTTCGTTACAATTTATCAAAATGTCGTTCATATTTTGTGCATATTTACATGATATAAGGGTCAAAAGTACATTCTGCGTTTCTGCTTGCAGAAAAAGCAAAATGTACTTGGGACCCGTCCCACACTCGTAAGCAGCGATTTACACAGTAAATCAGCGGATTACTAGTGCGGGGAGAATTGCGGGAGTGTCGACATGAAGCACAGAGTGCTTCATGTCGGGAACGGAGCAATTCGTATATCATTGGATAAAAAGATACTTATGACACCTACATCATTTACATGCTTACTCTCAGAATTCCACTTTCTCACCGTTGTGTGTGACCGTGAACTTTTTCTCAGTGAAATCTGCCGTCAGAACGGCCTTGTCCCCTTCAAATTCCCTTTTTATAATGAGTTTTCCATCATCTGAATCATCCATTGAAAAGCTTCCGCCTAAAGCCTTTGTCTCGTTCCTGAATTCCATCATATTCAGGAGTTTACGAACGACCGGCCGCTCAACTTCCTGCGCGATCTCATCTTTGGAATAATAATGTCTGTTGATATTGCGGCCTACCTTTGTTTTCTCCAGCAATTCAAGATCATTCTTTCCTGCGAGGAGTCCCACATAATATACCTGCGGTATTCCCGGTGCGAAGAACTGGACTGCTCTTGCGAGCAGATAGCTGTCATCATCATCTCCGAGCGCCGAATAATATGAACAGTTCACCTGATATATATCGAGATTGTTATATGCCGCAGTGTTGTAGACTTTCTTTACGTTCGCGCCGAACTTGAAAATATCATCCCTGGTTCGGTCTATCTCATCCTGCGGAAGTAGATCTCTGACATCGACAACTCCTATCCCATCGTGAGTATCCAGCGTCGTGAAAACCCTTCTCGGGCATATGGAAAGCCAGTGCTTAAGGTATTTTGTCTGGCCATAATAAATCGCGTTCAGCAGCAGCATCGGAAGTGCAAAATCGTAAACGTAATATCCCTTGTCCGCAATGCGGTCCTGCATCGAATAATGCTCATGGATCTCCGGCAGAAGTTCAACGCCTGTTCCTGCCAGGTCCGCCTTGCATTTGTCAAGGAACTCCCACACATCCGGCTCCACGAAGAAGCAGCTTGTCCCGGCTCTCTTCGTCGCGTATGCAAAAGCATCAAGTCTTATGATCGATGCGCCGTGCGACGCCATCCATGTCAGATTGTCCTTTATAAACTTCTTCGCCGTATCGCTCTTGCAGTTTATATCTATCTGCTCTTCATCGAAAGTGCACCAGACCTTCTCATCTGTTCCATCCGCAAAATGAGCGATCGTGTATGGCGCACGCGGTTTGCGCTTGTATATAGCGTCTACCTGTTCGTCAGTCGGCTCGCCGTTCTCCCAGAAATCTTTATATCTTATGAAGAGATCCTTATATTCCGAGTCGTCCTTTTTCGCCAGAAAATTCTGGTAATATGGGCTGTGCGCCGAAATATGGTTGATCATATAATCAAACATCAGATAGTATTCGCTGCCGATCGCCTCGATATCGTCCCAGCTTCCGAACGATGGATCCACTTTGTGATAATCCATCGGTGCAAAGCCCCTGTCGCCCGACGATGGAAAGAACGGCAAAACATGTACTCCCCCTATTGCCCTGCTGAAGTATTTATCCAGCATCTCCTTCAGGTCCGCCAGGTTCGACCCGAGCGAATCGGGGTAAGTTATCAGCATGATCTTGTTATTGTGCATTGCTTTTATTATTCCTTTCGTAGCTGTGCGCTGTCTTACTCACGTCCCTGCTTTTTCACCGTAACCGTCAACTGCCTTCCGTCAGCGGAAATATTCTCTTTTATACCGGCATCCTCAACAGTTATTCCGTCCTCGTCCTCGAATATAAAGTCAGCCGCCTCATGTACAAATCTCTGTCTCAGATAGAAACCCCTGTCATCTTTTCCAAGCGACAGCTCCCTCGGGACCGACATTGCACCTGTGTAATTATCACCATCGCAATGATTTATCCTGAGCCACGCGACACTTATCACCCTTTCCCCGGCGTTTGAATAAGTCTGTGCTGCATATGGAATATCATTTGCGTACATTTTCTGAATCTCTGTTTCCGCAGTGAACTGTCTTCCGTCAAAACTCCCGATATAGTACAGACCATCGGCACTAGTGAACACCCATTTTTTCTCGCCGTCGCCCATGCCCACCGGAAACAGATCCGGGCATTCCCACATCGGCGGAAGCTCCATTATCTGCGTGTTCTGCCAGTTCTTCAGGTCATTCGAATTGAAGATTCCGAAACGATTGCCGGAAAGGTAAAGTGTCATGACATAACAAGTTGTTTCCTCATGCCGGAAGATCTTCGGATCGCGGTTCCCCTCCGCGATATTTGGCAGATTCCAGCCCTCATATTTTGTGAGAGTTTTGCCCCCATCCAGCGAAAAAGCCATGCGCTGTGTACACTTTATTCCTTTGCTCAGTCTTGTCGGATCGCCTGCTGCCGTATAGAAGAACAGGATTGCTCCCTCTGGCAAGTCAAAACATCCTCTATCGTTTGTTATGGCGCAGCCCGAATACATACTTCCGTTCATGTCCGGGTACATGACGTCGCCCTCATATTCAAAATGTATAAGGTCACGGCTTGTTGCATGGCCCCAGCTCATGTTAGCCCATTCAGTATTCATTGGATTGTGCTGGTAATACATGTGCCAGATTCCGTCTTTGTATATGAGTCCATTGGGATCGTTGAGCCATCCGTACGGCGCTGTGTAATGAAGACCCGGACGACGACGGGTCTCCTCATGTTGGAATTCCGTGATTTCTTCATCAGTCTGAATGATCCCTGCGATCCACTCTTCCGGCATTTCCGTATCGATCACCAGCTTTTTGCCAATGAACTTTGAGACATCAAGGCCTGCATAATAATCAGGACTTCCGCTCATATCTTGTTTTGCCGGCATGACAAAATGGTACAGGAAGCTGCCATGAGCATCCGTTATCGTGAGTAGTCTCAGGTCATCAAGCTTTTTCTCACCGCTATATATCGGCATTTCAAGAAATTTTCGTGTTATGGTCATTTCAGTCTTCAATATAAGCAGGCCTCTCTTGTCGTCATATTCCGGACGCACTCAACCTTTAACCGCGCCTGATGTAACGCCGGAAACAATATATTTCTGAAGGAACATGTAGAGGATCAGGATAGGCAGCATCGCAAGGAGGAGAGCAGCCATAACGAGTCCTATATCTGTTGAATATGTTCCGTAAAATGCCTGTGTCGCAATCGGGATCGTGTAAAGTTCCTTGCGGCCGAGCACAAGACTCGGGAGCAGGTAATCGTTCCAGAACGCCATTGCATCAATAATCGTAACTGTGGCTATCGTGGGCGACAGCAGCGGGAAAACAATCTTCCAGAATGTCTGCCATCTTGTGCAACCATCTATTTCTGCCGCCTCTTCAAGGCCGAGAGGTATGTTAGTCCTTATCGCTCCGTCGAACATAAACGTTGCCATTGAGACCGAGAAGCCGACGTGCATAAGGATCAATGTAAGCCTGTGGTTCAGGACATTGAATATGCCTCCGTATACAGACACTATCGGGACCATAAGAACCTGGAACGGAATGACCATCGAAGCGACCATGAGTGAGAACAGGATTGCCGTGGCTTTCCATTTGTTTCGCGCGATCACGAATGCTGCCATAGCTGAGAACAGGATCGTGAGTATTGTTGCACTGCATGTGATAAGTACCGAATTCCCAAACACAGTCCAGAAGTTCATTTTCTTTATAGCTTCAGGGAAGTTCTTAATTGTAAAACCATGCTTACCTATAAGTGCCAGCGGATCAGAATTGATGTCGCCCTTTGTTTTGAATACATTGACTACTACCAGGATGAAAGGAGCTATGAACATAAGGAGCAGTATGATCAGCACGATCATCATAATGATGTTTGTGATTTGTTTCTTGCGTTTTGCTTTTTCACTGTCGTTCATCATGCTTCAACCTCCCCCTTCTGGCCGATCTTGACCTGTGTAATACCTACGATTGCGCAGATTACAAAGAGGATTAGAGCCTCCGCCTGGCCTTCACCGTAGTTCTTATAAACGAATGCCTGATTGTAGACATGCATTGCAGCCATGACCGAAGAATTGAACGGCTCACCTTTTGTCAACGACAGGTTCACATCATATACAACGAAGCATCTTGTAATACTGAGGAACAGGCACTGTACAAATGATGCTCTCATAAGCGGAATAGTTACATTTCTCATGGCCTGTTTGGGAGTGCAGCCGTCTATCATTGCCGCTTCCTTGAGATCTTTCGAAACACTCATGAAACCTGCGACATATATCAGCATCATGTATCCTGCATACTGCCACACCGATACGAGGATCAGGCAAAACATTGCGCCGCCCGTAGTAGAAAGCAGTGATGCTACCGTTGTTCCTGCCAGAGTTTCTCCTATTGCCACAAAAGCTCTGTTGAAAACAAATTTCCATACATAGCCGAGGACGATTCCCCCGATCAGGTTCGGGATGAAGAATCCGGCGCGGAAGAAGTTCTGGCCTTTGACACCGCTTGTAACCATATATGCCAGGAAAAATGCCACAATA
>Ga0172378_10002478_pt1 | contig 17299 bp, 16 predicted proteins | sample GrowelOW332metaG_FD_119755 | JGI IMG/M metagenome (GOLD analysis project Ga0172378, IMG submission 119755) | Groundwater microbial communities from an aquifer near a municipal landfill in Southern Ontario, Canada - Pumphouse #3_1 metaG | ecosystem: Environmental > Aquatic > Deep subsurface >... | reverse complement strand
TGCACCACTGCTTTCCAAGGTATCCTTGAAGAACAGATAGTCATCATACTTGAGACCCATGCCTCCGAGGACGATCAAATCTACCTCAGCCTGCATGGCTATACGAGCCAACAATTCATTGTACGGCTCACCGCTAACCGAGAAAATAGGCAATTTCTGGCTTTCGACCAACGTATTGAATACATCAATCATCGGGATACCGGTTCTGATCATGTTCCTAGGAATAATACGCTTGGCAGGATTGACCGCAGGTCCACCAATATCAATCATATTGTCGGATAACTTCGGACCATTGTCTCGTGGGGTACCAGTACCGTCAAATACTCTTCCCAAGAGGTTTTCTGTGTAGGAAACACGCATAGGAACACCAAGGAAGCGAACCTGGTCGCCGGTGGAAATTCCCTGGGCACCACTGAACACCTGCAGGGAAACCAGATCATTATCGAGCTTGATTACATTGGCATAACTCTGAGTAGAACCAGTAGTAACAATGGCCAACTCACTGTTGCGCACACCCTTGGCACGCACGGTAATGACGTTTCCGACAATGGACTCAATTTTTGAATATACCTTTTGCATCTGCAACCCCTTAGATCAGCTTCTTGGCATCAGGATCAACAGCTACCTGCTTACCCTTGTAGAGAGTCTCAATCTCTTTCTCAATCTGTACAAACCGCTCACTCTTGAAAGGAACGTTGTTCCAGTCAAGAAAGTTTTGCCTGATGGTATTGAAGAATGAGCGAACTTGTTTCTTATCCTCCAAGGCAAATTCACTTGCCAATACCTTGAACAGCAAATCAAATAAATACTGTTGCCGTTCAATAGGGACGGAAGCATCTACCGGGTCGAAGGAGTTTTGCTGCAGATAACAAGCATCGATGAGTTCACTCTTCTGATAGACCGTATAGTCGGTAACAGAAGTACCTTCCTCACCGACGACTTTCATCATCTGGTTGATTTCACTTCCTCGGAAAAGTATGTGACGTGCATAAGCAACTTTTTCAGCTTTGATGACACCCGTATACTTCGACCAGGAAGAAAGCGGGTCAATGGCAGGATACTTGCGAGCATCGCTGCGCTCCCTGCTCAACCCGTGGAAAGCACCGACAACCTTCAGGGTCGCCTGGGTAACAGGTTCCTCAAAGTTACCGCCGGCAGGACTTACCGTTCCGCCGATGGTGATGGAACCAAGGCGGCCATCTTTAAGCCTTACTTTTCCTGCGCGTTCGTAGAATTCAGCAATTCTGCTCTCAAGGTATGCCGGGAAAGCTTCCTCTCCAGGAATCTCCTCAAGTCTTCCACTCATTTCACGCATAGCCTGTGCCCAACGGCTTGTTGAATCGGCAAGAAGCAGGATGTTCAGACCCATCTGGCGATAATACTCGGCCAAGGTTACTGCGGTATATACCGATGCTTCTCGGCTGGCTACCGGCATGGAAGATGTATTACAGATAATAATGGTTCGTTCCATCAACGAGCGGCCTGTCTTCGGGTCGGTCAGTTCAGGGAACTCTTTCAAAACCTCTACAACCTCACCGGCACGTTCACCGCAAGCAGCGATGATTACAATATCCACATCCGCATTACGGCTGGTCAAATGCTGCAAAACCGTCTTGCCTGCACCAAAAGGTCCGGGAGTACAATAGGTTCCGCCTTTTGCAACGGGAAGGAATGTATCAATGATCCTGATTTTGGTAACCAGGGTTTCATCAGGGCGAAGTCTCTCTTCATACAGCTTGATCGCTTTCTTGACCGGCCAGGTGAAGACCATGGAAAGTTCTTTCTTGTTGCCTTTGGGATCCTCGATGACACAGACAATGTCTCGCACCCCATAGGTGCCTTTTTCCTTGATTGATACTACCTTGTAGGGAACTTCGGCAAGAGTAAACGGAACCATGATCTGATGGGTAAACAACCCTTCAGGAACCGTAGCGAAGGTATCACCGGGATACAAGGTGTCGCCAACCTGTACCGTTGGGGTAAAATCCCAGTCTTTCTTGGGGATTGCATCGAGGTAGACTCCACGCTGCAAAAAGAATCCGCACTGCTCGGCAAGCTGGGGAAGAGGATTCTGTAGACCGTCATAAATTTGTTGCAACAGGCCGGGACCAAGGGCAACACTGAGCATTTCATCGGTAAATTCAACACGATCACCTACGGTAATACCATTGGTCATCTCAAACACCTGCAAGGCTGCGGTATTCCCATTGATTCGGATGACTTCACCCTTGAGGCGGTCTGAACCGACTTGAATATACCCTACTTCATTCTTGGAGATGGCGCTGTCGAACTCGACTGTTACCATGTTTCCATTGACGCCCAGTACACGCCCACTTGTATTTGCCATATCAAACTCCACTAATTGTTCTCTATTTCAGTTTGAATATTGGAGAAGAGACGCTTGAACTCGGCATTTCCCTCCTCACGGGTAAAGAGACTCTTGCGCTCCAACAGTTTCAGCTTCAGAGCAAAACTTATAAGAGCCTCTATATCAAATGTATGCAAGGTTGCAAGCTCATCCAAAAACTTCCAAAGCAAGGCAAGCAAAAGCAACTCTGCTTCCAGCACATTTTCTTGGGCAAGAGCCTGACGAACCGTATCACTAATTCTTCCTTCCTTGTCTGCATCATTTTTATAGACAGGGTCGGAAAGAGACAGTTTTCGACTTCGCTGTTCAACCAGCTCCTTATTCACCATTGTTTCAAAGTGCTGATAGGACTTTAAAAATGGGTGGGAAGCCTGTTCTCCGCTCAACGCTTTGCAAAGCAGTTGATAGTGCTTTTCACTAACCTGTTCCTTGCAAAGGGAGAGGAAGCTTTTGGTGGAAAACATAAGCGGGCCATCCAAGCGGAGCGTTGGCAAGGTCGCCACCAAATAATAGTAGGAAGCCACTGTGTCTCCTTACTTCGCCGAACTGAAGACGATTGTTTCGATTGCAGGAGAAAGGAACGGCTTAAGCAGCGCTGCTGTCTCATCTGCACTGAAATCATAGAATGAAGCACCATTCTTTTCTGCGATCCTGAAGCCCGAAGCAAGTGAAGGAATTGCCTTAATCTCAAGTCCCTGTTTGATAGCTGAGCTCAATTCAGCAGAAAGATTCTTGGCAAATTTCTCAAAGTCCTTTTGTCCAAGCTGCACTTCATGGTTCTTGACATCACCTAGTGATGCAACAACATTGCCGATCAGTGTTATCAAATCGTTGGAGGTATAGGCCTTTTCAACCTGTTCAACCAACAATCTGTCAAGCTGTGTGCTGATAGCTTTCTTCAAGGAGAGCTGCACATCACGGCTGGCCTGTTGCAGACTCGACCGAGCACTCTGGTCTCGGGTATCCATCTCCCTTTGGGCTTTCTCCAGCAAGGAGGCTGCTTCTTTTTTTGCCTCTCTGATCAAATCTTCGGCCTGGGCCTTCGCATCAGCAATAATTTGGGCAGCCTCTTTTTGGGCAACCTCAATACCATCCTTGCGGATGGAAGCAACCAAATCTTGAATTTGTTGAGCCATCTGATTTCCTACCTTCTACTGTGAGCATAATGATACGAGATAACGCTGACTTGTGCAATCAAAGGAAAGCCCGTACCTTCAGGACAAACTCCGCCAATTATCTAGCAATGATACAGAAAATTCAACCTATTTCGAAATAACTTATAAAAGTTCTCCATCAATTGCTGAAAATCCTCGGTATACCGTTAAAAGCACTGCACCAAAAAGGTATAGGTTTGCATACATGGCATCCATTTGGTAGGATGCACCCATGTTATTGAATGAACGATACTCCCATCTCTTCACCAATCAGAAAGTACGTGGCTTGATCCGTATCAAGAACATGCAGAACAATAAAATCCTGCTTGTCCCTAGCGAGGACATCGCCTCTGACATCCAGCGTATCCGCTTCGCTCTGGATTTAGGAACCTATGAACATGCTGTTCTCCAAAAAGAGTACGAAACTATCGGCCTTGAACTTTTTAGCATTGACGCCTACATCCATGCAACAGCAGAAGAAGATTTGGCAGCCTTGCTTTCTGAACATATAAAACAATGTATAGCACAAGCAAAGCCGATGTATTGAAGCAAAAGAGTATGCATTGAACCTGCCTCTCTAGGAGGCGGCAGATGTTTTACTACCTGGTATTGAGAGCACAACAGAATTTGTTCAGCACAGAGAAGGATGCGTTTCATCTCCTGCAAGCCTGTCAACATAAGCTGACTGCGTGTGACTGTATTCTGATAGACTACCTATTGCTGCCGCATTCGCTGCAGCTTATCGTACAAGGCACCATTACGTGTTGCCGGACCAATGCATATTCCATTGACCAGATCGAGGAGCACCAACTCCTCTCATTTTTTGGAAAGGTTGGGAAACTTGGGAAAAACTATCCATTCTGCGGAACTTACGAACTCTACCATTGCAGCAATTGTTATGCAGCATTAGGAAAGGCAGGGTCTTGTGCCCTGCCCTTTCCTCTGTCCGTTATTCTGAAAGTAAAACGCAGGCAATCAAGCAAGAGTCTGCTGGCGATCGTGGGCGATGAGATTGCGTAGACCTTGCACCGTTACCCGAATGGCATCCTCAGTATCATGCAACTTCGGATTATCCATACCAAGTATTTCTCGCTCCTGGTTCCCTACTACGGAAAAGGCACTGCCGCATCGCGCCCCTAGGCGGGCTGCAACCACAAAGAGTGCGGCACTTTCCATTTCGCTGGCCAATACACCCAAGCGTTTCCATGCTTCCCATTTGTTGAGCAGCTCGTAGCTGACCGGCATAATGGAGGGGTCATGCTGCCCATAAAAGGAATCCTTGCACTGCACCACCCCGATATGACTTCGCTTTCCCAACTGTTTGGCGGCTTCAGATAAAGCCTGCACCACCTCGAAAGAGGCTACAGCAGGAAATTCTATGGGGGCGTATTCACGACTGGTTCCTTCCATGCGTACAGCTGCAGTTGCAATAACCACATCGCCGCCCATGACCGGAAGAGCGATTCCTCCACACGTACCCATACGGATGAAGGTATCGCTTCCACACTTGAAAAGTTCTTCCATGGCAATGGATGCCGAAGGCCCACCAATTCCCGTAGAAGTAACTGAAACCTTCTCACCGTCCAGGTACCCTGTATACGTTACATACTCACGACTGTCAGCAACCTGATGGGCATCGTCAAAATATTTTGCAATGAGCTTGACCCGCTTTGGGTCTCCGGGAAGGATGACATAACGACCTACATCGCCCTCGGCTATCTGTAGATGATATTGAATACCCGTTCCATTCATATAGTCAGACATAGAAGACTCCTCATACCCACCATGGTATCACCACAAAAACAGAAGTGCAAGGAAGCTTAATATCCTAGCGTCTTCAGAAGGGAGGCAAGGATTGTAAAGCGTTCGCCCAACCGTTCCCCTTCCAAACCGATTGCATCAGCTAGAAGACGAATATCGGTATCAATCATTTCATTATCGGTGCATACTTGCACCGTCATTGCATCCCCTTGCATGCCGATGCGGTCGATCTGGGTGTGTTCTGGATCATAATACTTGGGAAAGCGATAGGCATCCTGGAAATACTGACTGGTCCTGCAAACCAAAATTGCCAAATCCAAAACCCTATGCAAGGGCAATTCCTCGCTCTGGCGAGACCACTTTTCACCTGTATGCCGCCATACTTTTGCTGAGGCTTCCACACTACCGCGATCGTTCCACTGGGCCAATCCTATCGACAGGCCCTTTGCGTCGCTTGCCTGGGCTTGGATGCCATCCACATTCTCGTAATTCGGCACCACGATTACCGGCTTATGCTTGAGCGTTGTAGGAATATTCATACCTGTATCTCCTTCGCATCAGGAAAATTTTCCTTTTGCAGTTGTAAAAGAATAGCTAAATCCTCATCGATAGAGGTTTCATCTTCCGTCTTAGGGAGCACCTGTACTACTTCAAAGTACAGGCTTTCTTCACCATACCTAGTAAACGTGGTTTGTAATGTGGGAATAGTAGCAAGCGCTCCTACAGACAATCTGAAGAAAATGCGATCCTTAACCTTTTCCATATCATGAGTAATGCCGATATACCGCTCATTCGTACGGCTGCAGGTGAGCAGATAGCATCCCTTAACGGTTTGCATTTGCTCATAGTGTCGTCTCATTTCCTTCCGATTCATCCAAAGCCTCTTTGATATTTAGTAATTTACTAATTTACTATATACAGAAAAAAGCCTCTCCTGTAAAGAGAGGCAACCAGGATTTAGAGCATTACGTACGTTTTTCCCATTCCCCCATCTTCAGGAAGAGCAAAACGATAGTCCTGAACTGAACGATGTTCTTTCAGATACCCTCCAATTCCTTTGCTTAAAATTCCATCCCCATAGCCATGAATAATGGAAAAGGTACTCATTCCATGCACCAATGCACTTTCAATTTGTTGATCAAGCAAGCGCAAGGCTTCTTCAAGAATGAGCCCTCTGACATCCAGCACCAATTTAGGCTCAGGGGCACTGCTTTGAAAGAGCACCGATACTTTTTGATCTTGCCGTTTGGGTAAAAAGAGTTGCGAAGCTGAAAGTGTCATCCGCATGGTGCCGATAGCCACAACAAAGCTGTTTCTCCCTTTCTTTTCAAGGATTTTGCCTTCGCGCTTTGCACTTCCACATAAAACATCCATACCGACTTCCAATTGCATGGGGTCCTCTGGTTTCAGGTATTCAATTTCATCTTCATACTGCTGCAATTGCTCTTGCTGGTCGTCCACCTTTTCAGAAAGACTTTCGATATAGGTCTTGACCTGCTTGGTCTTCTCCTTGGTTATCTCCCCATTACGGAGCTCTGCAACAAGATTCTCCAACTCTTTGCGTTTCTTTTGCATAAACCGGGCAAGTTCGGTAGTTTGTTCCTGTTTCAACTGTGCTTCTCGCTGCTTGACTCTGAGTTCTTTCAATTGCAAGTCTTTCACCTCTGATTGCAGACTGAGATATCGCTTATGCATGGCCGTCTCTTCACGCTCAAGTTCCCGTCTTTTTGCTTCCAGATCCTTGATGATCGAACCGATTTGAACTGCTTCACTGCCAAGGTACTGTTCGGCCATTGCCAAGACTTGCTCGGGAAGCTTCATAAGCCTTGCCGTGTCCAGAGCATGGCTTTCACCGGGAAGCCCCTGAATAATGCGGAACGTAGGAAGGTGCGAGTTCTCATTGAACTCCATGGAGGCATTGATTACCTCCTCTTTGGCATACGCAAATTGCTTCAGCACTCCGTGATGGCTGGTAACCAACGTCAATGCTGCTTTTTGCAGGCAGTACTCCAAGGCGGCACGGGCAATAGCTGAACCTTCCACCGGATCGGTTCCACTTCCCAGCTCATCGAGAATTACTAAGGAACGCTCAGTCATATGCGCAAGAATGTGTGCGATTTGCTTCATATGACCACTGAAGGTCGAAAGTTCCTGTTCAATTGACTGCTCGTCACCGATATCAGTAAATATATCATCGAAAATGGGAAGGGAGCTGCCTTCCTGGGCGGGAATATACCCACAATATTGATTGAGCAACGCGAACAGCCCAATCGTTTTGATGGTGACGGTTTTTCCACCGGCATTCGGGCCGCTGATAACCACTGCCTTAATTTTCGAATCGAGCTGCATGGTGATAGGGATGACTTTCCGGCCAAGCAAAGGGTGTCTGGCCTTCAGAAGCGTACAGCGCTCGCTATCCAAATCGGTTCTGCTGCACCCCTTTTCCAAAGACCATAATGCGATGGAAAGTCGTGCATCGGTTTGCCCGACGCGCTTAGCGAGATCATCCAGCTGTCTGCGACACGATCGTACTTCTTCGTTGAGCTGTCTAAGAATTTTCGCTATTTCTATCAGAATCTGATTCTGGGCCATGACTACCGAGTTATTCATCTCAACCAAAGGATAGGGTTCCATGAAAACTGTATTACCGGTTGCCGAGCTGCTGGTGATGAATCCCTGCACATTGGTCCTTCGATCACTACGCACCGGAATCACCAGTCTGCCATCCCTGAGAGCTTCCTGATCGGCTTGGACAACTTCCTTATTGGTATGAATGAACTGACTACAGTAACGAGCCCGTTCATTCTTGCGCATCTCAACTTCCCTTCGCAGCTGTTTGAGGGCTGGATGGGACTCCTTGACTTGCCCCGAATCGTCAAGCACTTCCAAAATCTGATTGCTTGCATGGTTTAGGTTTTCATCGATTGATTCACCGATCAACGACCGAAGGCAACTAAAAGAGGTGCCATCCTCCAAGGTTTGGTTGCTGAAGGTCTGAAGAATTTGTGCACTGGCAATATACCGGGCGATAGCAACCAATTCAGGTCCCTCAAGAGCTTTGATAGGATCGTTGACCAGTTCCAGGGAATCCTTGATAGAAGGAAAAGAAGGAAGAGAGCTCGCCATTGCAGTTCCGAGCAGCTTCACGAAACTTGCAATCTCTTGCTGACGTTTCAGAAGAAGAGCCTTATCCGTTAAAAATGGTAGTTGGGTGAGACAACTCAAGCCCTCTTCTGCGTGGGCATGAGCCTGTATCTGCTTTATTACCTGATTGAAACCCAGTTCATCAATACTCTTGTGATTCATCCTTGTCCATTCTCGTACGCCAGGAATTTGAACGTTCATTCTTGCCAACCCATACAGGGGCCTTGTCGTCAAGTGAGGCAAGCATCCGTAAGTAACTCTCATAACGGTCATAGTGGATTGTATCCGCTTCAACCGCCTCTTTCACCTTGCATCCGGGTTCATCCTGATGCAGGCACTGTTCATATTCGCAATTTTTTGCAAACGGTGCAAATTCAATGAAAGCCTCTTGCAGAGTTGCCTTCTCGCGATGGGGTATCTGGATTTCCCGAACACCCGGGGTATCGACAACATTGAACAAAGGACCGCTGATCAAAAGTGAATGGTTGGTAGTGTGCCTGCCTCGGTTATACTTCTCGCAAACCTCGCTGGTACGTTGGTCGCTGCCAAGCAAACGGTTGATCAACGTTGATTTTCCTACTCCGCTCTGACCTACGAACGCTACGGTCTTGCCTTCCAATGCCTTGTACAATTTTTGTACGTTCTCACCAGTCTTTGCACTCACCCCAAGAATACTGTACCCAAGTGTCTTATAGAGCTTGAACCGCTCATATTCATCTTCGGTAAGCAAAAAGTCGCACTTATTCATAACAATCATGACATCGACTCCCTGGCTGCAGGCGATGACACGGTCTATGAAGCGAGGCCTAAACGGTGGGGTGTCGGCACTGGTGACACATACTATCAGATCCATATTTGCAACGACGGTCTGGTTGTTCCCGCCTTTGGCATTCCAACGTTGAAAACAGTTACGCCTCTCAAGCCGATCGAGAATGAGGCCTTCATGCTCATTGGTAGGAACAAACGTTACACGATCCCCGACTGCAAGAGGATTATACTCATCGGTGACTTGGTAAAGTTGCTTGCCCTTGATACGGCACAGGTAAGTCGCTTCTCCTTCCTCCACCGTATAAATATTGTTAATCCCTCTGCAAATCAGACCGGTATGGTTCTCCATGGATACTCCCCGAATGTACTGTATCTGCAAAACCTTCTCTTGACAACCTAAGCGTATTTGATACTGTTAAGCTATGTTCAACTTTATGACTTGCGCCCACCCAGGTTGCCGCACATACATCTGTGAGGATGGACCGTTCTGCTTCCGTCACGCACCCGACAAGCAAGTGCTCCAGAAGCGCTGCATCGAAACATTCCTCAATGAAGAGCCGATGGTCGACTTCTCCCTCACCGGCAGTGAATTTGAGGACCTTGTACTTCCCAAGAAAGAAATCACTGCTTCCAATCTGGCTTGGTGTACATTTCGCAATATCGATTTTTCCCACTCCACCCTGATCAACACCTTTTTTGATTACTGCCTGTTTGAGCGATGCAAATTCAATAGTATTCTCAGTAGGTATTCGGTTTTTTCAGGAAGCAAAATGATCGACTGTGATTTTTCCGGTTCCATCATCATCCACACCAATTTCTGCGGAGTGGATACCTATCGATGCAATTTCAACGATTCGGATCTCTATTTCAGCACATTCAACTCCAGCTATCTCAGGGATACGACATTTGAGGATTGCAATTTGAAAAAAGCGGATTTTGTCCACACCGATCAAAGAAGAGTATCCTTCCGCTATTCCAACTACGAGGAGGCCCGACATTGAACATTTATCAACACTTCTCGGTAGTGGGATTCTGCAATACCTACTTGGTTGCTTCAAAAACCCACAGCGAAGCTCTGCTTATTGATCCGGGACATGTAGATTTGGAACTGATCAATCTCATCGAATCGAACAACTACCACCTCAAGCACGTGTTGCTCACCCATCGCCATGTGTCCCACATTGAGGGACTGGGAACACTGCAGAAAATTTATGGAGTAACGGTGCATGGCTCTTCATTCAGTTCCTACGATTTTGAATACGAGTCCGTCGAGGATAAACAAGTGCTGAACTTGTGCAATTTACAGATTGAAGTCATTCATGTCCCCGGGCACTCGTTGGACAGCATGGTGTATAAAATCGACCATGCCCTCTTTACCGGCGATACGCTGTTGTGTGGAAGAATCGGCTCAACTCCGGGTTACCGAGAACAAGCACTTTTAATCAACTCAATCAATCAAAGACTCATGAACTTTGATGAGAACACCCTCATTTTTCCCGGTCATGGCACGGCGACTAAAATCCGCATTGAGCGGATGTTCAATCACGACCTGTTGCAATTGGGAACGATCCAGACCGAACGCGAGCATTGGCGGGACGAGGAGTAGAGCAAAGAACCTTTCTGAAACGCTCAGGCATCGGGGCTACGCAACGGATTTGCTTACCGCTGGAAGGACTGCAAACCACAAGGACGAGTGCATGCAGCATCAGAGTAAGCCCTTCGGGTTTTCCATACACCGGGTCACCGACCAAGGGATGGCCGATTGACTTGAAGTGGACTCTAATCTGATGCGTGCGCCCGGTAAACAAGGTAATACGAACCAAGGCAAAGTCTCGGTATTGCCTGAGCACCGTATAATCGGTACGGGCGTCCCTGCCCTCGGTATCGGAGCAGGTGGTAAACTTTTTCCGATCGTTGCTGTCACGCTTAAGATTCGCCCGGATACTCCCCTCTGTTTCCTTGAAATTTCCTTTTGCAAGAGCGATATATACTTTGTGTGTAGTCCTATCCTTAAATTGTTGGCTAAGATTGCGGTGGCTTTGCCGATTGCGGGCAATGACCAAAACCCCACTCGTATCCTTATCCAGACGATGCACGATACCGGGCCGCAACGCCATATCAGGGCTCTCAACCTCAGTTTCCTCATCGTCCTCGAGAGAAGGGGAAAAGTCCTGGCCATAGCGGAACAGCAGAGCATTGACCAACGTATCCTCATAGTTTCCTGCAGCCGGATGAACCACCATGCCTTGTTTTTTGTTGATGATCAGCAAGTCCTGATCCTCATACAGAACATCCAATGGAATGTCCTGGGCGATAATGCCTTCAAAAAAGTCCTCATAGTAAATGACTTTAATGCAATCACCAGCTTTGACGAGCTTACTTTTCTTCACTTCTTTTCCATTGAGAAACAAGTGTGTCTTCTCTTCAGACAGCTGTGAGCGTGAGACACTCTGTTGCTTGGTAGCGATGTAGATATCCAGGCGCATCGCCTCACTATCATTCTCTACCACCATTTCAAGTATTCGTTCTTTTGTCGGCATCAGGTATTTCCTACCTCACCGATAATAAAATCGGCTAAGCTGATTCCCAAAGACAGTGACGCTGCAAGGGAACCTTGCACCAACAGGGACTGCAAATCACTGTCTGGTGTTGTAATAAGGGAAGTCTGTTGCCCAAGCTTGTACAACAGCATTGCAACGGGCAACGTAATAACAAGAGAACCGAGAAATAGGGTTTCGGCCCTACGTAATTTATACGTCCAAAGAGGAAATTCCTCACTCTCATACGGAACATAGTCTTTCAGTGGTTCTGCACTAAGTGGTAATGAGACACACAGGACAAGCAGGCAGAGTATCAGGGTGAAGGTTCGCATCAGGCCTCCCTTTTCCCGAAAAGGCGGCTTCCCACTCGTATCTGGGTGGACCCCTCGGCAATAGCCAGGCGGAAATCAGAACTCATTCCCATGCTCAAGGTTGAGAAATCCAGATGGCTGAATCGTACTTTTGCACGCTCGGCCGTTTCCCTGAGCAGAGAAAAGGCCTCCCTAATCTCTTTTTCATTCCCATGCAAAGGACCGATGGTCATCAGACCCTTCACTCGTACGTTGGAAAAGGTTGAGAGTACATCCAAAGCTCGAAACAATTCTGTTTCATTCTCAAAACCACTTTTCGTCTCTTCCGGAGCCGTCCGTAATTCCAACAGGATGGAAACAGGTTTCTCGGCAAGTGCTTCAAGTTTTTGCGCTAGTTTGAGCGAGTCTACACTGTCTATCCCATCGAACAACTCAAGAGCCTTTTTGGCTTTGTTTGTTTGTAAGTGCCCGATCAGGTGTACTTGCATGAGAGAAGGACGCAAAGAAGGAAATTTCTGCTCAACTTCTTGCACACGATTCTCTCCGAATACCAGCTGACCACAGCCATACAGTTCTTGTATTGCACTAAACGGATGGGTTTTGCTGACTGCCATCAGTTTGATATCTTCAGGTTTTCGTCCCGCCAAGGTTGCAGCCTGCCCTATTTCAGCAAGCAATTCTTCACGATTCCTTTGTAGATCAGTCACGCTTTGTATGTCTCCTCGCAAACGATTGCGCTTTCTGCTTCAGCTCGTTGCGCAACGCTTTCTGTTTTACTCTCCACTCTTTTGCATTCAGTCTGAGTGTTTCAAACTGCAACCGTTTTTCTTCATTCGCACTGGTAATTGAAGGGAAAGCATCCAAAATTCTTTTGGATGAAGCATTGAGCTTTGCTTTCAGCTCATCAAGTTCCTCATCCAACCGATTTTTCAAGAGCTCCAGATTCTTGTTGCCGGCAAAATTGGAGAGTAAAAGCAACCGCTCTTCAATCTCCCGGGCTTTCTTCTTGAATTCACCAAGCTGCGTTTGGAATGCCGCCATCCTGACAACAGAACTAGTAGTATCGATACTGATAACCAAAATGATGGCACTAGAGAATGAATCAAGAAGTTGAATGTCCAAACGTTGCAGAGCTGTGGTGAGTAGAGGATGCAGCACATAGATGACCAACAAGCCCAACAACCCAAAGAGCGTTGAATTAAGCAGGCAGACTCTGCCATGCAGATTGTACGGATAGGTGCTGTAGTCCCACAGTTTTGCATTGAAAAGTCGCTCCAGCAAGAAACTGGTAAGGTATTCCAGTATGCTGGCAAGCACAAACGTGAGCAAAAAGACAAGAAGCGGGTGTGCAGCCCAGTTTTGAAACAGCAACAGGATGCTTATCGCTCCAAAACCATAGATGGGTAGATAGGGACCGTGTAAAAACCCACGGTTTACAAACCGTTTTTCAATGAGAGAACAGTATGCTACTTCTACTAGGTATCCAACGATAGCGTAGCAAAAGAAATAACTGATGAGTAAATCCAATTGCATAGCCAACCTCGCCTAGGTCACTATACCCAATCTCAAACAGAGAGGCAATAACAAAAAAAACGTACCCGAAGGTACGTTCTATGACCGGAGAGGGATTTGAACCCCCGACCAGTTGCGTGTAAGGCAACCGCTCTCCCGCTGAGCTATCCGGCCGACGAGAGTGAACGTATCATAAAGGTTGAATTGATGTCAACCTCTTGCTAGCAAATGTCTGAAATCCGTTTGTGCAACCGGCTTCGAATAGAGAAATCCTTGGATAAGATTGCAACCTAAATCTTTCAGACAGTCTCGCTGATCAGTAGTTTCCACACCTTCTGCAATGACGGGAAAGTCAAGATTCTTTCCCAATGTGATAAGTGAAGCAATAATATGTCGACTTCGGCTGCTGCCCTCCAAGGCTTGGATGAACGAGCGATCAATCTTTAATATGTCCAAGGGAAGCGAATACAGCATGTTCATGGAGGAATAACCGGTCCCGAAATCATCCATAAGAATGATAAACCCACATTCCTGCAACTCTTTCACCACCTGGCACATCTGCTCAGGATTATCAATATAGGCCGACTCAGTCACTTCCAAGTGAATCAAATGATGATCCAGATGGTACTTTTCCACGGTATTTTTGATGCGTTGTACAATCTGTCGATTACTCAAGTCTATACGTGATAGGTTGAGTGAAATCGGCACTACAGCCTCCCCATTTGTCAAACAGGAAGCGAGGAAAGCACAAATGGCATCCAAAAGGTAGAGATCGAGTGTGGTGATAAATCCATAGCGTTCAAAGACAGGAATGAATTGGATGGGAGCGATGATACCGCGCTTGGGATGCACCCAGCGAACCAATGCTTCTGCACTGATTATATGTTCCTTTTGTACATCATAAATCGGCTGAAGGTAGAACGTGAATTGGCCGGCTTCCAATGCTTGGTGCATTTCATTGAGGACATCCTGTTCATTGAACGTGTCCGACCGGAATGCAGGATTATAGAATGCATAACTTTTATGGTAGTTGTGTCTGGTTGACTTTGCTGCACTGTGAGCGCGATCAAGCAACTGGCTGACCGGCATGGACCGATCTTCAATCTCATAGAGACCGAAGACAACGGTGACGGTATACCCAATACTCTGAGAAATGGCATCCACTTCAATCGCTTTGCCCAACTTGTCCAGATCACATACTTCTTTGGGCAGGCAGGCAGCAAAATGATCACTTTCCAAATGAGCATAGACCCCAGCATCCTTGATGAAATTACGTAAGGATTTCGCGAACAGTTGCAGTACTTGGTTGCCGGTCTCAAATCCCAATAGTTCATTGATGATGCTGAATCGCTCGATATTCCAATATACCATCACAAAGGCATTATTTCGTTGCTCATCCAGCAAAGCTCGGGTCTCCTCGTAAAAACGCTGTCGGGTATACAGACCGGTAAGCAAATTATGTCCGAGTGCATAGTAGAGTTGGTTCAGGGTCTGTTCCTTCTCTTTCTGGTTATCCATTATTTCATTGATGTCGTCAAACAACAAACTGAACGGCTGTCCGCAGCCGACTACTCCAACCTGCCTGACGGTGACCTTGCTCCAAAATACCGTTTGATTTTTGGTTATCAGACGCAGCCTTAGCGACCCGTAGTGGCCGCTCATGCACATCTGTTCAACATTGCGAAGCAACAAGCTGCTGTCCTCAGGATGGAACAGCAATAATGCGTTACCATGCAACAATTCCAACAATGTACCACGCTCAAAGTCCAAGAATTGTGCCAACGTCCCATTGATATATTGCACCTGCAGTGCATCAGATTTGAACTGGAACACTGCTATTCCCTGTAGTGCCTGATCAACATAATTTTGCATACGCTGGTTCAAAGCTAAAAGATGGCGTTCCCTGCTTACATCCTGGACAGCAACAGTGACCACCTGCTCCTTTCCATAGACGGGACCAAAATGGCAACTCAGATTGAAATATCGGTTCTGAACATCCTTAAAAACAAAGGAACCCGAACGCTGATTCTTCTGTACCATCCCTTGCAGGTATTGGAGAAATTGGGTTTGGTCTTGCTCATCCAGCCAAGCAAAAGGGTTGTTCTTGAGTGTCGACTCATCCATCTCCAATTTTTGCTGAAGCTGTTTATTGCAGAAAATGAAAATTGGTTTTACATCAAAACTGAAAACCAACAGAGGAATGCTCATTTCACTCAGAATTGAGGGCATCAGGTTTTTTCTACACGCAAAACCATACTCCGCAAACTCAATAATCTGTCCGCCAAGCCGTATAACCTTCCCTGTTTCGTCCGTTGCATAGGTACAGGTGAGCAGACAGGAAACGTATGTATCGGAATCTGCTCGTTTTTTCAAGCGGACGATGAACGGATTGGAGTCACCTTGAACAAACTTCGCTCTCAAGGCATCGCGCAAATAAAGGGTATCCTTTTCATGCATGCACGAAACAAATTCCCCTTGCTTCAGGAATGCGGAAAATTGGTAATGTTTTGGTTGGTTTCCTTCTACACGCATTACCGTCAGAAGATCGAGCTGAACGTCATAATCCCAGCTCTCCCCACCATAGTGCAGGCTGGCAAAATAGGTACTTAGATTGTTTTTCTCTGGTTTCAAGCCCTGGAATGCCAAGGAAGAAATTACCTCTGCTTGTTTGATTTGGTTGACAAGGACGGTCAATTTAGCAGGTCGATCATGAAACATTACCAATTTTTCTTTGTGCAGAACGGAAGTGCCATCGTCCGTATTGGATACCCAGAGTTGATACGAGTCATAGTTCAACGCATGAGTCTTGCAACTTGGACATACGTCTTGCCTGCCATACAGAACCTCAAAGCAACTCTTGCCGAGGTACCCACCCAAAGGGGCATAGCGATACCTTCCAGCTTTATTAAGGAACAGCATTTCACACGTTGCTGCATCGCTGAGTGCGATGGTATCCGGCAAATTGTCCAATATCCATTCATGGTTGGTCCAGGAATACGTTTTAGCAGCATCCATGGAAGGATCGTACAGTACACACTGATTTTTCCCCAGTTCCTTTGCACGGTACAGAGCAAGGTCCGCATTCTGATACAACTGTTCGAAGCTAAGAAATTCACCTTCCTTCATGCACAATCCAACCGAACATGTGCAAGGAATTTCCAAGGTTGGTTTTTTACAAAAGGAGGCACCCAAGGAAAAAGCTAGAGACTGCGTCTGGCAATCAGGTACGTAGGCAACAAATTCATCGCCACCAAGCCGCCCAATGATAGTCTCACCAGGAAAATGTGCCTGCAATTCTTCAGCAATCTGTTTGAGCACCCAGTCACCACGTTCATGTCCATAGGTGTCATTGATCTGTTTGAAAGAGTCTATATCAATGAGATAGAACCCACCCAGGCTCTCCTGATTCTTCAGTATGTCCTGAATCATCTCTTCAAGAGAAATTCGATTGAACAGGCCAGTCAGTGAATCGCGCTGTGAGCGCTCAATAAGCAATTGTTGGCGTATTTTATCTGCATCGATGTCCTGGATGGCAATGTATCCGATGGTCTGGGATGTTGAAGTGGAAATGCTCAGGTTGAATCTCACCCAAGGATAGCCTTTTTCTCTATAAAAAGGGTGTTGCATGCGAGCCTCGATGGAGAGCTCCTTGCGTCCTGAGGTAAAAAAGGCCTGCAACTTTTGCGAATCCGCAATATCACAAAACAAGTGAAAATAGGAAGGTTCAACGCTGGTTTTCAG
>Ga0172378_10002477_pt1 | contig 17299 bp, 15 predicted proteins | sample GrowelOW332metaG_FD_119755 | JGI IMG/M metagenome (GOLD analysis project Ga0172378, IMG submission 119755) | Groundwater microbial communities from an aquifer near a municipal landfill in Southern Ontario, Canada - Pumphouse #3_1 metaG | ecosystem: Environmental > Aquatic > Deep subsurface >... | reverse complement strand
TGCTTGGAGTTTCTGCAGAAACAGTCCGTCAGATGGAAATGCGAGCCATTCAGCGCATGAAAGTCTCTGTGACTGCTGCAGGGGATAGTGAAATTCTCCTTACAGCATAATTATACTGGTTTTCCCGGACATTGGAGAGTATGAAGGTTTTAAGGGAGAGGAAAAGAATGGAGACGGCTGCCGGTTATGGCAGCCGTTTTTTTTTATAGAAATACATGGTAGAATAAACGGAATGAATAAAAATAAAAAAAATAATTCCGTTATGCGGTCAGGAAGACGAAATTCTCCCGTAAAAAAAAGAACCCGCAGAAACAGAAGAGTGTTATCACTGTCGAAAACAGCACTGCTTTGTGCTGTGATTGTTGCAGCGTGTTTTACACTTCTTTTTATAAACTCTGAACATGACCACAATAATATCCGGGAACCGAAGATTTCCCTTGCGGAGACAGCTCCGGTAACGGAGGAGAGCCCGTCATCCGTGGAGTCAGAAAATAAAAAGGATGTAATAACGTCACCGGTGCAAAAATCATCAGAATCTTTTCCGCTGAATGACGATAAATTGCAGTCTGATCAGAGCCATACTATACAGCGGCTGTCAGAGCGTGCCCCCGATGTGCAGGAGTATTCTAAGATTCCTGAATCGAAAGATTTAAAATCTGCAGCAGCCGTACGGGGGAAAAAAATGCCGGCATTGACGGAATCTTCTATGAAACAGGAGGAACAGCACAAAACCGGTTCATTTCAATTACCTGCGGTTCCTCCTGCGGTACATAATGCAAAACTTGTGTTTGTGTTTGATGACGCAGGCCAGAACGTGTCACAGCTTGAAAAATATATAACGCTGCCATTTCCCGTTACGGTCGCTGTTCTGCCGCAACTTACCTATTCAAAGGCATGTGCCGATCGAATACGGAATTCCGGTAATGAAGTAATGCTTCATCAGCCGATGCAGGCTGTAAACAGAAATGTCAATCCGGGGCCCGGAGCAATTACGCCTGATATGCAGACAGAACAGATTGCTGCACTTATCAGACAGAATATATCCGAAATAGGACCTGTTGCCGGTATAAACAATCACGAAGGTTCTCTTATCAGTGAGAATGAGGTGAAAATCGGCACAGTTATGCAGACTGCAAAAGACTGCGGCATATTTTTTCTTGATTCGCGTACAACAAGTCAGACTCGTGTTCCGCAGGCATCTATGGAGCTTGACATTCCGTATTATGAACGCAACGTCTTTCTTGACAACAGCAGAGACCGTAAGGAGATTGTCGGTGAAATTATGCGTGGTTTAAATATCGCGAATACGAAAGGTGCCGTTATCATGATAGGACACGTATGGTCGGCCGATATTCTTCCTGCGGTTCTTATCGAAATATATCCGGTTCTGAGAAATAAAGGGTATGTTTTTACGACGGTAAGTAAATCAGGTGCGGTGATAAAACCGTAAAGTCCAGTATACTGTTACAAAACAGGTAATTTTACTATACTATTTTTACTTTTGGAGCTTATATGAAAGTGTTGGGAATAGAATCATCCTGTGATGAGACTGCTGCCGCCGTTGTTGAAGACGGACATACGATAATCAGCAGTGTGGTAGCTACGCAGATACCATTTCATCAGATATATAAAGGCGTCGTACCTGAGATTGCCAGCCGCAAGCATGCCGAATGGATTCTGCCTGTTGTAAAGCAGGCGCTCAAAGAGGCAGGCCTTTCGCTTGACGAAATAGATGCCGTAGCGGCTACAAACCGTCCAGGTCTTATGGGATCTCTGCTTGTTGGTTTGACATACGGCAAGACTCTTGCATGGGCGACAGGTAAACCGTTTATTGCCGTAAATCATATGCTTGGTCATTTGTATGCTGCACATCTCGTGAATGATATACAGTACCCTTACCTCGGTCTGCTTGTTTCCGGCGGCCACAGCATTATCTGCCGGGTACAGGGATTCGACGATATTGAAGTTCTGGGAACGACTGTAGACGATTCTGTCGGAGAAGCGTTCGACAAAGTAGCTAAATTTTATAACCTTGGATATCCCGGGGGAGTCATTATTGACAGAATGGCAAAGAATGGCGATGCCAAAGCTTTTTCTTTTCCGGTGCCAAAACTTGACGATGCAGAACACCGGTATGATATGTCATTCAGCGGCCTGAAAACGGCTGTCATTCATCAGCGGAACCAGTTCCTGAATAAGGGGTACGAACCCACGAACGAAAATATGTGTGCATCGTTTCAGGAAACTGCGTGCCGTACGCTTACGTCTCGTCTTTTCCGTGCTGTAGAAGATACCGGTCTTACAACTGTTGTCGCCGGCGGCGGAGTGGCAGCGAATTCACGTCTTCGTGCGCTTCTTGCGGAACGTTCTGATCTTAACTGCATCTTTCCGCCGCTTAAGTTATGCGGTGACAACGGAGCAATGATTGCAGGGGTTGCATATCATTTTCTGAAGCGTGGTGACAGGAGCGGACTTGATACGACTGCCTGTGCGCGTATTCCGCAGTTCAAGCGCGGACTGAAAAGCTAGTACATGGTTTTTCAGGTATTGACAATTTTATCGTTTCTTGTTATAGTAACAACATATGAAACATGAATACTGCGTTGCAGAAAAGTTTGATACCTCAAATCTCGTCGAAATCCGCGGAATGACGGCGGCTTACTCCTACTATTGGTATTATTCTCTTTTCAGCTGCAGGGGTATAACCAGTCGGTGACCGGTTATTTGTGTTTTACTAGTACTTAATATAGTAAATCATAGGGAACTCTGCGGAGTTCCCTTTTTTTTTATCCGGAGGACAAGATGATAGTAATTCTGAAAAAAGAAGCGACGGATGCGCAGATGCAGGACTTCGTCAGGCAGTGGAAAGAAAAAGGATATGGTGTGCATATTTCACGCGGCGAAGAAATGACGGTACTTGGGCTGCTCGGAGATACAACAAAACTGGATACGGAGACTGTTGCGGCGAATCCGATTGTTGAATCAGTAAAGCGTGTAACGGCACCGTATAAAATGGCTGGAAGGGCGTTTCATCCGGACGATTCTGTCATCATGGTAGGTGAGGGAAATAACGCTGTCTCATTCGGTGACGGTATTGTGCCGGTTATTGCCGGGCCTTGTTCCGTAGAAACGGAAGAACAGGTTGTAGAAATTGCAAGGGCTGTGAAAAAATCGGGCGCCAGGCTGCTGAGAGGAGGTGCATTCAAGCCCCGTACGTCTCCGTATTCATTTCAGGGACTTGGAGAAAAGGGGCTTGAGTTTCTGAAGACGGCAAAGAAAGAAACGGGACTTCCGATAGTTACCGAGCTTATGGATCTGCGGCAGCTGAAATACTTTGACGACGTTGACCTTATACAGATAGGAGCCCGCAATATGCAGAATTTTGATCTGCTGAAAGAAATGGGTAAAGTAAAAAAGCCCATTCTCCTGAAACGGGGCATGGCTGCTACTGTAAAAGAATTTCTTATGTCAGCAGAGTATATTATGGCCAGTGGTAATGAAAATGTAATCCTCTGTGAACGCGGTATCAGGACGTTCGATACGTATACGCGTAACTGTCTTGATGTGAGTATTGTCCCGTATCTTAAAAAAGTAAGCCATCTTCCGATTATTATTGATCCGAGCCATGCATGCGGGCTGCGCTGGATGGTACCGACGCTTGCAAAGTCTGCTGTTGCAGCCGGCTGCGACGGTCTTATTATTGAAGTTCATAACAACCCGGAAAAAGCGCTGTGCGACGGCGAACAGAGCCTGCACCCGGCCGAGTTTGACGAGCTCATGAAGGTACTGCCTAAAATCGTGGCAATAGACAATAGGAAAATGTAAGTTATGGAGGAAGTTTTAAACAAAAGACTGATTAAGTCTTTGGGAGAGGATTATGACTGAGTTAAAACAACTGACATACGGAATCGTCGGTCTTGGTATTATGGGAGGTTCCATAGCCAAGTCTGTCCGCGCAAATGTACTTGATATTCCGGGAGCATCGGGAAAAATATTTGCCTGCGATATAAACATGCAGACGCTGAATATGGCTGAAAACGGAGGTGTCATAGACAGATTATTTTTACCGCGCGATGCAGATAAAATGCTTTTATGCTGTGATATTGTGTATGTATGCCTTTATCCACATGCGACGCTCGACTTCATGAAAGAACACAGAAACTTCTTTAAAAGTGGTTCCGTCGTTACCGATATAAGCGGAGTTAAGACACTGCTCGTCGAAAATGTAAAAAATTCTCTTCGTGATGATGTTGATTTTGTTATTGGCCATCCGATGGCGGGCGGCGCTAAGGAAGGATATGTGAATTCTGATAGTACGTACTTCGAGGGACGCAATTACATACTTATGCCGCAGACATGGAATAAAAAAGAAAGCCTGGTACTGATTAAAGATCTTATCACTGCAATGGGATTTTCACATATTGTTGAGACTGATTACCATAGTCACGACCATAAAATAGCATTTACAAGTCAGCTTTGTCATGTCATTGCAGCAGCCCTTGTAGAAAGTGCGGAGGACGAGAATATCACCGAATTCGGCGGAGGCAGTTTTGAAGATTTGACGAGAATAGCCATGATAAATGCTCCATTGTGGACTGAACTGTTTCTTTCAAATAAAGCAGAACTTCTTGGTCATATTATGAATTTTGAAAGACAGCTCGATATTATAAAGAAATATATAGAAAGCAATGATGCCGAAGTTCTGGAAAAATATCTCACTGACGTCCGCAGACGTCGTATGAGTATGGGGACATTTGTTACCAGAGAAACAGGTTGCTGTTGAGCACGTAAACAAATTTAATAAACGTATCTTTTACATTTTCCTGTATCTTGACGTATGTCATACCGTTCATTAAAATCGACCGTATGACAGAACTTGAGATGCTGGACGGAGCTATCCGCCGTGTTCCTGACTTTCCTAAGCCGGGTATTCTTTTTTACGATATTACGGGTGTTTTCGTAAAACCGGAAGCATTTAAATACTGCATCGACCGCATGGTTGCACTCTATAAAAATACGGGTATTGATGCCGTTGCCGGTGTTGAATCCCGCGGGTTTCTGTTTGCAGCTCCGTTTGCAGAACGTCTTGGTATTCCTCTTGTGCTCGTCCGTAAGAAGGGTAAGCTGCCCGGTGCAACGTACCGGTGTGCATATTCTCTTGAGTATGGTACTGCAGAAATAGAAGCTCACAAGTCTGACATTGAAAAAGGAAAGAAGTATCTCCTTGTCGACGACCTTATCGCAACGGGTGGAACGCTTGCTGCTGCACGTAATCTTATTGAACAGGGAGGGGCCGAGGTTACCGATTTTTTCGGCATTATCGGCCTTCCGACTCTTAACTATGAAAGAGTTCTTGCTCCGTCTCATGTAACAACACTTATCAATTACGGTGGCAAATAATCAACAGTAATACGTGTGTTATTGAAAAAACAGTAATGACTCGATAGAATAGAAATATTATATACGAGGCTTTTATGTATACGTTACCTGCACACTATAAACCGATTCTTGGAAAAAAAGAAACCGAACATGCAATCGTCCTTATTAAGGATTTTTTTCAGCTTGCACTTTCGACCGAGCTTAATCTTACCAGGGTGACGGCTCCTCTTTTTGTACGATCCGGTACAGGAATAAACGATGATTTGAACGGTGTTGAGCGTCCTGTATCATTTCAGGTAAAGAATATGAATGAAATGCGTATGGAAATTGTGCAGTCTCTTGCGAAATGGAAACGGATAAAAGTAACCGAACTTGGAATGACACCCGGATTCGGAATCTATACTGATATGAATGCCATCCGCCCTGACGAAGAAATTGATGCACTTCATTCCCTGTATGTCGACCAGTGGGACTGGGAAATGGCGATAGACCCAAAAGACCGTACTGTTTTTTATCTTCACGAGATAGTAAAGAAAATTTATCGCTGCCTGAAACGGACGGAGTTTTATATTTATGACCGCTATTCAATGATAAAACCTGAACTGCCTCAAGATATAACGCTGCTGTATGCGGATGACCTGCAGCGGGAATTCCCTGAGCTTTCTCCGAAGGAACGTGAAAATGCAGCTGCCAAAAAATATGGAGCTGTGTTTATTACAGGTATAGGCGGGAGACTGCCGGATGATACAATTCATGATGGACGTGCTCCTGACTATGACGACTGGATTACAGAGACCGGTGACGGACACAGGGGCCTTAATGGTGATATTATTGTATGGAATACCGTTTTAAAAACTGCATTTGAACTTTCATCAATGGGAATTCGTGTTACTCCCGATTCACTCAAGGCGCAGTTGAAAGAACGCGGCTGTACGAACCGTGAAAAACTTGATTTTCACAAAAAACTGCTTGCAGGTGAGCTTACCCAGACACTTGGCGGTGGAATCGGGCAGTCACGCCTGTGTATGTTTTTACTTCGTAAAGCGCATATCGGCGAAACGCAGGTAAGCATCTGGCCTGATACTATTATGCAGGAATGCTCGAAAGCAGGAGTAGAACTTTTGTGAGTAAAACCGAATACGAATTCAGTGCAGATGAAATAGAATCAAAACTTTCTGAATTCGCTTCCATGGGAATAACCGAATTATCGGTTCATGACGGGCTTTTGGCTGATGACCGTGGAAAAATTCTGCGGTTGATGAGATCAATACAAAAGAATTGTCCTGATCTGCTGTTTACAATACGTGTAGAAGCTTCTGTTTTTGACCGGGATGTATGCAGGCAGGCATCTGAGATGAACTGTACAATAGATATGCCGTTTCATCCTGTCTCGAGTGACGGTAAGACCTGCATGCTGGACAAAAAGATGTATGCAGGACGTGCCGGAATGATGAACGATGCAGGGCTTGTGTTCGGTTTTATTATGGATTATGCCTCTGTCCCGGGAGATTCGTTTAAACTGTTCCGGGATCGTCTTGATTTTGCATTGTCCCTGTATCCGAATCATATTGATTTTCCTGAAACTGAAAATGTAGAAAAGATGAGAAGTTCTACGGATGTTTCTGTCCAGGGAGTAAAACCGACTGCTTTGTTTGCAGCGCAGGACATTCGGTATGCGAGGGATATTTCATTTGCATGCCGGACGTTTTATTCTGCAGGGCGGGCTGTTCCGTGGTTTTTGTCTGTACTTCGGCCGCTTAAAATTCCTGCTTCAAATTTTTTTTCCGATTTTGCTGAATGGCAGCGTGGTTCAAGCTGCCATTACCGTTCCGGATTTGTACCAGAACAGGTAAACCACAGAGAAATAGAAAAGATGCAGCTTCTTTTTCTTGGGGCAAAGTATGATGAAAAAGGAAAACGTGAACTTATGCCGGTTGTGCAGGATATTGTCAGGCTTAATGGTGCTTTTTCGCGTCTTACCGGCGAAAATGAAGAAGCTGTTGTTACAACATCATACAATCCGGATGATCTGCTTGGTCCTGAATCGTCCGATATAATATCCTTTACCGAAAACGTCTGTATGGAAGAGTGTAAAGTGAGAATCTTTTATACTCCAGATGGTCCCGATTATAAAATTATTTAAGTCTGCTTTTTTTATGCACTGATTGGTCAATAAAAATAAACGCACTTGCTTTTTTTGTGTGTTTGTTGTAAATTAGCAGTATTAAGTAATTGTTTAATTAAATAGTTACTTAATTGTAGGTATAAAAAAGCAGAGGTTAAAGCAATATGTCATTTACACATAATGTAGCCCGTTTTATTACGGGAAAAACGGCAGACGGGGTTATAAAAAATCTTCAGAAAGATAAAACGTCGGAACTTCTGAAATTGATTAATACGACACAGAAAATTGCCGGTAAAATGTTCCAGCCTAAGACATATGATGCCGGGCGGGCTGTTATAAATGATCCTGATAACAAATGGCATCAGTTTTTATACCATTTTCTTGATGAAGCAGATCCGAATGTAATTAAGACTGCATTTATGGATCTTGCTTTTGAATCCGCATGGTATGGGACAAAACAGATACGTAAAAACCGCGAAAAGTATCACTGCAATATTCCGTGGACAATACTTGTTGATCCGACGAGTGCCTGTAACTGCCATTGTACCGGGTGCTGGGCTGCAGAATACGGTCATCAGCTTAACCTTACGTACGAGCAGCTTGACAGCATTGTTTCGCAGGGGAAGTCGCTCGGTGTTTATTTTTACATGTTTACCGGCGGAGAACCACTCTGCCGCAAAGCCGACATTCTGAAACTTGCCGCAAGGCATCATGATTGTGAGTTTAATATTTTTTCGAACGGCACATTGATTGACGAGCAGTTTTGTGAAGATGTACAGAAGCTTGGTAATATTGTGTTTTCGATAAGTCTTGAGGGGTTTCAGGAAATAAATGACAGCCGCAGAGGTGAAGGAGATTACAATAAAGTTATGGCAGCGTTTCAGCGGATGAAAAAACATGGCCTGCTTTATGGAACATCGATCTGCTACACGAGCAGAAATTGTGAGACGGTCACATCAGATGAATTTCTTGACCTGCTTATTGAAAACGGTTGTCGTTACAGCTGGTATTTTAATTATATGCCTGTAGGTGCTGGTGCTGATGTTCAACTTATTCCTGACATTAAACAGCGCGAATATATGATAAAACGAATTCGTGAAATCCGCAGTCCAAAATCGAAGAAACAGATTTTTGTAATGGACTTTCAGAATGACGGCGAATTTGTTGGTGGCTGTATTGCCGGTGGCCGCAACTATTGCCATATCAATGCAAACGGCGATGTTGAACCATGCGTATTTATTCATTATTCCGGGGCTAATATAAAGGAAAAAACATTACTTGAATGTCTTCAGCAGCCGCTGTTTATGGCATATCATGAAGGTCAACCATTCAACAAAAATCATCTGCGCCCGTGTCCGATGCTTGAAAATCCGGAACTGCTTCAGGCAATGGTAAAGAAAACAGGTGCAAAATCAACTGATCTGCAGGCTCCTGAAAGTGCAGAATGTTTATGCGGAAAGTGCCGGGATTATGCAGATGAATGGGCTCCTGAAGCGCAGCGTATCTGGGATGCAGAACCGAAACATCATGCACAGTACTATGAAAATTATAAAAATGTTAACCATAAACTGGGTAAAAACGAAGATTTCAAAAAAGCTGGAGTGGAAGTATAATCGATGTCAATTAATGTTGATTTGAATGAATTTCATGCTCCTGAATATTCGGAAGCGAAAAAATGGGAATGTCTGGCATCGGTATTTAAAACGCTTAGTGATGCGACGCGGCTTAAGATTGTACATGAACTTATTGTGAAGGAACAACGGGTGTGTGATATAGCGCGCGATCTTGATATGTCGCTGCCTGCAATATCCTATCATTTAAAATTACTCAGAAATGCAAGTCTTATAAAAAGCCGGCGGGACGGAAAGAATATTTTTTATTCAATAGACGGACAGCTGCTGTGTGATTTGTTCCGTGTCGGTTCTATAAGCAGACATATGGCGGAGAGTAATGCTTGAACATGTGATGATTCCGGTTGTACAATACAGCCGGCTTTTTTATGATACAGATTTTTTCTTTTAAATCAAAAAAAACATGCCGTCTCGATATACTGCTTCGTGAAGGACTGCCTCTTTTTATACAGAAATTTAGTTCTGGGAATATAAGTAATTCTAAAATACGCCGCCTTATTACAGCCGGAGCTGTACAGGTTAATGGTCGGCAATGTCGTATTCCTGCCGAACTTTTGTATCCCGGAAGTTTTGTGAGAGCCTCAATAGACGACAAAAAATTTTTTTATGAAAAACAACCCGATGATGTAAAATTTGAAGTTACAAAAGATTCTGTCTTGTATGAAGACGATGTAGTAATAGTGGTGAATAAGCCTGCGCGTTTTCCCACAGAGGCAACGATTGCGGAGCATCGTGACAACATGCATGATGCTGTCGTGCGCTGGCTGTGGTCCGAAAAACCTGAACTCAGAAATCCGCCGTATGCAGGGATTATGCACCGTCTTGACCGCGGGACAAGTGGTGTATTGCTTTTTACGAAGAAGCGGACTGTAAACGGTCCTGTACATGACATGTTTGAGCAGCATACAGCACGAAAAGTGTACCGTGCTGTTGTCTGTAGTGGAAATATTTCTGAGAAAGAATTTTTTGTTGATGATTTTCTTGGAAGAATAACGGTGAAAAGCAGTGCAGGAAAGTGGGGTATTGTGCCGGAAAACAGAGGGGGACTTCATGCTCACACTGATTTTACGCTGCTTGGCGAAGGAATGTTTGATGGTATCCGGGTTCAGTATATAGAGGCACGGCCGCTCACTGGCCGGACACATCAGATTCGTGTGCATCTGTCGTCGCTTGGGATGCCGATTATGGGCGACGAACTGTACGGAGGTCCTTCAGCGGAACGCATTTTTTTACATGCCCAGTCGCTTGTTTTTCCTCATCCGGTGACAGGTTTGACAGTGAACGTAACAGCTCCTCTTCCTTCCGGGTTCAGCAGTACAGATGTCTGGTAGACGATCCCTGCCTGATTTTACAGTGGAGTACAGGTGTAGTTCAGATTTTGTTTTATAGATATAATCAATTCTGGCGGGTTGTATGAACGATAGCATACATAATTATAAGATAAAAGCGAATAAAAGAAACTCCGGCAGGGACAGGCGTAATTCGTTTGCGTACCGCATATTTGGGGATTCAAGTTCTGTTTTTGTAGGACTTATTATTATATCACTTGCAGTCGGATTCGGGATACCTCTGCTTGTCTATGTACTTGTTTTCCGCGGGGGTTTTTCTCACAATAATGCTGACTGGGGTAATTTCGGTTTGTACCTTGCCGGAATTGCCGGACCTTTTTTCTCCTTTGCCAGTTTTGTGGGGCTTATTCTTACACTCAATAATTCAATAAAAGAAAAAGAAGGCGATGACGCGCAGGTGTTGTTTTTCCGGTATATTGACGCGGTTCTGAAACAGAACATGCAGAATACCCGTGATACGGCAGCATTGAAAAAACTGTACGACAGACTGTGTATGACCGTAAAGAATGGTGATGTTTCGGACAATCCGCTGCCGTCTGCTAAAGAAATTCAGGAAAAACAGAACCGTAACGTAAAATTTTTTCTGCTTATATATGCTATTATAGATTATATCAGATCAACACCGAAACTTGATAATATGACATATATCACGATTCTTTTTTCGTATCTTACGTATGATGAAAAGTATGTTTTTGCCGTAGACATGAGGAACGGACGTCCCGGACAGAATATTCCACCGAAGATGCAGCAGGCCATAGTGAGTACTTTCATGGACTGGAACGACTTCTGCCGCCGGATGGAAATACTTAACAGACATATTTAAAATATACGTTTTTTGCTTGCAATTTTTTTTAATTATGCATATATTAGTTGTGTTGATGCGATGCGCTGCTTTATGTAGCCCGACGGATCACAAGTCCGTTTCCGCAATAAAACATGCCACCACTAGATATCTATAGATATGTGGAGGTAGAGATTATGGCAAAAGGAAACAAAAAACCGGCTGCAGGAACAAAACCTGCTGACAACTCTGGTGCTAAAAAATAACACCGGCCGGTCAGGGAATTAGAAATCAACAAAAGCAGGAAGCGTAAGTTTCCTGCTTTTTTTGTCCTTTTTCTTGACGTTGTCCTCTTTATGTTAGTATCTTCATAGTAAACAATTTTACAGGTGATAAATAAATGAGCGATTCTGAAAAAGATCAGACAGAAAAGCAGGAACAGAAAACGGATAATGCATCCGTTGAAGATTCGAAAACTGCTTGTACTAATACGTCTGTCGGAAAAGATGAACAGCCGGTAGAGAAAACTGAGGCTGAAAAACAGGCAGACAAAATTGCGGAGCTTACACAGAAGATTGACGACCTCACAACTGAGAACGCTGGTCTGAAGGATCAGCTGCTTCGCCGTGCTGCGGATTTTGATAACTACCGTAAACGTATGTTGAAAGAAAAGCAGGATACGTACGATTATGCAAACGAAAGTCTGCTTCAGGATTTACTTGACAGCCTTGATAATTTTGATCGTACGGTTGATGCCGCTTCCAATGCAAAAGATGTAAAATCTATCGCAGTCGGGGTGAAGATGATCAGCAGCAGTCTTGTTAAACTGCTTGAAGATAAATACAACCTGTCAAGTTACGGAAAGACCGGTGATAAGTTCAATCCTGATGAACATCAGGCTATAGGAAGTGTACAGGAACCTGTTGCCGAACCGGTTTTGAAGGAAGTATATTTGAAGGGATACAAGCTGAAGGATAAAGTTATCCGGCATGCGAAAGTAATGGTGTCTATGCCTGATGGTTCAGTCAAGGCAGCAGATAAAGAAGAGAATCCGGATGTAGAACCGGAGAAAAAACAGTGATTTAGAGAAACCTGAGCAGTTTCTTAATATATAGTACATAGCGAGGAGATATACATTATGGGAAAGATCATTGGCATTGACCTTGGAACAACAAACTCTTGCGTCGCCGTTATGGAAAACGGAGAACCGGTAGTTATTCAGAACTCTGAAGGCGGACGTACAACTCCTTCAATAGTCGGATTTACGACAAAAGGAGACCGGATTGTCGGACTTCCTGCAAAAAACCAGATGGTAACGAATCCTAGAAACACAGTTTATTCTATTAAACGTCTTATCGGACACCGTTACAATGAACTTCAGGGAGAAGCAACACGACTTCCGTATAAAGTACTTGATCACGGAGAGGATGTTCGTGTTGAAATTGATCAGAATAATGAAAAGAAACAGTACAGCCCGCAGGAAATCAGCGCGTTTATTCTTCAGAAAATGAAGAAGACGGCAGAAGACTACCTTGGACAGCCTGTAACAGAAGCTGTTATTACAGTTCCTGCTTATTTTAACGATGCACAGCGTCAGGCAACTAAGGATGCAGGTAAAATTGCAGGACTTGACGTAAAACGTATCATCAATGAACCTACCGCGGCTTCTCTTGCTTTCGGTTTTAATAAAGATCAGAAGCAGGAAAAAACAATTGCCGTTTATGATCTTGGTGGCGGCACGTTTGATATTTCTATTCTTGAACTCGGTGACGGCGTCTTTGAAGTAAAATCAACGAACGGTAATACACAGCTCGGTGGTGATGACTGGGACCGCCGCGTGATTAACTGGCTTGTTGACGAATTCAGGAAGGATAACGGTGGTATTGATCTTTCAAAAGATCCGATGGCCATGCAGCGCCTTCGTGAGGCTGCTGAAAATGCAAAAATCCAACTGTCTGCACAGACAACGGCTGATATTAACCTGCCGTTTATAACTGCTGATTCCACTGGTCCGAAACACCTTCAGAAGACTCTTTCACGCGCTCAGTTTGAAGCAATGACGGCTGATCTGTTTGAAGCAACAAAAGACCCGTGCAAAAAAGCTATGGCAGATGCCGGTATTGCGGCTGATAAAATTGACGAAATCCTGCTTGTCGGCGGTTCCAGCCGTATGCCGAAAGTTCAGCAGATCGTTAAGGAAATATTCGGTAAAGAGGGCAATCGTTCGGTCAATCCGGATGAAGCTGTTGCTGTCGGTGCTGCCATCCAGGGAGGTGTTCTCGGGGGAGACGTAAAAGATGTACTTCTTCTTGATGTTACACCTCTGTCTCTTGGTATTGAAACGATGGGCGGCGTGTTTACACGGCTTATTCCGCGCAATACAACTATTCCTACAAAGAAAAGTCAGATTTTCTCTACTGCGGCCGACGGACAGACTGCTGTTTCGATTCACGTTCTTCAGGGTGAGCGCGAAATGGCGGATCAGAACCGCACACTTGGACGTTTTGATCTTGTAGGTATTCCTTCGGCTCCCCGTGGTGTTCCTCAGATTGAAGTTACGTTCGATATTGATGCGAACGGTATTGTGCATGTCTCTGCCAAGGATCTTGGTACCGGCAAAGAGCAGCATATCCAGATTACTTCTTCAAGCGGGCTGAGCGAGGATGAAATCCAGCGTATGGTTAAGGATGCTGAGGCGAATGCTGCTGCAGATAAGACTAAACGCGAGAGCATTGACGCGCGCAATGAAGCTGACAGTCTTATTTATGCGACGGAAAAAACACTGAAAGATCTTGGTGATAAAGTAAACGCTGCAGACAAACAGGCCATTACAGATGCTGTAGCTGCTCTCAAGAAATCTATGGAAAGTGACAACGTCGAAGAAATTAAGGCTAAGACGGAAGCCCTGAAACAGGCTTCTTATAAGATTGCAGAGGAAGTATACAAACAGCAGTCAGCACAGGGAAATGCATCTGCCGGTCCGCAGAACGGATCGTCTGGTGGCAATTCAAAAAATACCTCTGAAAATAAAAGCGGCTTTGATAAAGGTAAAGCTGATGATGCTGAATACGAAGTGCATGACGATGATAAAAAATAATATCCGCGTGTAACGGGTATGAAAATCCCCCGTCCATTGCGGCGGGGGTATTTTTTATGCTATACTTTTTCATATTTTAGTAGAAATGGATAAAGGTTAGAAAACTATGGCGGAAAAACGTGATTATTATGAAGTACTCGGTGTAGAAAAAAGTGCGTCTATTGATGAGATAAAAAAAGCGTACCGCAAACTTGCAATTAAATATCATCCTGACCGGAATCCTGGCGACAAGACAGCAGAGGAGAAATTCAGGGAAGCGACCGAAGCATATGAAGTACTTTCCGATGCAAAAAAACGTCCACTTTACGATCAGTACGGTTTTGCAGGTGTCGATGGTACGGATGCCGGTCCAGGTGGTGCGCAGTATTCTCATGCATTCCACGATTTCAGTGATTTGTTCGGTGGAATGGGTGGCGGCTTTGGTGATATATTCGACAATTTGTTCGGAGGGGGGGGAAGCAGTTTTGAAGGAGGCTCTTCTTCCCGGAATGCTGGAGGAGCATCAGAAGGTGCAAGTCTTCGTTATGACCTTGACATATCTTTCCATGATGCTGTATTCGGTACAAAGGCTGAAATACGCTTCAAGCATAATGAAGTTTGTGATTCCTGTCATGGAACAGGTGGGGCCTCCGGTTCAAGCCGTAAGACATGTCCAACTTGTCAGGGAACGGGGCAGATCCGCCGCAGTGCAGGTTTTTTTGCTGTACAGCAGACGTGCCCGACTTGTCATGGTACAGGTACGGTTATAGATAAACCATGTGCATCATGTCGCGGAACTGGTGTTCTGGAAAAAAGCAAGATGATGACGCTTTCGATTCCAGCAGGTGTTGATAACGGTAAGCGTATTGCGATTCCTCATCAGGGCGATGCCGGTACGAATGGTGGTCCTGCCGGTGATCTTATTGTTGTTATTCATGTTGAAGAAGACCATTTCTTTGAGCGTGAGAGTCAGGATTTATACTGTGCGGTACCTGTAACGATGGCGCAGGCTGCACTTGGCTGTGATATAACCGTTCCGTCTCTTGACGGTAAACAGATCAGTCTTAAAATTCCTGCAGGAACATCAAACGGTAAGCTGCTGCGTATAAAGAACGAAGGGGTGCCGTTTACCGGTTCATCTCGTCGCGGTGATCTGTATGTAAAGATTGTCGTGCAGATACCGACGAGGCTCAACTCGCAGCAGAGGGAACTTCTGGAACAATATCTCCGGCTTGAAAATGCAACAACAACCCCTCAGCTTATTCCGTTGTCTTCTTTAAATCGATAGAATGTCTGATAGACATAATTTTTTTCCAAAATCTGCCGATAGTATGATATACTAGAATAGCTTTATTCTCTAAATACTTGAGGTAAATATGTATAAGATACGCAAGAAAGTAATAATTATATCTGTATATGCAGTTGTCCTTGTTCTTTTTGCTGCCGTGTCGATGATTCTTGTTCCGGATTCGTTGACGGACAGGGCTTTTTCTATCCTTGCAGGTGTACCGGCTGTCGTATTAATAATACTGCTTATAGACGGAGATGTAGTACGCAAGTCATTGCGGGATCATCTGCGCAGACAAGTATTTGACAAAAGCGAAACTCATTATCTCGTTGATTTTATTAATAAGCTCCGTTTTTGTTACTCTCTTGATGATTTCTACAAAGCTATAGCCGACAGTCTGGAGAGTATAGCCGACTGTTCGATTCTCTTTGTTGACTGTGAGAAAAATTATATTTTATATAACAGTCCGAACCGGATTTCTTCATCAGTAAAAGTACGTGATAAACTTGCTTTGAATTTTCCGGTGACATGGGATAATGGTACATATTTTATAGATGATTCACTCGGTGTTGTGTCTTCGTATAAAGATGCACGTGGATTTTTTATTTCCTCGGATAAACAGCATTTTTATGTTTTCTGCCGTTATACAAAACTTTTTGACCTTGACATCTACGATCAGCTGTTTGAAGAATTTACACGATTCCAGTCGCGTGCAAAAACGATTGCCAATCTTTCTGAGATTTCCGGTCTTACAAAAGAGTGGCAGCAGCTTGCTGATACGCAGCGTTCCTTTCTGCCGCAGACGATGCCGAATATTGCAGGTCTTAAGCTTGCGGCGTATTTTCGTCCGCTTGTTAACGTTTCGGGAGATTATTATTCGGTTCTCCCTGTTGATAAACATAAAACATTACTTATGCTTGGGGATGTTTCCGGTAAAGGTCTTCCGGCCGCGCTTATTATGGGTCTGGTGATGAATACTGTAAAAATCATCGAGAATAAAGAAGATCTTGTCAGTGTTATTCACGAAGTAGATAAAGCCATAAAGGGCATGAGGCTGCAGGATAAATATACGGTTCTTTTTCTTGGTATTGTTGACACGCAGAAGATGTCGATACGTTACATAAACGCTTCTATGTCTGATCCTATTGTTTTATCACGTTCTCCTGACGGTTATCGTATTAAACCTCTTTCTTCCAATGCAAGTCTGGTCGGTATTATTGATATGGGTGATATTCATGTTGCTGAGCAGCGGTTGTTCCGGGGAGATACAATCCTTATGGCAACAGATGGTGTATCTGAGGTTATGGACGATAACGGTGTAGAACTTGGGGATACAGAGATATTCAGACAGACGCTGCAGACAGGTGCAGCAAAACAGCCACAGCAGTTTGTAGACGATATTGTAAATCTTGTTATGGAATATAATGGTGATAAAAAACTGCATGATGACGTGACAATGATGGTCGCGAAGGTAGGTTACTAGAATGGCATACATAATACTCAACTTTGCACTTGCAGCTTTTCTTGTCTGGCTGACCGTATATATCGACAGAGCATCAAAGATTCGAATCGATTATAATGATCCTTTGGTAATAAATGTTCTTATAGCGGCTATTATTTCTGTTGTCTATTCAATTCTTATATGTAACTTTCTTCCCTCCGCTTTTTTC
>Ga0172378_10002476_pt1 | contig 17302 bp, 17 predicted proteins | sample GrowelOW332metaG_FD_119755 | JGI IMG/M metagenome (GOLD analysis project Ga0172378, IMG submission 119755) | Groundwater microbial communities from an aquifer near a municipal landfill in Southern Ontario, Canada - Pumphouse #3_1 metaG | ecosystem: Environmental > Aquatic > Deep subsurface >... | reverse complement strand
TAAAGAAATAAAAAAGTTTTTTCTATTATCATTAAATGTTTCTCTTCCACTAATACTTTCTGTGGGAAAAGAAAGAACTATTTTATCTTCTTTATTCATACATTCTTTCAAAAATAGTAAAAAAGTAAGACCAGAACCTTCTTTTAATTTATCTAGAGCATCAGTTACCTGAAAACAAAAAAATAATTTATTTTCATTATAAGAATTTATTATTTTTTTCAAAAAATCTAATTCCATAATATCACACCAAATACATTTTGCATCAACCTTTTTATTCTCAAAAAATAAATTCATATTATTCACTATCTGGTTACTAGCTTCAAAGCCTAAATATTTTTTACAACCAAAATATTTTTTCATCAAATCAAAACTAAAACCGTTCACTCCACAACCAAAATCAAAAACAATTGATCCTTTCTTTATATATTTAGATAAAATTCCATATAATTCTTCATAATTTCTTTTTTTACTTGAAATATGACTTAACAGAATAGAATTATAATCCATGATATCTTTAGGTTTAATAACCTTGTTTGTCAAAAAAATACCATAATACTTTCTTAGTTTTTTTCTAACCTCTTTTACAAGTTCATCATCTGACATCTTTGCAGAATTAAATCCATTCAAACACTTTTTAATAATAGAATCCGGTAAACCAGAAAATTCTCTTTTACTTTTAATTTTTTCAATTAAATTATTCATTTTTTATCTTCAATTTTAATTCTCTATAAAAACTATTTTCTCCGTCACAAAAATCTTCGAATCCAACAATTGAAATATGTTTTTTATATAATGGACATGACAAAACGAGACTCTCAAATTCCCCACCTTCACCAATTAGACTAATTTTATATTTTTCGTTTAATTCCTTTAATTCTTGAATTAATTTAGAATCTATTTTCCTACCAAGATACGTTTTATTAAGAGGATATGCGAAAACACCAATAATTAAAACATGAAAATTATTTTTTATTAATTCATCCAACAATTTTAACTGTTCTTTTTGCCAAAGAGGATTTATTAATTTCAAATTTAATTTATCACAAATCTTTTTTATTCTTGAGGACTGATAAACAGACATTATAGCTCCAGAAACAATTCCTTCAATTTTATATTTATTTTTTGCATCTAAAATAATATTTTCTAAATCTTCTAATTCTTTTTCTTTAATACCTTCTGTTTTTTTTATCAATATTGGTATTTCCATGGCCTCAGCTAAAATACTAACATTTGCAATAGATGGAGTATGAAACATGTAACTATATTTATTTTTACTATCCAAACTAATTAAACAACGAATATCATCTCCATTTAGTTTAGATAGATAAGCAGAATAAACTGAATCTTTTCCACCACTAAAAAGAACGCCAACTTTCATATTAAAATCTCCTAGGAGGACGAGTTGGAGGAACACTTGAATATTTACTCTGAGAAACTGATTTCTTTAAATTATTTGGTTTTTTTGTAAAACCTTTTGATGTATCATTAAAGATTTTTTGAGTATTTGTATTATTTGTTGATTGAGTAGGTTCTTCCGGAGCATCAAAATAATTCTTTTTAGGTTTTCTAGTAAACAGGAATACCAATAGTATAACTATTAAAACAGCAAATACAATAAGACCAACCGCCATAACAAAGTTCTGAGTATATTCAACCATAATTTAACTTATAATAAAATAGTTTATTAATTTTTCTTAGACTTAATAATTTTTGCCTTTTTTACTGTTTTTTTGTTAACAACATCAACCTTTACTTTTTTTGTCTGTTCAACCTTTATTTTTTTAGGCTCTTCATATTTACAGAATTCCTTATACATTGAATATATAAAACATGCACTCAGTATATAAAATATCATAGCAAATAATGTCGTTAAAACACCAACGACAACAACGCTTGGTATAAGATATATTAAAACAAATATAAACATTCCAAATAAAATAATTATTAAATAAAACAAAATTTGCATTCCAAATATTCTCCACCACTTCCCCTTAACACAATTATGACTTTGTTCTAAAGATTTCTTTATTCCTCCATTCTCATCTAAAATAAAAATAATAGATGCAAAAATCCAAAATATACTAAAAATGATTCCAGGAACAATTAACAATAAACTCAAACCCATTAAAAATATCGTAATAACTAACTCAAACAAAACAAATCTAGGTAATATTTTCCAAGATTCTTTCTTTACGTCTTTTGTTTTTCCATCCAAAGTTTTAATAATAAAAATCAAAAAAAACGATGTTGTAACAAAAAGTAAGACAGTAACAAAAAAATCTATTCCCATATTCCATTTATATTCTGTTGATAAAAACGATAAAAATTGTGGAATAAAATATGTCAAAAATCCAATACTAACAAATACACTAAAATTCTCTTTAAACATATCAACTGCTGCCGAAAAAATATCACCGAACTTCTTACTCATAAATAAAAATAAAAACTTACATTATTTAAATCTTATGTGGCGTCAACAAATCAATCACCATTTTACAAAAGAGCAGAAGAAGAATTTCTATTAGCGCAAACCGATGAAGAGCGAATGGCGTGTTTAGAAATAATGATAAAAGAATGTCCAAAACACAAATCTTCTGAAAATATGTTAAGAAATTTAACAACTAGATACAAGAAACTAAAAGATTCTGTAGATCGGAAGAAAAAAGGTTCAAAAGTAGGTCCTTCTCAACAAGGAATAAAAAAAGCTGACATGCAATGTGTTTTATTTGGTCCAGCAAATGTAGGAAAATCAACAATATTTAATATATTAACCAAAGGAAATCCAGAATCTAAAATTTCTCAATATCCACATACAACAAACGAACCAATAATTGGGACTTTCGACTTTGAAGATGTAAAAATTCAAATTATAGATGACGCACCAATTCCAGATCACAATAAATCCTTAGTAAATTCAACTGGAACGTTACTAATCATATTTGACAATTTAAATCAACTAGACATAATTGAAAAACAAACATGGAAATCATATTCAAATAAAATTTACATTTATAACAAAATAGATAATTTATCCACTTCTGAACTTCGGAAACTAAAAGAAACAGTGAAATCTAAATATAGGAAACTTAATGTACAATATTTTTCAAAAGATTTTACAGAACACGAAGTAGAACACATAAAAAAAATAATATTTGAAACTTTTCCAATAATTAGAATATATACAAAAGAACCAGGAAAAGAAAGAAGTCATGTTCCAATGATATTAAAAAAAGACTCAAAAGTAGAAGATGTTGCAGAGAAAATTCTAAAAGGATTATCGAAAGATATATTCCAAACAAAAATTTGGGGACCATCATCAAAATTCGCTGGACAATTAGTTGGAACAAAACATATATTAAAAGATAGAGACGTTGTTGAATTTAAATCTAAATAATTAACTTTAAAGTTACAACAAATATATTTAAATTATTCTTCTTTTCATCGAATATGAAAAAAAGAGGAGATAAGGTTCCGGCAATTCCATTAAAACAAGAATTACCTACACCACACTTAGTTGACCCAAATAGATTAGATAAACAGAATTTTTTACAAAAGTCTGAAACACAATATACCCCACTACCTCAAACAAATTTTCAAAATACATTTCAAAGTGGATTTGTGCCTGTATCACCAATTCAATCACAACAAGGTTTATCAACATTTTCTCCAACCACGAGAGAATTAAACTTACAACCAAGTCAAACACAACAAGAAGATCAACCATTTTTTGTAAGAATCGACAAATTTAATTTATCAAAGGGATATTTGAATAGTATAATAAAAAAAGTTGATGATGTAAAGGATATAATTGACAATTTAGAAAAAATAAAAGAAAAAGAAAATCAAGAAGTTTCTGAATGGAAGCAACAAAACAATTCTATTAAAGAACTACTTACACAAATAGATAGAGAAATGTTCGGGAAGTTATAAAATGGATGAGAGTATTTTTGTCCCCATAACTTTTGAAAAATATAGAAATAACAAGATTTCTGGTCTGAAAACACAATTATTAATTAAAAAGTCTTTTTTACAACTAAAAAAAATCGAAGAAATTAGAGATTTAAAAGAAGATTATATTAAACAATTAAAAAAAGCCACAAACGATATTTATAGAGATTTAAATTTATTGCAACAGCAATTGCCAAAACTTAAAGGAGAAACTCAAAAACAACAACAGATTATTGATAAACCCAAGATAAATTATTCTAACAATATTGATGACGAATTAGAAAAAATACAGGCCAAGTTGAGAGCATTATCGTCATGAACAAAATAATATTATTGGATATTATTATTCTTTTTACGATATTCGTCGGAATTCTTAGTATAAATATAAATGACCGAATTGAAGGAAATATTAAATCAGTTGATTATGGAAATAATAAAATTACAATTTACTTAAATAATAAGGAAAATCCAATAATCGTTTTTGAAAATTCAATTCTAAATCTCAAGAACGGAGACACAATAATAGCATATGGTAAAAACGATCTTTATCGACAAAAACAACAATTAATCGCAGAAAAAATAGTTAAAATAACTAATTAATTATCCTAATTTTTATATAAAAAACAAATAATACATTTTCTTTTTGGTTAATGATTCAGGAAGTTATCGTTTTTATTCTGGGAATAATCTCTGGAATTATTACAGGTCTACTTCCTGGAATTCATAATAATTTAATTACAACTCTTTTAGTTACATCCGGCTTAATCTATAAATTTTCAACGAAATTAGGAATTATATACATTGTTTCGTTATCGGTCACAAACACATTCACAGATATAATACCATCAATTTATTTATTTTGTCAATCACCAGACACAGCAATAATTTCAACTCCAGGACAAAAAATGGTTGCCGAAGGTAATGGGCACATAGCAATAAATAATACCATTAAAGGTTCGATAATTGCAATAATAGCCTTTCTAATAATTTTATTTCCTTTGATATTAATTTTACAATTTTACGACAAAATAGAAATTATGTTCCCTTGGTTACTTAGCTGGATAATTATCTTATCTGTTTATCGAACTGAAAACAAAATAGAAACAATAATTATTATACTTCTTTCTGGTGTTTTGGGATTTTTTGTCCTGAATTCAACGGTAAATCAACCATTATTACCATTATTAACTGGATTTTTTGGAACAGCAGATTTGATAACAACAAAAACCGATAAAATTCCTCATCAAGAATTAACTGAAGAAAAAATAACACTAAAAGAATCTTTTCAAATTTTAATAAAAACCTTAATTATTTCTCCACTTTGTTCTTTATTGCCTGGGCTTGGAACAAGTCAAGCATCTATGTTAGGAAATTTCAAAAAACAAGAACCAAAACAATCAATGATTTTAATCGGATCAATAAATACACTCGTTTTATGTACCTCTTTTATAACATTATATTCCATAAACAAAAGTCGAAGCGGAGCCGCCGCCGCAATATCTCAACTAACTTTTTTAACAAAATCCGACCTTCTAACAATTATTATTACTATATTAATAACCGCAATTGTCTCTGCAAAAGTAACCAATTTACTTTCTAAAAAAATATCTAAGAAAATAAATAAAATTAATTTTCAGATTTTAAAATTTTCAATACTTATTTTCGTTTCAATATTAACAATCGCAGTCTCCGGAGTTCAAGGAACAATTATTTACATAACATCTATTCTTATCGGAATTTTAACAATAAAACTCAACGTTACAAAATCTAGCATGATGAGTTGTATATTACTATCAACAATAATTTATTATCTACCTTAATCTTCTATAAAACAAAAGTATATAAATATAAAAAAATCTAATAGTACATGGTTTCAATAACAGAAATATTTGCAACATGGCAAAGTTCCGGAATATTTACTTACGTTTTACCATTCTTTTTGGTATTCGGTATTATTTTTGCAATTTTAGAAAAAACAAAAGTTTTTGGAGAGAGTAAAAAGGAAATCAACGCAATAATTTCAATTGCTTCTGCATTATTAATGTTACAAATTGACGCAGTTCCACAATTTTTTTCAAACATATTTCCTAAACTTGGAATTGCTTTAGCTGCGTTATTAGTTGTCTTGATTTTTGTAGGTTTTTTTGATAGTGATACTAAGGAAAATATGAAAAGTAAATGGATTGGCATAGTATTCGCAGGAATAATTATTTTGTGGGCGGTTGTTTCAAGTATTCCAAATTGGTCACAATACGAAGGATTAATAAACTGGTTACAAGGTGAATGGTTAACCTCATTTATACCAATACTAATATTAATAGTAATATTTGTTATAGGAATAACTAAAAGTGGACAAAGCGGAAAAAGCGGGAAACCTTAAATGACAACTGCATCAATAGTCACATATTTTTTGCCAATATTCTCTTTCTTATTAGTATTTATTGTATGTTATGAAATTCTACAAAAGACAAAAATTTTAAAAAATAACTCAGGTACTAGTTTACTTATATCGCTTATATTAGCAAGTTTTTTTATTGCTGAAACGCAACTCGCAGAATTCATTCAATTTACGTCTTCATGGATTAGTGTTATAGTAATAATTTTATTTTTCTTATTTGTAATATTAGCATTCATACCAGGAAAAGAACCACTTAAATTCATATCAGACGGATGGTTCAGTTGGGTAGTATTAGCTTTAGTAATAATCTTTTTTATAACGTCCGCAACTTATGTTTTCCATTGGACTATAAACTTAACAAATGCACTTTCTTGGATGCAAAAAGATTGGTTCCAGTTTCTTTTATTAATAATTATTTCAATTGTGGTAGCTGGTGTACTAAAAAAAGAATAATAATTCTATACCCAAAACCTTTTAAATGAAAATCGTTTTTATAAAAGTATGAAAATCGGAAGAAAAATTAGTGGTGGAAGATATAAACATCCAAAAAAGAAAAAAAGCACAGGTAGACAGAGTCAAGCAAGAATTGTAAAGATCGGAGAAAACAGAGTAAAGACACTTAGAACTCGTGGTGGTTCTGAAAAAAACGTTTTATTAGCAGGAAATTCATGTAACGTAATTATTGATGGAAAAGCAAAAAAAGCAACAATAAAGAATGTTATTGAAACACCAGCAAATGTTTTTCTAGCTCGTCAAAATATTATTGTTAAAGGTGCTGTTTTAGAGACTGATTTAGGAAAAGTAAAAGTGACAAACAGACCATCACAAGAAGGTCAAATACAAGCAGTTCTCGTTGAATAAGTATAGAAATACTTTAATAATCTATAATTCTTATAGGTAAGAGGTTACTATGTTTGGTGAAAATACTCCATTATATTCTAGCGAGACTGTTAGAGAAAGCGGTGAAAATGTAATATATATTAATTATATGGGCGCAAATTTCGTCCCAAGTCTATCTGATTCTTTTGAAGTTATGGCAAGAACAATTGACGTAATAAACGAAGATCCAAACATTAGCCGTATAGTTTACGTACAACAAAGAAATTACAGTCACAATTTTTCACAAGTTAAATATTTATTAGAAGTTTCTCAGTTATTTGAATTTCTAACAAAACAAGAAAAAGTTGTATCGATTGAATCATTAAATCATTTAGGCTATTTTTATGAAGAGGCATATTCTTTTTTTAACTATATTATAAACGAATTACTAAAGGGTGATCCAATAAGAGCTTACAGAGAATTAAAGGGCGCATTGTTCGAGCAAAGAGCACTTTCAGAAAAAGGTTACGAAAACGCAAATTACATAAAAATGCTCGAAAAAGTTATCAGATATTTTGATCAACTTGAATTAATAGAAAAATCAAAAAAATATTACGACAAATACAAATTTAACAGTCGAGAAATTTATTCAGAATTTTTTAGAGCAGATATAATGCCTAATTTTACATTTACAAGAATGGTTTCTAAAATACCAGAAGACGCAGAAATAATTGAAGAATATGAAATTTCAAAAGAAGGAGAACATTCTTTTGTAACTATATACAAAAGTCCAAACAAAACTAAATTAATTTATCATCTAAGCCCACCTGAATATAATTTAAGTGAAGAACAACATATGTTATTAAACTTAGCTAGAAACGTTTTAGTCGAACATAAGCCCGAACAAGACAAGACAAACGATACAGAAAGGACAAGACAAATTTTCTTAAATGTAAGCAAAGATTTGTTGAGAGATTTAGCAAATAATAAAAATATTAATTTAACCTACGAAGAAATAAATAAATTATCAAATATACTTGTACGACATACAATCGGCTATGGAATATTAGAAGTTTTATTAGAAGACGAAAAATTACAAGATATAATGGTAAATGCTCCAGTAAGTTTGAGTAATATATTTGTTTTGCATAACGATTTTGGAGAATGTGATACAAATATAATTCCATCTCAAGAAGATGCAAATTCGTGGGCGACAAAATTTAGAATGAGTAGTGGAAGAGCACTAGATGAAGCTAACCCAATATTAGATACAAACCTAGAACTCCCAAACGCAAGCGCCAGAGTTGCTATAATTCAAGAACCATTAAGTGAAGGCGGTTTAGCATATACATTAAGAAGACATAGAAATAAACCTTGGACACTTCCACTTTTTATAAAAAACAAAATGATTAATGGATTGGGAGCGGGACTTTTATCATTTATTATTGACGGAGCACGAACAATGTTAGTAGCAGGAACACGTTCTAGCGGAAAGACATCTTTGTTATCAAGTTTACTCTTGGAAATAATGCCAACACATAGAATTATTACAATAGAAGATACACTCGAATTACCAGTTGCTGATTTACGAAAAATGTCTTATGATATTTTAAGTATGAAAGTAAGAAGTTCATTAAGCGGAGAAACAAGTGAAGTTGACGCAACTGAAGGAATTAGAGCCAGTCTTAGACTTGGAGATTCATCCTTAATAGTTGGAGAAATTCGTAGCGACGAAGCAAAAGCACTTTATGAAGCAATGCGAGTTGGTGCATTAGCAAATGTTGTTGCTGGAACAATTCATGGTGGAAGTCCTTATGCAGTTTTTGATAGAGTTTGTAATGACCTAGCAGTTCCAATAACATCTTTCAAAGCTACGGATTTAATAATTATAGCAAACCCAATAAAAACAGCTGACGGACTAAAATCAGTCAGAAGAGTTTTGTCTATTAGCGAAGTTAGAAAACATTGGGAAAAAGATCCATTAAAAGAGGGTGGATTCGTCGATTTAATGAAATATGATGTAAATAAAGACATATTAGAGCCAACTGATGATTTAATAAACGGAGACAGTGAAATAATAAAAGAAATTGCAGGAAATGTAAAAGGTTGGGCTGGAAATTGGGATAACGTTTGGGATAATATAAAATTGAGACAAATGGTAAAAGAAGAAATTGTAAATTACTCTGACAAACTCAAGAATAAAGATTTATTAGAAGCAGACTTTACAATTAAAAGTAATAACGCATTTCATCAAATAAGTAATCAAGTAACAGATGAAATTGGAATTCCGAAAAGCGATATTGTTTTTCCTAAATGGAAAGCTTGGTTAGAAAAAGAAGCACAAAAAATTTCTTAGAATCCGAATGAAACCATAAAGAACAAAACAGATAAAATTGTACTTATAAACCATAGAATTTTATTTCCGAAAAATAACTTTGAACCATCTAAATCTGACAAAGGAATAATTGAAGCTACAGCATAATAAATATTATATTTTGCAAGTATTTCAAAACCACAAAGATAGAATACAACTGAAAAAAATAAATGACAGATAACTGACACAAAAACTATAATTGCTAAATCACGTTCACTAACTTCAGAAAAATTATACAACCCATGTCGTTTTGAAGCTCTTTCTGGTTTAGGTTCAACATTAAAAACTAGAATTGGGATCCACTGAAAAAAACCATTAGTTACAAAACTAACAATTAATGGTAACCAAGTCATAGGAAATGGTGTTTTTAATTTATGACTAGGTCTAAAACCAATATTTTGAATACTCCATAAAGAATATTCAATATTTGTTTCATAATAATAACCAGCTATTTTTTTAGTTAAAACATTAATTCCAATAGTTATTGATATATACAACAAAATAAACCAAAACGAATTTGTATTTTTATAATAAAGTGAAACTGACAAAACAACTGCAGCCAACAAAATAGAAAAAAATTCTTTCAAATATTTATTTTCCATATTAAAGCATAAACAATTATTTTTTTAAGACTTCCTATTTATTTTCTGTAATTCTCTATAATTATCGATTAAGGGATTCATCAATTTGGAAGTTGTATCGTGCAAATTTGAGACATCTCTTCTTATTGCGGACGTATTTTCTCCAAACTCACCAATCTTTTGAATTATTGATTGTTGTAATTTATCAATTGTTGTTTCAATTCTTTTTAATCTAGTATCAATATCAGATATCTTATCCATAACTGAACTTTTAAACAATGCAATATCTCCATTTTTTTTATTAAATTCTTTAAACTTTTCAGAAACAATCTGTTCTACAATATCGCTTATAGTCTCAGTGTCATAAGATGGTTGCTGATAATATTGTTGTTGATTATCTTGATATGAATTCGGATACTGATCTTGATAACTATATTGCTGTTGATTCATATCTGGTTGTTGTTGATATTGAGAATAATTCACAGGAGCTTGAGAATATTGTTGTCCAATTTGAACCTCTGGAGACTGCATCGGTTCTGCCTGATTAACAGCATTTTTTATTTGAGCTTGATTAATTGCATCATTTATTTCTCTTGGAGAAACTCCTTGAGACTGTAATGTCATAGAAATTTGTTCATTCGACATTCCACTCTGTTGTAATTGTAATACTGTATCTAAAATTGTCATTATTATTAATTGTTTTTAGAGTTTATATTTTTTTGTTTTATTTGTTTTGATATTTTAAACTCTTCTAAGTCTTTCATTCTAACAAACTCTAATGGTTGAAAATCTTTCAACATTCGTTCAACAGAAACAAGTTCCTCCTTTTTCACATATTTTGCATTATCTCTAATTAAAAAATTTATAGCAGATTTTATCTTTTCAATATCTTCCTGTATTGTAGAAACTTTCTGTCTTAATTCTTTAATATCTTCTGTAGACTCTTGTTTTAAATCAACAAAATTTTTACCAAGAACATGAGTTTTTTCCTTTATAATTTTTGATCGTTCTTCAATATCTCTCAAACGAGTAGAAAGTTCAGAAAAATAATATTGATTATCAACCTCTTGATTTTGATCCATATTGTCTACAATTCAATTTTATTTATATATGTTATTATCCTATACCTGCAAGAGCAAATCCGGCGATTAATGTTAATGCAGTAATAGAAATAAATGCTATTAATACGTATGTCGTTATACTTTTTTTCAGATTTCTTCCAGTTTCAGAGACCTTTGTTAAATCGTCCTTACCATTATTAATCGTAACCAAAGTTGATGTTAAAATAAAAACTATTTCAATCAAATATATTCCGACAACAACTTGCATCCAATAAGGAGGAATCATTGTAGCATAATTTCCGAACATTTCCGTAACATTACTCAATGTTCCACCCATTCCACTTAATGCACCAGAATCTGTTGTGCCTAACATTCCGCCTAAATTACTTAAAATTAAAGTTATCATTCCACTTAAACCAATAATTATACCAGAAAGCATAGGAGCCATAAAACTCATATTACTTTTCATATCACTTATAATATCAGCCAACAAATCTCTTAATCTTTCATTTACTTTATTCACATTTTTTACATATTCAGATATACTCATCAAACTTTTCGCTGCAACCTGTAATCCTTTTTTAACAGACTCAACTAAAATTTTCATTGACATTACAATTAAATGTGATGGATAGAATATTGTAGCCCCACGATTATTATCAAACAAAGCTCTATCAACATTCATTCCAAAACTTCTAATATTATCACTTACTAACATAAAAAAACCTTCACTAGACGTTCCTTTACTAGATTCAGCAACTTTCCCGAATGCAACTTCTGCTGGAATACCATCACCAATTCTATTCCCCAATTGAAATAAAGATGATGTAAACTCTTTTTCAACTTCATCATATTTTTGTTTTTCTTTAATCATATCTTCTGTACGTTTTTTATATGAATATGAAAACATTGTTGCAATTCCTAATGGAACACATAAACTCATAATCATAGCAATAGGCCCAAATGGTCCATATACCTTACCCATACTTTCTTCAATCCCAAAAATTTTCACATTCTGAAGGAATCCAAATCCTAAATCAGCAAATGTCCAATCTAATGGTAAACCTAATACTGTATGTAATGGAGTATACATCCAAATCAATGGGAAAAATCCTACCAATAAAATTGGCAATGCAACAAGAAAGCCTTTTAACAAACTTCTTTTATCGACGAATTTAGAATACAATGGGTTTTTTTGTAATAATGTGCTATCTCCATATCCCCCAGGACGTTTATACATAATATCATACGTTAAATAAATAACAAAAAAAGGAATTATTAAATTAAATACAATAAATAAATGACTCGTTTTTATTGCACCACCCATTAATGTAGATGCCAATGGTAAAATTGCTAAAGCTAAAGTTGGTAAAACAATTCCTAACATATATACATTTGTTAAAGGAGATTTAACCTCATGAGTATATTTTAACATTTTATCATATACTCCTTCTAAAATCAAAGATAATGATCTTTCCAAGATTTCTACCCTTCGTCCTTCACTTGGTTCAAATAAACTAGACTCAACCAGATGGAAAGACTCAATAAATTCCAAAGAATAATCTCTCCAAACTTCCAAATAACTATCAATAGATTCTTTTATTGTTGCATATCTTTTTGTTTGAACATTCCATAATATTGTTTTAAAATCTGATGCCAATGGATCTTCCAAATTTTCCGCAGCAAACGCAATTGCTCTTTCAAGATTACTTGTATGTTTCATATAAATTACTACATACAACAAGGCTGGAACCATCTGGCTACTAGCCTTAAGACGCCATTTCATAGCTAATCTGCTAGGATATTTACTAAGAAAATAAAACATAAATATTGAAAAACCAAAAAACAAAAATAACATTAACATTGGGAACTCTGCTTCAGTATTTTGTGATTTAGAAATTAAAAAAGTTCCAACACAAAATAAAAAACCACAAACCATAATAACACACATAAGAACTGCTGAAAGTCCCATAACTTCCGACGGACTAACATTTAAATGAGCTATATTAATATTTTTTTGAATTTCGTTTGCATCTTTATCTTTTACTTTTATTTTAAAAGTTTTACCTAAACTTTTACACCATTTTTCATATTTGGAAAAATCTGGGAACATTGACTCTTTATAACTTTCATATGTTTGAGTAAAATCAGAATTATTATCAAACTGATTCATTTGTTTTTCTATTTTACTTCCATACTTTTTCAAAATATCATCAGTATTCATAAATCACCTACAAGATAAAATGATTTTTATATTTAATAAATCTTTACTACTTCAATAAAATTCAATTTATTATTTACTATTTATATAAAATAAAAAATATATTTAACAAGCCTAAACAGTCGAAAACCTTTTAAAGGCAGTTCCTTTTTAAATGTTACTATGGCCGCTCCTAAAAGATGTCCTGAATGTAATAGTACAAACTTAATCTATGATGATGCAAAGGGAGAATTGATTTGTGGAGACTGTGGATTACTTGTTGAAGAAGAAATGGTTGATACTAGTCATGAATTACGTTCATTTGATAAATCTGAAAAAAAATCTAGAGGGGGAGCACCTATTTCAATTCAAAAATTTGATAAAGGATTAACGACAAACATTGGAGAAATAGCAGACATATATAGATTAAATTCTTCTCAACAAACAAGAAAATATTTAAGATTAAAAAAATGGCAAGAAAGAGTTTCAACTTCTATTGAAAGAAATTTGAGATTAGCAATGTCTGAACTTAGAAGAGTTGCGTCTTTCTTAGATTTACCATCTGTTGTAAAAGATGAAGCAGCTAGAGTTTACAATTTTGTTTTAGAAAGGGGATTAGTTCGTGGACGAAGTATGGAGTCAGTTATTGCTGCCTGTATTTATGCAGCATGTAGATCTTATAATATTCCAAGAACTTTAGATGAAATTTCAAACGCAAGTGAAGTTGAAAGAAAAGAAATAGGAAGAACATATAGGTTTATAATTAGAAAAATGAAAATAAAATTAATCCCATCTTCTCCCAAAGATTACATATCTAGATTTGGTTCAACATTACACTTATCTCCCAAATCTCAAAATGAAGCATTAAAAATATTAAACAAAGAAGAGATTGCAGAATTAACATCAGGACGTGGCCCTGCTGGAATAGCAGCCGCAGCTCTTTACGTATCCGCACTATTAAACGACGAAAAAAAGACACAAAGAGAAGTAGCAGACGTTGCAGGAATAACTGAAGTTACAATTAGAAATAGATACAAAGAATTATTAGACAAGTTACAATTAGAAGAAAAAATCAAAATCAAAGAAAACGAAGCAAGACGTAAGAAAAAAATGTTAAAAGAAAAAGAAGAAGATTAATTTCTTGAATTATATTACATTTAAACAAAAACATCGTCCTAACTCTTATTTAAATTGTTGAAAATAAATTTTGTTCAATTTTTTACAATCAGATTATATACTCACACATTTACCATCAACCTCTGTATAACCCGATAAACAGTCATCACAATATGAATATACTTTGTCCCCACTAAATGTATAAATATATCCAATGTTACGCTTTTGAGATTCATGACATTCATTAATTATATATTCCATTGATTTACACTCCCCATCAAATACCTCAGGTGTCGATTCGGGGCATCCGGCATCATTTAAACAATTACCATTTGGGTCCGCCTTATAACCAGCATTACAAAAACAACTATTTGAAGAAGAATTGTAAACTTTACCTTGTGATTGACACATAGTATTTTTTGAAATATATTCATTCTGAAAACATACTTTGTTGGAATTAGAAACATAACAATTATTACCACACCATATTAGACCAAGTTGAGTACAACCCACCTCAGTAGATGGAGTTATACACAATCCATCATGTTCTTCACATCCCTCTTTACAATCACCACAATATGAAGCACCAAAAGTGTATTCACGATTCTGAATTTCACATATTTCAGACATCTGGGCATTACTTTTGCAATTTCCTTCCCACAAAATAGGAGCAACAGATGAACATTCGTTACATTGTCCATTATACCAATAAAACCCATCTCTTTCACAACTAGATTTATCAGTTGCGTCTACACATTCACCAGTATATTCATCCTCTAGAACAAATTTATTTTTACATACAAATAAATAATCTTTCAAAACGGAATATTTCACATTTGTATTTTGAAATTTAGAAGATATATAAAGCAAATATATCGATATAGCGCCTGTATTAGCATCAATATATCCAACAACTTTTTCGTTTGAATCATATATTTTGTATTTACTTAAATTTTCAGAAGATAATAACTCATTAATAGAAAGACCTATTAACTCATTATTCAAAAGTATATCCCCACTTGAAACCTGATTTAATGTAAACATAGAACTTCTATTTACAAATTCATCATTAATAAAATAATAATTTTCTAACATAGAATAAGTAAAATTATAATCTAATATTTTTGTATTTTCATATTTGGCGTATATATCTATCTTACCATCATTTACTACACCAACTTTTTTCTTATCACTAATTCTAATTAAACTTGTTTCTGTAATATTCAATCCTACTTTAACATCATTGCAAAAAACATAACCATTATTTGATGTAAATTTAATTGGATTTTCATCAATCTTATTTTCAGATAATAATACAAGATTTCCATCATAGTAACCATATTCCTCTAAATTTTTTGGAATAAAGTTTATTTTTTCATCTCCTAAAACCAAATACCAACCTGAATCTTCTGATATTTCTATATTATTACCGATTATATTTCCAACTTCTAAATCATTATATGTGATTTCATTATCTTTAAATTTCAATCCACTCTCTATATTATTCACAAACAAAAGACCATCCCTTATTTCTAATTCTGAATAATTACCACTATTTTTTACTTCTTTTTCAAGAGAATTTGTACTTTCATTAGAAGTTGTTTTAATTCCATCTGTAGGCTCAATATTTTTCTCAACTTCCTTATAATACATATCAATTAAAAGATAATATGCATAGGCTTTTTGCCCATTTGTAGGACCAGTCATGTCTATAAATTCATTTAATTCTTTACTCAAATTTTTACCGGATTCAATCTCTAATTTAAAATTACTCAAATTTTTATCAAATGTACTATAATTTACTTTTTTACTTTCTGACAAAACAATGTCTTGAATTTTATATTCATTAAATGTACTCAAAACTTCAGAAACTTCGCTTGTATCCATATAACATCTTAATGTTTCATCTCCACAAGAACCTACATCTTTCCACCTTGAATTATCCGATAGTGCAGACTGTTCTGGATTAACACTAGAACATACTCTGTTAATTCCAACACTAGACACACTTTCAGAGTCTTCAAATAAAACACCATTATCAATAAAATTAATTACAGAATTAACAGATAAACATTCTTTTTCAGTTGTTATATTTTTGTTTAATTCAATATTTACAACTTCATCAACCAACTGATTAACCACAAAATTGGATGATGATATTCCAAAATCACAATTTGCTTTACCATTTACAACAACACATAATTTTTTGTATCCACTAGGAGCTGTAAAATCTAATGATTCAACTTTTGATTCACCAGCACTAATTATTCCACTAACTACGGACTTCGTTGAATATGAACTATAAGCAGAAGTTGCTGGAGGTTCACTCATATAAATACTATAAGTTACATCATTACTACCTGCATATAAATGATAGTAAACATTATATTTTGATGTTGGTGGGACCGTTGCATCTGAATATGAATTTTCTTGAACTTTCGCAGTAAACTGATAACCTTCTTCCAAATCTGTACTATCAACTATTCCGTTCCATAAATTTTCCCATACACTATTACTCGAATTTGTACTTGAGTCAGAAGTTACAGTTCCAAACCAAGTATTACAAAAGGAGTTCGATGCATTTCCAGTATCTAAATTAAATAATCCTGATACAGTTGTTGTAATTGTATCTGTAACATACATTGCCGCATATTCCTTAAATACCGTACTTAATTCCGCAGACTCTGAAGAGAATGATAAATATTCTCCACCACCATTTAAACCTAATTGACTAAATACACCCGTAGATAAACTATTAATTATTGAATTCAAACCTGACTTTGCAAAACTCATTATTTGTTTCAT
>Ga0172378_10002474_pt1 | contig 17306 bp, 28 predicted proteins | sample GrowelOW332metaG_FD_119755 | JGI IMG/M metagenome (GOLD analysis project Ga0172378, IMG submission 119755) | Groundwater microbial communities from an aquifer near a municipal landfill in Southern Ontario, Canada - Pumphouse #3_1 metaG | ecosystem: Environmental > Aquatic > Deep subsurface >... | reverse complement strand
GATCCTTAATAGGCGCAGGCGACTTTGTCATTTCTTCACTTTCGGCGTTTTCTATTTTTTCTTTTGTCGGACTCGTCACTAAGAGCAATATGTTCAGTGTGAGAGAGATTCCTAACAAGATAGATAAAATCGTTACCATTATTTTTCGTCCTTTATTTTTGTCATAGCTTTACGAGTCTTGATCTTCTTTACAACACAAAGAATTAAGTTTTCTATAGCTGTTGTTGCAGCCACCATAATTGCCACCAAGATTATAATACCGATGTACGACAGGACTGTTTTCATCATTTTTGTATCCTCAAAAAGTTATCTAAATATAATATATAAGAGAGAAGCGAAACACTACACTTCTAAAGAAAGTTTTCGATCGGGCCTTTCTTATGAGCATCTCTAATAAAAAGCACTTCGCGTTCTATGCTTCGGTCTTTAAAGTAATGTATCTGGATTCCTGTACGTAGGCCCTTTCTAAGATTTGTTCTAACTTGTGCGCAACCATTACTATAGAACCATGTTCTTGTGCCAGTTCGTTTTCCTTTTGAATGCTCTTCAATTTTTGCTATAACCCCTTCGCTGAGATAATGAAAACTAGGCCCTTCTAAAAGACCATTTGCCCAGGTCTTAACGGATGTTAACCAGACTTTGGGATAATGATTATAACTCCGTTCAACTCCGTTTCTGTTTCCATTAATGACTGGGTATTCGCTGAGAACAACAGCTTTGCCATTATATCTTCCATATATGCGAACCATTTTATCACACAGGCGCAGTGTTCCATCTAAATATCGTTCTGTTTGCATGTAGCTCCTTGTCATCTTTTAATATATACATAAAAAAAAACATAGCCAAAAGCTATGTTTAAAAATATTTTCTTTATTCTCCATGGCTTAAAGCTTTAGTGAGAATAGTAGAGTGGTCAAATGCTAGCTCTTTATGGTCAAGATTTTCAAGCAAAGACCATTCAGCCTTTATAGCATTCCCTCCGGCTGTAATAACACAATCTTCTTTAATTTGGCATATAAACGAGACAGAGACTATCCATCCTCGTGAATCACGACTTTGTTCGCTTTGAACGCAATTAAGGAGCAATGAATCTGTTCCTATGGTGATTCCTAGCTTTGTTAAGGCTATCCTGACTGCAGCAGTTTCAATACTTTTGTCATCAGGCCTGAACATTCCGCCAGGAAGAGACATCTTGTTCACCTCTGGGTGTTCGCTGCGTACAACTGTTAAGACTTTGGTACGCTCTTTGTTAAACACTACAAGATCCACAGCTACGGATGGAGCAGCATATTCTTTTCGGTTGTATTTACCTAACCAGATAGACTCGCCTTTCGCATCATCCACCTTAGTTTCTGCAAGAGCAAACATTTCATCTACAGACCGGCTGCTGTAAAACAAAGGTATGATCCCATAGATATTAAGAGCGCCTTTTTCTGTTAAAGCAAATACAGCATCGTCTTCTTGGAAATTCTTTTCTTGGAATTCCATAAGGCCGTTTCTGGTAAGGTACTCTATCTGTTGTTTGTAAATATCCTCAAACTTTACGCCATTGAATCGCTTGCTGAAAGCTTTGAGATTTATAGCCCCAAAATAAAACATTACTGACACTGCTTTAGCTAATACTTCATCAGTAGGCATAAGTGCGATATCATTTATAGGGAGAAAACCTTTTTCTGTATCGGAAATATACTTTTCAAGACGTTTAGAGTCGCACCCTTTATTGTAAGCTAAATAATTGCCAACAAAGGATTGTGCTCCGAGACCGAATCCGACGTACGAGGTGGCATTAACGACCCTTCGTGTAAGATAATCAGAGGTGCCTAAATCGCCAGGAATTTTACTGAAGGTGTTCTTTCCTATACGAGCTTCATAGCCAGCTTCCGTAAGAGCCTTAAAAGCCAGATTATACTGCGTATCAACCTTGTATATGGTCACACCCAGTGACTCGCCTTCAAGCTTTGTGCCTTTATACCTGTTACGGTACAGCGTAACATATTCTGGTTCCATAGCAATGGTATATTTGACCGTATTAAGAAAGTCTTCATCGCTCTGGTTAAGAAAGCCGTACATGAGATCAATATTTAGACGTGTGTAACCTGCAGCACGTATATTCGCTACAGCTTTTTCGTAAATGGATGCGCTTCCCTCACGGCCAAGAGTTTCAAGAAGTTTCTCGGAAACTGTTTGAAAGCCCATAGAAATACGCTCGTACCCGACCTCTTTAAGAAAACGAATCTTCTCTAGGTCAGTAGCCGCGATAAGGGGAGTAGTTTCGACGCTCTTGATCATCCCCGACTGTAGATTAAACTTGTTAATTTCTTCAGTTATGCGCTTGATGTTCTGTGCCGAGATGAATGCCGGAGTTCCTCCTCCTAGATCGTAACCGACTATAGGTTTGTCACCTATGATGTCTCGGTACATAGAAATTTCTTTGAGCAAGGCTTCAACATATCTGTCTTCATCGCCTTCATTGGGTTTATCCAGTACAACGTATTCGCAAAATTTGCATCTGGCTTTGCAGAATGGAATATGAACATACAAGCTAAGCTCTTCCATGTCGGCAATATTCTTTGTTACTGTCTTAAGAATATCTTTCTTGTTGTGCAGTTCATAGTTCTTTAGCGACCATGGAGTAAGCGGATATGCAGTGTTAGTGTAATGGTGAAATCTTAGGCCAGTGTTAAAAATCTTTTCCATATGATCATTAGTCATTTGCAAGATCTCCTTGTTATTTCTTTGCGAATTATATCTATTTTAATTTTGTTGAAAAGAGTCATTCGCCACTCTTTAGAGTTAGAGCATGTAATGAACTTGTGCTCGTCCATTATTTTAAGTCCAGATACTAGACCTTTTAAAGTAGCGTTATACAGGTTTTCACATTCTTTAAGCTCTTTGTCAGAAGCCTTCTCAAGCCTATGGCTTAAGTCAAAGATGATTGTAGTTAGAGAATCAGAGTCTCTGTCTACTTTTTCAAAAATCTTGTCTGCTTTTTCTTTAACCACACGTTTTTGGGCATCCGTATTTTCTGTCATTGTGTCTCCTAAGTTTAAGGTACCAAAATCAGAAGCAATTTTTTTTTTAATATTTTCTTTTAAAGTTTCGAAAATTGGATATTTACGGAATGCTTTTGCAAAATAGAATTTTCCGCTATAATTTTCTAAAAGATAGATAACAGATACGCCAAATGGAACTTCACGTCCTTCAGATATAATAAAATCGCTTTCAGCGCCGTCTTCAGATACTTCTGTCGCAAACTCGCATAAATAGCATTTATCAGGTTTTACAAACGTTCCAAGAGATATTTCTTTGTTTCTAGGATTGTTATCATTAGAAATAAATTCTACAGTAAAAGCGGATTCTGCAAAAAGTTTGCAAAATGATTCTTTATCTTTTATTTTTATAAGAAAATCAAGATCGCTTATATATTTTTTTATTTGATTTACAACAAATCTTTTTTCTTTTTCCGTATTTACTCTTGTTGTATATTCTTTTATGTTTGTGGATGCTATAGTCACCGAAGTATCCTTTGTTGAAGATTATATATTGAATTCTCTTTGTCTTTCTTTTAAACTTACTTTCATATTTTTAGCAATATTTTTGAATTTAGTTTCATGAGCTGCCAGTCTTTTCTCTTGTTTGTTCCAAAATGATTACGGAATACTAGATTCACTTTCGAGGCTAATATTTAAATTGAATTCTCTTTTCATTGCATTCCTCTTATTTGCATTTTAAGTATCTTTTTATAATATAACAACAAAAAAATATAGAAGCTGCTTGGCTTCTATATTTTAAAATTATTTAGGCACTGTGTATTCAGCGTCGCATATGGAATACTCGTCGCTAAGCCTAAAATGAAAAGAATTGTACCTTTCTTCTTTGCATATTGATGGATTCTTCTTTGTGTAGTCAGATATTAAGAGGCTTTTTAGCGCAACAGATGTTCCTTTCAAGGTGATATCGTTGCAGGAACGTATGATCTCTGCCGGTTTGTATCCAATAACATGTGTGTATTTGCTCTCTGAATCTAAAACTGCTGACAATAGGCCTGCGGCCAGTCCTAAAGCAGAAAATACAAATGCTATGAGAGGAATTCCAGGCGCACGCATTTTAGAAGAGCTAGGCAAATCTACCATTATAGAGATAATAGTTAGCCATAGAATGCATAACCCCAGACATACGAAAAACAATTTGAATGCGAATATATCTATAGCAAGCACAGCAGATAAAACGAAAGCCAACGCGGTTATTATCCGGGCTATCCATCGTATGTTCACAGCCTTTTTTGATTTAAACACGGTCTTCTCCTTGAAGGTTAAAGCGATCCCAGAATATGTACGCAACGATATGATTAATGGTTTTGAATCTGTCAGCTTCGTCATCTGGAATCGTCATATTGAACGTATCTTCTATGGACATGATGATGTCTATCTTGTCTAACGAATCGACACCAAATTTTTCGGCAACGTCTTCATCTGGCATTATCACAGTGGCCGAATCAAGAGAAAGCTTTTCCCTCAAGATCTTGCACACGGCTTCTCGTAGTTCCTGCTTCTTTCCTTGGATATCTGCTGCATGCATTGCTGCGTTAGCCGAACTTACGGCTTTCGTTGTGTCTTCTTCAGCTGTAGCTTTCCTCAACCTCATCTGAAGTTTAATCAAAGCATCTTTATGCAAGTCAAGGGCATAACAGCCTCTGGCCTCCTCAAAGATTCGCCCAATTGTGTCCCTGTCAAGTGCTCCTTTGCACGCTGCTATCCTTCGGCCAATGTCTTTCTTAAACGAAATTGCTGCATTCGTAGCATCTTCGATCTCTTTCGTAAGTATACTATCAACGTCCATCTTTGACTCCTTGTTCTGTGCATTGCTCTTGTTCGGTTTGCACTTTTTCATCGTTAGTCGCTATAGTTATAACCGCAAGAAATAGAACCATACCAAAAAGTACCATACAGCCGCATCCGCATCCATTGTCTCCTTCATCCATTGCAATAATTCCTTATTTTTGGTTTTCCGCAGTTTTGATAATACAAGTGATTTCTTCTTTAAGTTCATTTAAACGATCTTTATAAAAAGACCAGGCATAACGATCTTTTTCGGCATAAAGCATCTCATCAGTATCGCCATCATCTTCAGCAGATGCGAAATCATCGCATATTCCTTGATATTGGCGTTTAGTAGCATCTGCATTTTCAATCTCTCTTTCTAGAAGAGCTAAGATTCTATGTATTGCATTCATTGATTCTCCTTCGCACAAGTAAATAAGGGCTCTGATACCAGAGCCCCTTTGTGAGAGCAAATTAAGACCAAGCTTTATCAGAACGTGAAATGACGTCATTTATTCTAGGTTTGCGTCCAATCTTAGGAAACCATGTCTGAGAAAAGATGCCGTCATCTACATAGATTAAGCGCCGTATTAGCTCTCCTGAATCGTTAAAACGAAACTCTACTTTGGTCGCACCAGACAAAAATATCAGCGCTGTTTGATACGAATATGCGCCTTCTACATTTCGTATATCTCTGTCGCTATCATGATGGAAGAAGTCATCCAACATAAGAACATCGCGTTTAGTAGGCACAAGATCATTGTAATTGTGAACTTCTTTACGGCAACCTTCTTTTTCAAGAGTGCCAGTCTTAAGTATGCCTGCTTCGTCAAAGCTGTATGCTACGCCATGACGTTCTCCATGCCTATAAGGCGTGCTAGACGCTAACTCTCCATTTTTATGGTAAAGATTCATATTCCCATGAATCTTTCCTTTAAAATATGGCATGTCAGCCTTAATAGTACCATCGTCATAATACAGCCTTTTCCAAGTAATTTCTTCCAAAGAAACAATACGCTGTTTTTTTGTTTTAAGAAAATGCTTATACGACGCTATTGAAATAGCAATAATGACTGGAACAAGTGCAATCGTAAACAACCACATAAAACTCCTTTTGTATTTGGCTAATCCTTATTTAATATAAGGGCTCTTTTGCAAAATATTCGGACAACTATTTAGGAAAAGACGCGCTATTTATAAACTCCAAGAGTGCATTGGCTTGAGCCTTATCTAGCACCGCATTCGTTCCGTCGCCTACAATAATAAAACCAGTATCGTTTTTGACGTTGCCTAGAACAGTAAGTTTTTTGCTTGATTTAAAGGCCTCTACAACACGTTCTGCAATGTCCGGGCTGTCGTCATAAGCCCAATCTTCAAAAATAAAGTTTTCTTCTTCGGCAAGATCTTCTGAAACTTCACCTTCGGCAGATTTGCATAACAGGCTCTTTTCTGTCTGAATATTGACGACAGTAATACGTTCAGCTTCTGTTTTATCCCATTGTCGTGCACTTAAAATTTTTTCTATTAGAGCGGCATGCAATGATTCCAAAGACTGCATCTCGCATGTTGTGGCATTAAAGATCCCACTGTTTGTGCTCTGCTCGCCAAATAGCGAAGTTAAGATATATGTGCATAAAACATTCATATTTTTCCTATTTAAAATTTTCTGTCACATGAAACAGAGAATCTTTTTTGGTTGATGCCCTTTTTAGGCCTTCTGTGACAGAGAAGACGATGTAATTATACATTTTGGCTAAGTTCTCTTGTTCTCTTTTTAATAGTTCCTCTGAGACGATGCTTGTCTTCGCGCTAAATTCTAGCGGCATATCCATATACACAATACCTCTTTGTTTATGGACGGTTTTCTCTAACATTAACGAAAGCAATACGGCGTTCTCTCATTTTTACAATCTCTTTGTATATAGCAGAAGCAACTTTATCAAAAGACTCTGAAGAATTAACACGACCTTGCGCGTTAATTGATAAGCTGTATCGTATCCGTTCTTCGAAATTATGCATTGCACTCTCTTCAAAGGGCATTTTCTGTAACCTTCCTTGCGGCTAAAGCTTTATCTATAGTTTCTTGCACACGTCTTACAACTTCTCTTTCTTTTGTTCGATACCATTGCGCTTCGACCATGTCATAAAGATATTGCTTATACGCAGAGGCGAACGCGATCTCAGTCTTTGCCATGTAATTTCTTCTGTGCATGCTTTATTTTTTTTGTATATGGCTCAGCCGAATCCCTGAACAGCTGACCGTAGAATTGATGCTGCAATTTGCTTATTTGTTAATTTTTCTTCTAAGACTTTATGGAACACCCAGTTATAAAGCTCTGCTGTGTATTCTTTGTCTTTTATCTTAAAGGAATATGGCATTCCTTTTCCTACACTTTTTTCGACATGAATCATATATTCGAGCTTTACGAAAGTTGTGTCAAGGATCCAAGTTTCTTCAGTTATTCCCGAATCAGGCACTTCTTCCTTTGAAGGTCGTTTGATTTTTAAATCTTGTATATTTTTCACACTGTACACAAAGAGTTTGGTGTTCTTAAGGTTCTTAGATAATGCACTAAGACAACCTTTTACAGACGGGCAGACACAAACCCTTTTTGTTTTCGAGTCTTCTGCCCCGTGTTGTGTCATAAAGTTACTAGGAACTCTAGGATACAAAACTTTAAGATCATTTTTTTCAGAAACGCAATATAACTTTTCCATAGCTAATATAATCCTTGTAAGATTAATATTTTGTTATTGGTGATATGACTTTTAATGTTGCTACATCTAACTGCTAGCCATGAGCAGCAAAAACGCGGTCTTTGTTATAATGCGCCTTAGCTAAAAAAGAAAGCTATTAGCTTTCTTTAATGGTTCTTTCGCAAGTCCTAGTCAGAGGTTCCATAATGATGACTAGGTCCGTAATTACGAAATAGCTCTCTTGTAGCTTGAATACCTTCATAAGGATATTCTTCATTGCAATTGTGGCAAAATGACGTAACTATAGAGCTTGAACTTGGGCTCAAAGCTATAGCAGAACGATATCTTATCTTTACATCGTGGTTGTTGCAGCGTGGACATTTTTTGAATGCTACGTTGCCTGCATCATCAGCGCCAACATGCTGAGAAAACCATTCATCGTATTCGGCTTCGTCAATATCTTTGTGTTTTTCTTTGTCCGCTTTAGGTTTAAAGATGAAGACGAAAAGGATTACGATTAGTATCCCTGCCATAAAAGATAAGACACATTCTGTGTTCATTATTTTGTCCTTTATAAAATATGACTACTGGGCCCTTCCGGACTTGAACCGGAAACCTAGCGGTTATGAGTCGCTTGCTCTAACCAATTGAGCTAAAGGCCCGTTTGCCCTAAGGCAAAATGCTTGTTATACTGCGATAGAGTTTTTCTACCTTAGCGTCTGACATAGCTTTTAAATTAGCTATGACAGCATCATCTTGAATAACTGGGATTACTCTGGATATAACAATTCTCGATATGAGATTGCAGATCTTTTGTCGGTATTCATTTACCCACAACACATCCACATTTTTATATATGCTTTCAATCTCTTGCACTAAACTAGATTCTTCCTCAGTCTGATTAAAGAAATCACAAGACCGAAGCGCTTCTACATATTTCCTTTTGCCAGATGCATGTTGCCCCTCATGCGAATACACTAACATCCATTCACTGTTCTGTTCAATTGAAGCTTTATCTTCAAGAGATACTAACAATGATCCATCTTTTTCTTTAACCATTCTGGCTTTTATTACGCCTTTTTTCTTCATACTAGACCCTTTTGCATACAAAAATAAGCATTCCTTTGTACTCGTTACCGAAAGAAGGTTCGAGCATTTGTTCTATAACAAAACCATTTTCAGATAGAGCCCTAGAATAGGTTTCTAAAGTTCGGTGCTGAATAGTAATCAACGATTTTAATTCCGCGCAGTCTTTTGTTTTGAATGGAAGGGCATATATCTTCTCGTGAGGATACCAGAAATCTTTCGCGTGCTTTTGAAACCAAAATGCAGGATGCGGCACCGAGAATATAAAGTTTCCACCTGGTTGTAGCAGCGTCTGAATATTTTTGAAAGCTAGGTTTATATCTGTAAAATAGTGCAGCGACATATGAGCTATGCAAGCGTCTTTGGTTCCCGGACTACAATGAGCAGTAAACGTTTCTAGACTTTCGTTAATAAAGCACGGAGTAAAATGCGTATTTGCATAATGCACAGATTCTGCAGAAATATCTATGCCAACTATATGGCCGACGATATGAGCTAATTCACTGGTTAAAAACCCAGGCCCGCATCCAATATCTACAACGTCTTTAAAGGATTTTCCTCTAACTAAGCTTCGAAATATTGGAACTATAAGATACCAAAATATATTATCTTTTTTGTTTTCTAAATCAGCTGCCCTTGCGGCTACATTGCTATCCCATTCTTGTGCAGTCTCTTCTTCGCTCATGTTGGTCTCCTTAATACCAATAGTCTGTAATAAAAGCCCATAGGGCTTCTTTAGAATCAATGCTGTAGCATATATTGTTTTCTGAAGCTAAGACAAAGTTGGCAATATGGCTTCTTTCATCAGGCAAATCGCTAAAACTAGCGCCTATAGCAGAAAATAATGTTTTTATCTTGTTAAACAGATTAAAAGCATTTTCGAGATCTTCAGTAGACGGTTTTTGTTTCTCGCTCAGCACCATTAGCTTGCTGAACATATCTTGAAGCTCTGTTTCTTTTGTTTTATTCATAGAACCTTCTTAGAAAAGAACTGGGCCGCCTTTTATCGTGCGGATGTTTCCTTCACCGGGAATAGACGTTTCGCATTTTGCTACAAATGCGTGACACTGCTCTAGTGTTAAGATAATGCCAAAGTACTTGGTATCTGCGTTGTATATAACATCTGGTTCTGTGAGCTCAATAATTGTATTATCTTTTATCCCCCATGCGTGTTTATGAAAGACATTTTCTTCTGGTGTCTCTCTTGGTGTCGCATAACCTATGGCTATAAAATCAATAATATGCGCTTTGAAAGCTTTAGAAGCATTCCAACTGCAGTGCCTAGGGATTTGCATATCTTTTATATCTACCAAAGAACTGCAAGGCAAGCACGCTAAATTTGTCAGTTTCATTGTATCATTAAAAAGCTTGCCTTGTTCGCCTATGGTCACTAAATCCGGATCTGCATAATCATAACTTGACGCCAGGTCTGAGTTCATTCCTGTCCAGTACATACCTGGATTCCCTTCTGGCCAGATTCCTTGACGTATTAGTTCGATAGCAAATAATTCTCTTTCGCCGTATTTAACGATATTACACATCTGTACAACCTACTTTCTGTTTGTTGTTTGTAGCCATAAAGCTATTAACGTATAGCCATTTACTTAAATCTTCATAAGAAGAGAATTTGTCTGCTAGGCTTGTAACTTCTTTCCAAGAACCTCTAAAAGCCTCATAGCAGTTTCGATCCTTGTTGTAAAACCTTAAAAGACACCATGAGGCGAATGGCCCGCCATATTTGTATTCTATGACAAAAATGTTTTTAGATACTATACCATAAGCATGAAGATGCGAAAATTTTATTTTAAATGTGGTTGTGTTGAGCGCTACTGTAATTTTCTTTAAAGCCTTTCCAGCAAGTGGAAGAAGAAGAATTAAAGTTAATACAGCAGCAATAGTATAGCTTGATAGCAAATAATTAGAAGACATTGTTGCCTCAATATGAGATTGTAAGGTTGTATTTTAGTGTGATAATTTCTTTATTTAATATATAGAAAAAAATAAGATGACACACGCAAGTGTGTCATCTTATATTCTACATATGCAAGATATAGCTCTTTAGCTCTAAGTAGCCACGGCTAAAATATGCGCTTCCTAATGTCTCTCTATAGTCAAACCCGAACGATCGTCTAGATACGGCCAGCACAGGCGGCCCTTGGACCCGTTTTGCCACGGCAATTCCCTTAAATGCACCGTACCAGCGTTCGAGGTCTTCTATAAAACTTTTCGGCGTACGGAATATGTTTATTATGTCCTTATCGGTCTTATCTGGAATTCCTAGAAATTCGGCCAGATCGCCATACATATAAGCCTTTAGGATCTCATAAGGCGTCTTCCTAAACCAAGCCTCTTCCCAGGCCCTGAAAAGCCGGTCGTGATACCAGTAGACTAAAGGATCCCCTTTACCTTGGTCTAAACACTGCTCTGCACTAAGCTCTGCCGAAGGGATAATATTAAAAATATCCTCTGGGATTATTTCTCGATTATAGAGCTTGTTTATGTAACGCCCAAGTTCGTACACTTGGGTTTTCCATAAATCGCCAATGGCTGCCAAAAAGCCGGCCAGATCGCCATACATCGTACAATACCCAACTGCAGATTCTGTCTTGTTACCATTGTTAGTAAACGCTCCACCGACAGCGCTAGCAAAAGCAGCTAGCACTCTTGAAGAGCGATCCCTGGCTTGCACATTTTCCATATTAAAACTGGAAAGCTTTATTATTTGCGAAGAGACTTTTGGGATGCTTTTGTCACGATGACTTGAGAGCATCTGAAAAGCAGAATGTTCGCCTTCATGCGCACAGACTTCTATGCCATGTATCTGACGCTTCGTTAGTTCAACGGATTCGTCAATTGGGATAGTAACGTAAAAACAGCCAATATTTTCTGCAAGGGTCTTAGAAAGGCTCTTGGTTGTTTCACTGTTAAATTCTGTTGGCATGTTTACCAAATACAGAGCTTCTGGGCCAATGGCTATTGCATATAAAGCAGCTGCTACAGCAGAATCTATACCTCCTGAAGAGCCTATAACGATAGAGCGCCCACGACCAAATCTGCATTGTGCAACATATTCGCGTATTCCGTAAATAATAGCATTAAATATTTGCTCTGTTTCTGTCATGTTAGCAACAACATGCTTTTTGGCCATATCGGCTATGCCACAGGCAACTGCAGGAAGCCTGAAGCTCGCTTCTCTATCGTCTACCCATAACGAAGGAGCAATTGAGACATCAAGATTGTCTTCGCAGAACATACCACACCGTAATGTTTCCTCTCCATTTGAGTTGTAAACGATGCTAGAACCATCAAACGCGAATATAGTTTTACCGTTATTTTGTATTCCTACAGAATTTGCATAGCAGATCACTACTTCATTTTCTCTTGCATGCTTTGAGAATACACGATCACGAGAAATATTCTTGTTGATAGTAAACGGCGAGCAGCTCAAGTTAATAATTACTTCAGCTCCGTTCTTTACTAGACAACTTATAGGATCAATAGGATAATTTTTATTCCACCCATCTTCGCAGATGGAGAGCCCTACTGTCAATCCTTGAACAGGAATTGTACCAAATAGTATATGCCCCTCAGCAAAAGGGCTTGAAAATGCTGTTTTAGGCTTTGCAAGGCTAAAATAATCTGTAGCCGAAAGAAAGTGACGGGGCTCTTCAAATTCGCGGTAATTGGGCAAGAGATGCTTTATGTAGAAGCAATCGCTCCCATTTGCATACGTGTTCTTAACAAATTTTCCGTTCGTTGCTATATACGCTCCATTCATAAGAGCCGGTCTTCCGTCGAATCCATTTATTGCGCAATCCTGAAAGACATTACCGAAGATTATAGAAAGGTTCTCAGTGGAAAGTTTTGCTAGTTCATTTCCATAAAAGACGCAGTCATCTATGAAAGACTGTTCTTCCCAAGTGTCTCCTATAAGATAACCAGAGAGGCAAAGTTCTGGGAAAACAAGAATCTTGATTTCTTTATCTTTAATAGTCTCATTTACGATCAGACGAAAATGGTTAAAGTTAGTAGCTGGGTCCCCTGGCATGACTTTCACTTGGGCAAGGCGTATAACACATTCTTTTGGCATTATTTGTCTCCATTACAGTTCGAACAGAATTTTTTGATACTGCCCCATAACTCTCTTTTTCTAGGAAGAATCTTGGGGCACACCTGAACAGTGGTGTCAATGCTGGAAGATGCCATCAGCTTCCTTTCTAGTATAAATAGACAAGGCAGTTTTGAAGAATCATTAAACACTTTTGCTAAGTGCAGCTGTCCTGCAGAGTCTTCTACTATTGCTTGATTATTTTTGATATAAAAGCTCTTTGGTCTCTCGTACCATGATCTTTCATTTATCACTAGAAACGACAGAAGAATGCAACACCCGATAGCGTACGCGACTCTCACAATTTTGCTTAAGGCCTTATTGAAAGTTCCAAATATTAGTAACACTGCTATAGCCAATAACAAGAAGATATCAGCGACTAACATTCTGAGGCTCCCTTGTTATCCCAATAGAAAGGGTTTTTTCTGTCGTCGTGTCTACAGTAAAGGTTAGGCTTAGCGCCCTGTCAATACGCAAATTTTCATCCTTGCCTCGCGCAACAGGATAGATAACCACCTCTAGAAACTCTCCCATATTAATAGCTTTTTTGACGTTAACGCAGCCTGTTAGACATTCCGAGGCCAGTCCGTAAATATCCACAAAAGTAAAGACATCCGCGCGAACAGTTATGTTCTTGATTCCAGATGGTCCATCCATTGGCACATTGACTGCATCGCCTAATATGATGATCCATTTTCCGTTTACCGATTTGTATTTGAAGTCTGTTGTATTCCCTTTGTCAATAGCCGCTTGAAGTCTGCCTCTAGTAAGCAACAATTGCTTTCCAGCAGAGCCACGAATGGTCCCTTCTTGCACCGAGATTTTTCCAATCATCTTTGCGAAAAGAGGGGCATCAGATGGCAATGAAAACTCTATAGAGAGCACTTCGCCATTTTTCTTGTGCACAACAATAGCAATGTCAGAGTCTTTTACATTCCATGTTACTTTAGAAATATCCAAGCCGACACAGCTTGGGTTGTAAGTTCCATTATTTTGAAGAAGCCCATGAGCGCTTCTTGCTCTGTCGATTGTAAACCCGTGTGTGCTAAATTTTCCACAAGAAGGAAGCGTTACTTCAAAAGATAACAGCCCTTCGTCGCACCAGTGTGCACATGGCACGCAAGAATATTCAACACCGATCATCCAACAGCCGTCTTCATATGAGGAGGACGGCTCGAATAGCACGGAGTGCCTTGGCATGTTTTTTTCGCCATAATTAAGCACTATATTGAAGCCTTGCACTGACCAGTGGTTCACCCAAAAGCTTGGCTGCCCAAAGAATTTTCCGTAAGTATGCCTGGTTCCGTCCGCCTCCTCTATTTGTACTGTAGAACGAAAAGTTTCATCAAGAGAAGCTAACTCAAAGGCAGTATGCGCTTTATCGCACCAACGGACTTTCAACGAGCTTACATAAACATCGTTAGTCGGCAGCTGCGGAAGACCAAATGACATTTCAAAATTCTTTTTGTCGGCGTATAGCGCAGACTCGCCTTCATGGCAGTATGAAAGATGCCAAACATCTTCAAGTTGCGTGCGAAGATCGCAATCTACAATGTTTGGCGTTAAAATACTTTCATAAGAATATCCTGACGAGAAACTTCTAGGATTAAGCTGGTGAAAGACTACCACCAGCTTAGCTTCGCTTGTCACAACAAACATATCTTTTTCTTCTAGTTCTCCTTCCTCGCCTAGGATTATCTTTACAAGGCTTAAGGCTTTTTCTTTAAGAACCTTAATATTTAAGCTTGTGTCTATTGAGATAGGGAGCTTAGCGACTAGAAAACTTTTCTGGGAATCTAAAGCTTGATTTTTGTTTACTGACATTTTGTCTCCATTTGAAGAATAAAAATAGCAGACACTGGTCTGCTATTTATTTGGTTTAAATTCTACGCATAATCACACAAGAACATTCATCAGTGTCACGAGCGCTGAGCCCGTAGTTGTCAATTTCTTCTTGAGTCTTTATTACACCGTTAATGCTTTCTGGAAGGGCATCCTTCTTATCGGCTGCATGTACAGTTTGGTATGCCACCAACTTGTTGAATTCTGTAGAACCTTCATTGCGCCATGCTTTGATTCCGCGTTCGTACCAGATTGTATCGGGATCAAGATAGATCTCGTAGACTTCCAAAAGTTTGCCATCTTTGTCAAAGGCCCGTTCCAAGCCATATTTCCCCTTCACAACCCACGTGTTCGTATTGTGGTTGCTTGTCTTAAACCGCCCACTTCCATCGCGCATTCCATTAATCCAGCGACGATGATGCTCTGCATAGCGGTAAAACCCGTGTTTGACCTTACGAATGATATTTTCGGAAGATACATCTGATTCGGCTACGTTAGCTGCCGGAGATTCTGTTGTCATAATTTTCCTTTTTGGTTTAAATAAAGAAGAATTTCTTTCTACTATTTTTTAATATAACAATAAAAAAACAGAGACAAAAAGTCTCTGTTTGTTTATCTACAATAACGAAAGCAACCAAGCCTTTTCTTCTGGCGAAATACCATTAGCCAACAAATCAGTGATGTTCCGCTTTAATGTGGACTGTCTGAATGGCGTCTTTTCAACGCCTTTAAACACTGCCGAAGGTTTAGTCGTAGCACCTTCCATAAAAGAAAATCCGAATGAGCAATTAGCCATCTTGGTCATAAAGACAGAGAACCTTAATGAAGCAAAATCAAAATTACAATTCTTCAAGTTGGCACCCAAAAAATTGCTTCTTTCAAGATCAGAAGCTTTAAAAGAGGTTCCTATGGCAAAGACTTTTGTAAAATCTGCAAATCGTAACGACGCATTTGAAAAATTAGCAAAACTTACAGAAGACTCAGAGAATCTTATGCTCCCACGAGTTTTGAATCTATCGAATTGACAATACGACAGATTTGCCTTTGCAAAAGAGATGTTGCGCGATGTACATACCCCAGAGAAGTCAGCACCAGAAAGGAATGCTCCATTAAAATTAAGATTCTGAATAGAAAATGGTGTTGCCTCAAGATACTCGGCAAGCGAAAATCTCTTTCCGTTTTTGCCTTCGCTGTCGTACCATTTTCTGTGAAGCTTCAGAGCCGTTTGCATACGTTGATAACCGTTAATATAATTCTCAGTACTTTCAGTAATATTCATCATCATCCTCATGATAAGAAACTTTGTTTATCAAAGTCTCATTATTTAATATAATAATACCAGGTTGTATTATACGAAAAAAAAAAAGAAACGAAAGTTATTACGTTTCTTCTTTGTTTATAGATTCGCCAGAGCTCTCTAAGCTACGCACAGTTAGCATGTATTCTTCGATCATTGACTCTGCTTTAGCAGAGTCCTGATCAGAAGCTAAACTCATACGTCCTTCGGAAACCCAAGCTGCTCGGCTTTTTACATGACCCTGTTTAACTACAAACACACGATATTTGTCCGTACGTTTGCCGCCAAAAATCTGCGTCATCGACCCGTCTATGATTCCTGAAAAATTAGTTCCAAAGTCTTTGACGTTTACGAAAGAGAGCTTATGAAACTTTTGGTTCATTAGTCTACACTAGTTTGTCTAGCTTAACAAATTCTCGGGTCATAGTAAGCGCGGTGCCTAATAAGTTGAGACCGGTCCAGTTTTTGCGATCTTGAATAAGAGGATCAGAAGACAACAACCCTACGCCGTATATCTTGTCGTAAGAAGCTTCTACAAGGGTTTTTAGCCCGGTGCTCATAAGCTCATCGAGCATAGACTTGTTTTGTGAGAACTTATACCCGGAAGCAAGCAGCAAAACTGAGAAACGAGACTGTTTCCAGATTTCCGCATCAAACCCGTGGACTTGGCGTCCTAGATCCTTGACGGCTCTGTTATCTGTGGCTTTCTCTATCTTGCATTCCATTATCTTTTGAAGCGTCTCTGCATCGTTGAACAGCATAGCTTTACGCGCCATCATAAACTGTTCTGCGCTTCTGTATTTAACTTTGTCGGCCACAAATTCTGATATGCACCATTGGCTAAACACATTAGACGAAAAGAATACAAATTCTTCTTTTTCTGTAAGCATTTAAGCTCCTTTAAAAATGGAGAGAGCTTAGCTCTCTCGCTGTGTCATACTAAACAGCATCTTCTGATGTTGCAGTTTCTGTGGAAGGTTCCGGGTCTTTTGGAACCGGCAGCTCCTTGGGTTCTGGATCAGCTACCTTGAGCTCTGAGGCTTTCTGAACCTTGTTCTTTTTAAAGCGCGAGATAACCACCCTTTCGAACTTTTCTCGTGCGGCCGGATCAATCACGGATGCTACAGCCTTTTTGGAGCCGCGCAATGGGTAGTAACCGATGTATTCAGTTCCACGATTGTTCATAATTTGGACCTGTAAATGAATGGTACCATTGATGGTAACATCAGCCTTTCCAAGAATAGTTGCACTTTTGCTCGGGTTTTCTACCTTGTCAGTGACTGTTACCTGTGTCACGATAAGGCCATTTCCGATAAAACCTTCTTTCTCTGTGTCTGTTGTCTTCTTCGTTTTCTCACCTGGCATAAAGCCTCCTGTTTTAGGTGTTCAATGTATAATATAAGAAAGAATAATCAACGCTGTCACAAGCCAAATAAGCTTTTGGCGTATTTTATTT
>Ga0172378_10002473_pt1 | contig 17309 bp, 15 predicted proteins | sample GrowelOW332metaG_FD_119755 | JGI IMG/M metagenome (GOLD analysis project Ga0172378, IMG submission 119755) | Groundwater microbial communities from an aquifer near a municipal landfill in Southern Ontario, Canada - Pumphouse #3_1 metaG | ecosystem: Environmental > Aquatic > Deep subsurface >... | reverse complement strand
TGCTTGGAGTTTCTGCAGAAACAGTCCGTCAGATGGAAATGCGAGCCATTCAGCGCATGAAAGTCTCTGTGACTGCTGCAGGGGATAGTGAAATTCTCCTTACAGCATAATTATACTGGTTTTTACGGACATTGGAGAGTAAGAAGGTTTTAAGGGAGAGGAAAAGAATGGAGACGGCTGCCTGTTGTGGCAGCCGTTTTTTTTTATAAGAATACATGGTAAAATAAACGGAATGAATAAAAATAGCAATTCCGTTAATCGGTCTAAAAAGCGAAAAACTCCTGCAAAAAAAAGAACCTTGCGTAACAGAAGAGTGTTGTCTCTGTCAAAAACAGCGCTGCTTTGTGTTGTGATTGTTGCTGCATGTTTTATACTTCTTCTTATTAATACGGAACACGATCATAGTACTATACGGGAACCGGAAAATTCCTATAAAGAGACAACTTCGGTAACTGAGAAAATACCGTCATCAGTAAATTCAGAAAATAAAAATGATGCACTACCGTTACCGGTACCAAAATCATCAGACTCTTCTTTGCAGAATGGCGATAAAACACAGCCTGCCCAAAACCATGCTCTGAAACATTTGTCCGGAGGTGGTCCTGAAGTTCCTGAATATTCAAAGGTTCCTGAACCGAAAATCATAAAGACCCCATCAGTTATACGGGACAAAAAATTATCAGTATCAACGGAATCTCCCTTAAAACAGGAGAATCAACATAGTACCCGTTCATTTGAAATACCTGCAGTTCCTCCTGCGGTACATAATGCGCGGCTTGTGTTCGTATTCGATGATGCGGGACAGAATGTATCACAGCTTGAAAAATACCTAACCCTGCCATTTCCTGTTACTGTCGCTGTTCTGCCCAAACTTACCTATTCTAAGGCGTGTGCCGACCGTATACGGAAATCCGGTAATGAAGTAATGCTTCATCAACCGATGCAGGCGGTAAACAGAAATGTCAATCCGGGGCCGGGAGCAATTACACCTGATATGCAGACAGCACAAATTGCTGCACTTATCAGGCAGAATATATCCGAAATTGGTCCTGTAGCCGGTATAAACAATCACGAAGGTTCTCTTATCAGTGAGGACGAGGTAAAAATCGGGACAGTGATGCAGACTGCAAAAAACTGTGGTATATTTTTTCTTGATTCACGTACAACAAGTCAGACTCGTGTTCCGCAGGCGTCTATGGAGCTTGACATTCCGTATTATGAACGTAATGTCTTTCTTGACAACAGCAAAGATCGTAAGGACATCGTAGGTGAAATTATGCGCGGCCTGGATATAGCTAATACAAAAGGAGCCGTTATCATGATAGGACACGTATGGTCGGCTGATATTCTTCCTGGAATTCTTATCGAAATGTATCCTGTGCTGAGAAATAAGGGATATGTTTTTACGACGGTAAGTAGATCTGGTGCGGTTATAAAACCGTGAAATTCAGTATACTGTTACAAAACAGGGAATTTTACTATAATGTTTTTACTTTTGGAGCTTATATGAAGGTATTGGGAATAGAATCGTCATGTGATGAGACTGCTGCCGCTGTTGTTGAAGACGGACATACGATAATCAGCAGTGTGGTAGCAACGCAGATACCGTTTCATCAGATATATAAGGGCGTCGTACCGGAGATTGCCAGCCGTAAACATGCCGAATGGATGCTGCCTGTCGTGAAGCAGGCGCTCAAAGAGGCGGACCTTTCACTCGACAATATAGATGCCATAGCGGCTACAAACCGTCCCGGTCTTATGGGATCGCTGCTTGTTGGTTTGACATACGGCAAAACTCTTGCATGGGCGACAGGTAAGCCGTTTATTGCCGTAAATCATATGCTCGGTCATTTATATGCTGCACATCTGGTCAACGATATCCAGTACCCGTATCTCGGGCTTCTCGTTTCCGGCGGCCACAGCATTATCTGCCGGGTACAGGGATTCGACGATATTGAAGTTCTGGGAACAACGGTAGATGATTCAGTCGGAGAGGCGTTCGATAAAGTGGCTAAATTTTATAACCTTGGATATCCGGGGGGTGTCATTATTGACAGACTTGCAAAGAATGGTGATGCAAAAGCGTTTTCCTTTCCTGTGCCAAAACTTGACGAAGAAGAGCACCGGTATGATGTATCATTCAGCGGACTCAAGACCGCAGTAATACATCAGCGCGATCAATTCCTTAATAACGGGTATGAACCGACAAATGAAAATATGTGTGCATCGTTTCAGGAAACTGCATGCCGTACGCTTACGTCACGGCTCTTCCGTGCGGTGGAAGACACCGGCCTTACAACAGTTGTCGCCGGCGGCGGAGTGGCAGCAAATTCGCGGCTTAGGGCGCTTCTTGCAGAACGTACTGATCTTAACTGTATCTTTCCCCCTCTTAAACTGTGCGGTGACAACGGGGCAATGATTGCGGGTGTTGCATATCATTTTCTGAAGCGTGGTGACAGGAGCGGACTTGATACGACAGCCTGTGCACGTATTCCTCAGTTCAAACGCGGGTTGAAAAGCTAATATCTGGTTTTCAGATATTGACAATTTTATCGTTTCTTGTTATAGTAACAAAAGTATGAAACACGAATACTGCGTTGCAGAAAAGTTTAATATTTCAAATCTTGTGGGAATCCGCAGCACGACGGCGGCTTACTCCTACTATTGGTATTATTCTCTTTACAACCGCAGGGTTATGACCAGTCGTTGACCGGTTATTTGTGTTTTACTACTATTATAGTATAGTAAATCATAGGGAACTCTGCGGAGTTCCCTTTTTTTTTATCCGGAGGACAAGATGATAGTAATTCTGAAAAAAGAAGCGACGGATGCGCAGATGCAGGACTTTGTCAGGCAGTGGAAAGAAAAAGGATACGGTGTACATATTTCACGCGGTGAAGAAATGACAGTGCTTGGGCTGCTTGGAGATACAACGAAACTGGATACAGAGACTGTTGCGGCTAATCCGATTGTTGAATCTGTAAAGCGTGTTACCGCACCGTATAAAATGGCCGGCAGGGCGTTCCATCCGGACGATTCTGTCATAGCTGTTGGTGAAGGAAATAATAAAGTCTCGTTCGGAGATGGTTTTGTACCGGTCATTGCGGGACCTTGTTCCGTGGAAACGGAGGAACAGGTTGTTGAAGTCGCAAACGCTGTAAAAAAATCCGGTGCCAGACTGCTGCGAGGTGGTGCCTTCAAGCCCCGTACGTCTCCGTATTCATTTCAGGGACTTGGTGAAAAAGGACTTGAATTTCTGAAAACGGCAAAAAAAGAAACGGGGCTTCCGATTGTTACGGAACTTATGGATCTCCGCCAGCTGAAATATTTTGATGACGTTGACCTTATACAGATAGGAGCCCGTAATATGCAGAATTTTGATCTGTTGAAAGAGATGGGTAAAGTAAAAAAGCCTATTCTTCTTAAACGGGGCATGGCTGCTACCGTAAAGGAATTGCTTATGTCGGCTGAATATATTATGGCCAGCGGTAATGAAAATGTAATCCTTTGCGAACGTGGTATCAGAACGTTCGATACGTATACGCGCAACTGTCTTGATGTGAGTATTGTTCCGTATCTCAAAAAAGTGAGCCACCTGCCGATTATTATTGATCCGAGCCATGCATGCGGGTTGCGCTGGATGGTACCGACGCTTGCAAAGTCTGCTGTTGCAGCCGGCTGCGACGGCCTTATTATCGAAGTTCATAATAACCCTGAAAAGGCGTTATGCGACGGCGAACAGAGTCTGCATCCGGCAGAGTTTGATGAACTCATGAAGGTACTGCCTAAAATCGCGGCGATAGACAACAGGAACATGTAAGTTATGGAGCGGATTTTAAGCAAAAAACTGATTGAGCTTTTGGGAGAGGATTATGACTGATTTAAAACAACTGACATACGGAATAGTCGGTCTTGGTATTATGGGAGGCTCCTTAGCAAAGTCTGTCCGCGCAAATGTACTTGATATTCCGGGATCATCCGGAAAAATATTTGCCTGCGATATAAATATGCAGACTCTGCATATGGCTGAAAACGGAGGCGTTATCGATAAAGCGTTTTTACCATGCGATGCAGATAAAATGCTTTTATGCTGCGATATTGTATATGTATGTCTTTATCCCCATGCAACACTTGATTTCATGAAAGTACACAGAAACTTCTTTAAAAGTGGCTCCGTTGTTACCGATATAAGCGGAGTGAAAACTCTGCTCATAGAGAACGTGAAAAATGTTCTTCGAGAGGATGTTGATTTTGTTATAGGTCATCCGATGGCAGGCGGCGCAAAAGAAGGATATGTGAATGCTGACAGTGCGTACTTCGAGGAACGGAATTACATACTTATGCCGCAGACGTGGAATAGAAAAGAAAATTTACTGCTTATTAAAGATCTTATTATCGCAATGGGATTTTCCCGTATTGTTGAAACTGATTGTCACAGTCACGACCATAAAATAGCGTTTACAAGTCAGCTTTGTCATGTCATTGCATCAGCTCTTGTGGAAAGTGCTGAAGATGAAAATATTACAGAGTTCGGCGGAGGCAGCTTTGAAGATTTGACAAGAATTGCCATGATAAATGCTCCTCTGTGGACCGAACTGTTCCTTTCAAATAAAACAGAACTTCTTGGTCATATTACGAATTTTGAAAAGCAGCTCGACATCATAAAGAAATATATAGAAAACAATGATGCAGAATCTCTGGAAAAATATCTCGCTGACGTCCGCAGACGGCGTATGAGTATGGGGACTTTTGTTTCCAGAGAAACAGGCTGCTGCTGATCACGTAAACGAATTTTATTGAGTGTGTCCTTACTGTTTTCCTGTATCTTGACGGATGTCATACCGTTCATTAAAATCGACCGTATGACAGAACTTGAGATGCTGGACGGAGCTATCCGCCGTGTTCCAGACTTTCCTAAGCCGGGGATTCTTTTTTACGATATTACGGGTGTTTTCGTAAAGCCGGAAGCATTTAAATACTGCATTGACCGCATGGTTGCACTTTACAAAAATACCGGTATTGATGCCGTTGCAGGTGTTGAATCCCGCGGTTTTTTATTTGCTGCTCCATTTGCAGAGCGTCTTGGTATTCCTCTTGTGCTTGTCCGGAAAAAAGGCAAACTCCCGGGCGCGACGTACAGGTGTGCGTATTCTCTTGAATACGGAACGGCAGAAATAGAAGCTCACAAGTCCGACATTCAAAAAGGAAAGAAGTATCTGCTTGTTGATGATCTTATCGCAACCGGCGGAACGCTTGCTGCAGCACGTAATCTTATTGAACAGGGGGGAGGGGATGTAACCGATTTCTTCGGCATCATCGGTCTTCCTGCTCTTAACTATGAAAAGACTCTTGCTCCGTCACACGTGACGACACTTATCAATTACAGCGGCGAATAATCAGCAGTAATACATGTGTTATTGAAAAAACACTAATGACTCGATAAAATAGAAATATTATATACGAGGCTTTTTATGTATACGTTACCTGCGCACTATAGACCCGTTCTTGGAAAAAAAGAAACCGAGCATGCGATTGTTCTTATCAAAGATTTTTTTCAACTGGCACTTTCAACCGAACTTAATCTTACCCGCGTAACAGCGCCTCTTTTTGTACGGGCTGGTACAGGAATAAACGATGATTTGAACGGTGTGGAGCATCCTGCGTCATTTCAAGTAAAGAACATGAATAATATGCGTATGGAAATTGTGCAGTCTCTTGCAAAATGGAAACGTATAAAAGTAACCGAACTTGGAATGACACCCGGATTTGGAATCTATACTGATATGAACGCCATTCGTCCTGACGAGAAAATAGATGCCCTGCATTCCTTGTATGTTGACCAGTGGGACTGGGAAATGGCTATTGATCCGAAAGACCGGACGGTTTTTTATCTTCACGAAATCGTAAAGAAAATTTATCGCTGCCTGAAACGTACGGAGTTTTATATTTATGACCGCTATTCAATGATAAAACCGGAACTTCCTGACAATATAACACTGCTGTATGCGGATGATCTTCAGAGGGAAATGCCTGAACTTTCTCCAAGGGAACGTGAAAATGCAGTTGCAAAAAAATACGGAGCTGTGTTTATTACTGGTATAGGCGGCAGACTGCCTGATGATACAGTTCATGACGAACGGGCTCCTGACTATGACGACTGGATTACAGAGACCGGTGACGGACACAGGGGACTTAACGGTGATATTATTGTGTGGAATGCCGTTTTAAAGACGGCTTTTGAACTCTCATCAATGGGAATTCGTGTTACGCCTGATTCTTTAAAGGCTCAGTTGAATGAATGCGGATGTGAAAAACGTGAAAAACTTGATTTTCACAGAAGACTGCTTGCGGGTGAATTTTCCCAGACACTTGGCGGCGGGATCGGACAGTCACGCCTGTGTATGTTTTTACTTCGTAAAGCACATATCGGTGAAACACAGGTAAGCATCTGGCCGGACAACAGTGTAGAAGAATGCAGGAAAGCAGGAGTAGAACTTTTGTGAGTAAAACCGAATATGAATTCAGTGCAGATGAAATAGAGTCAAAACTTTCTGAATTCGCTTCCATGGGAATAACCGAATTATCGGTTCATGACGGGATTTTAGCTAATGACCGGGGAAGAATCCTGCGGATGATGAGATTAATACAAAAGAATTGTCCTGATCTGCTGTTTACAATACGTGTAGAAGCTTCTGCTTTTGACCGGGATGTATGCAGACAGGCATCTGAAATGAACTGTACGATTGATATGCCGTTTCATCCTGTTTCGAATGACGGTAAGACGTGCCTGCTGGACAAGAAGATGTATGCAGGACGTGCCGGAATGATGAACGACACAGGCCTTGTGTTTGGTTTTATTATGGATTATGCCTCGGTTCCGGGAGATTCGTTTAAACTGTTCCGTGATCGTCTTGATTTTGCAGTATCTCTGTATCCGAATCATATTGATTTTCCTGAAACTGAGAATGTAGAAAAAATGCTGAATTCTGCGGATATTCCTGTTCAAACAGTAAAACCAACTGCTTTATTTGCCGCACAGGACATCCGGTATGCAAGGGATATTTCGTTTGCATGCCGGACATTTTATTCTGCAGGACGGGCTGTTCCGTGGTTTTTACCTGTACTCCAGCCGCTGAAAATTTCTGCTTCAAGTTTTTTCTCCGATTTTGCTGAATGGCAGCATGGTTCAAACTGTAATTACCGTTCGGGATTTATACCTGAACAGGTGAATCATAAAGAAATAGAAAAGATGCAGCTTCTTTTTCTTGGTACGAAGTATGATGAAAAAGGAAAAAGTGAACTTATGCCGGTTGTCCGGGATATTGTCATGCTTAACGGTGCTTTTTCACGACTTACCGGCGAAAATGAAGAATCTGTAGTTACCACCGCGTACAATCCGGATGATCTGCTGGGGCCCGAATCATCCGATATACTATCTTTTGCTGAAAATGTCTGTATGGAAGAATCTAAAGTGAAAATCTTTTATACGCCGGACGGTCCGGATTATAAAATCATTTAAATTCTGTTTTTTTATGTCCCAATTGGTCAAAAAAAATAAACGCTCTTGCTTTTTTTCAGAGTACGGTGTACATTAACTGTATTAAGTAATTATTTAATTAAACAGTTGCTTAATCGTAGGTATAAAAAAAGAGGTTGGTAGAACTATGTCATTAACGCATAATGTAGCCCGTTTTATCACGGGAAAAACGGCAGACGGTGTTATAAAAAATCTTCAAAAAGATAAAACGTCGGAACTTCTGAAAATGATTAATACGACACAGAAAATCGCCGGCAAAATGTTTCAGCCCAGAACATATGATGCAGGACGGGCTGTTATAAACGATCCCGGTAATAAATGGCATCAATTTTTATACCGTTTTCTTGATGAAGCTGATCCGAATGTGATTAAGACTGCATTTATGGATCTTGCTTTTGAGTCTGCATGGTATGGAACAAAACAGATACGGAAAAACCGTGAAAAATACCACTGCAATATTCCGTGGACAATGCTTGTTGATCCGACGAGTGCATGTAACTGTCATTGTACCGGGTGCTGGGCTGCAGAATATGGTCATCAGCTTAATCTTACGTACGAACAGCTGGACAGTATTGTTTCACAGGGAAAGGCGCTCGGTGTCTATTTTTATATGTTTACAGGGGGAGAACCTCTCTGTCGTAAAACTGACATTCTGAAACTTGCCGCAAAGCATCATGACTGTGAGTTTAATATTTTTTCGAACGGCACATTGATTGACGAACAGTTTTGTGAGGATGTACAGAAACTTGGTAATATTGTGTTTTCGATAAGCCTTGAGGGATTTCAGGAAGTAAATGACAGCCGCAGAGGTGAAGGGGATTACGATAAAGTTATAGCCGCGTTTCAGCGGATGAAAAAGCATGGTCTGCTTTACGGAACATCTATCTGTTATACGAGTAAGAATTGTGAGACGGTTACATCAGATGAATTTCTTGACCTGCTTATTGAAAACGGCTGCCGTTACAGCTGGTATTTTAATTATATGCCGGTTGGTGCCGGTGCTGATGTTCAGCTTATTCCTGACATTAAACAGCGCGAATATATGATAAAGCGGATTCGTGAAATCCGCAGTCCGAAGTCGGATAAACAGATTTTTGTAATGGACTTCCAGAATGACGGAGAATTTGTCGGAGGTTGTATTGCCGGAGGGCGTAACTATTGCCATATCAACGCGAACGGTGATGTTGAACCCTGCGTATTCATTCATTATTCAGGTGCTAATATAAAGGAAAAAACATTACTGGAGTGCCTTCAGCAGCCGCTGTTTATGGCATATCATGAAGGACAGCCGTTCAACAAAAATCATCTGCGCCCGTGTCCGATGCTTGAAAATCCGGAGCTGCTTCAGGCAATGGTAAAGAAGACAGGTGCAAAATCGACTGATCTTCAGGCTCCAGAAAGTGCGGAAAGTTTATGCGGAAAGTGCCGCGGGTATGCAGATGAATGGGCTCCTGAAGCACAGCGTATCTGGGATGCAGAACCGAAACATCATGCACAGTACTATGAGAATTATAAAAATGTTAACCATAAGCCTGGTAAAAATGAAGATTTTAAAAAGGCCGGAATGGAAGTATAACCTATGGCAATTAATGTTGATTTGAACGAATTTCATGCTCCGGAATATTCGGAAACGAAAAAATGGGAGCGCCTGGCATCGGTATTTAAAACGCTCAGTGATGCAACGCGGCTTAAGATTGTACATGAACTTATTGTGAAGGAACAGCGGGTGTGCGATATTGCGAGAGATCTTGATATGTCGCTGCCTGCAATATCCTATCATTTGAAACTGCTCAGAGACGCATGTCTTATAAAAAATCGGCGGGACGGAAAGAATATTTTTTATTCGATAGACGGTCAGCTGCTGTGTGATTTGTTCCGCGTCGGTTCCGTAAGCAGGCATATGGCAGAGAGTAATACTTGAACAGGTGATGATGCCGGTTGTACAATGCAACCGGTATTTTTATGATACAGATTTTTTCTTTTAAATCAAAAAAAACATGCCGTCTCGATATACTGCTTCGTGAAGAACTGCCTCCTCTTATACAGAAATTCAGTAGAGGAGATATAAGTAATTCTAAAATACGCCGTCTTATTACTGCCGGGGCGGTACAGGTTAATGGGTGTCAGTGTCGTATTCCTGCCGAACTTCTTTATCCCGGAAGTTCAATAGAGGCCTCGATAGACAACGAAAAATTTTTTTATGAAAAGCAGCCGGACGATATAAAATTTGAAGTGACAAAGAGTGCTGTATTATATGAAGACGATGTAATAATCGTAGTGAATAAACCTGCACGTTTTCCCACAGAAGCAACAATCACGGAGCATCGGGACAACATGCATGATGCTGTTGTGCGCTGGCTGTGGTCTGAAAAACCGGAACTCAGAAATCCGCCGTATGCAGGTATTATGCACCGTCTTGACCGCGGAACAAGCGGTGTACTGCTTTTTACGAAGCAGCGGATGGTAAATGGTCCTGTACATGAGATGTTCGAACAGCATACAGCGCATAAAATGTACCGTGCTGTTGTTCGCAGAGGAAATATTTCCGGGAAAGAATTTTTTGTTGATGATTCCATTGGAAGAATAACGGTGAAAAGCAGAGCAGGAAAGTGGGGCATTGTGCCGGAAAGTCAGGGGGGACTTCATGCTCACACTGATTTTACGCTGCTTGGCGAAGGAATGTTTGATGGTATCAGAGTTCAGTATATAGAAGCACGTCCGCTTACCGGCCGGACACATCAGATACGTGTGCATCTGTCGTCACTTGGAATGCCGATTATGGGGGATGAACTGTACGGAGGCCCTGCAGCTGAACGTATTTTTTTACATGCACAGTCACTTGTTTTTCCTCATCCGGTGACTGGTTTGCCGGTTGTCGTAACGGCTCCTCTTCCATCAGGATTCGGTAGTGCTGATATCCCGTAGAAGATCTCTGTACGGTTTTCCGACAGAATGCAGGTGTAGTTATATTTTTGTTTTATAGATATAATTAATTTCCGGCGAGTTGTATGAACGATAGTATACATAATCATAAGATTAAAGCTAAAACGAACAAAAAAAACTCCGGCAGGGACAGGCGCAATTCGTTTACGTACCGTATATTTGGGGATTCCGGTTCTGTTTTTGTCGGACTTATTTTTATATCACTTGCAGTGGGATTCGGAATACCGCTGCTTGTCTATACTCTTGTTTTTCGCGGAGGCTTTTCACATGATAATGCAGACTGGGGAAATTTTGGTTTATATCTTGCAGGAATAGCCGGACCTTTTTTTTCTTTTGCCAGTTTTGTGGGGCTTATCCTTACGCTCAATAATTCAATAAAAGAGAAAGAAGGTGATGACGCACAGGTGTTGTTTTTCCGGTATATCGACGCAGTTCTGAAACAGAATATGCAGAATACCCGTGATACGGCAGCTTTGAAAAAACTGTACGACAGACTGTGCATGACCGTAAAAAATGGTGATGTTTCCGACAATCCACTGCCATCTGCTAAAGAAATTCAGGAAAAACAGAACCGTAACGTAAAATTTTTTCTGCTTGTATATGCTATTATAGATTATATCAGGTCGACACCGAAACTTGATAATATGACATATATCACGATTCTTTTTTCATATCTTACGTATGACGAAAAGTATGTTTTTGCGGTAGACATGAGGAACGGGCGTCCCGGACAGAATATTCCACCGAAAATGCAGCAGGCCATAGTGAGTACTTTCATGGACTGGAACGATTTCTGCCGCCGGATGGAAATACTTAACAGACATATTTGAAATATACATTTTTCACTTGCAATTTTTTTTAATTGTGCATATATTAGTTGTGTTGATGCGATGTGCTGCTTTATGTAGCCCGACGGATCATAAGTCCGTTTCCGCAATAAAACATGCCAACACTAAATATCTATAGATATGTGGAGGTAGAGATTATGGCAAAAGGAAACAAAAAGCCGGCTGCAGGAACAAAACCTGCTGACAACTCTGGTGCTAAAAAATAACACTGGCCGGTCAGGGAATTAGAAATCAACAAAAGCAGGAAGCGCAAGTTTCCTGCTTTTTTTGTCCTTTTTCTTGACGTTGTCCTCTTTATGTTAGTATCTTCATAGTAAACAATTTTACAGGTGATAAATAAATGAGCGATTCTGAAAAAGATCAGGCAGAAAAGCAGGAACAGAAAGCGGACAATGCATCCGTCGAAGATTTGAAAACTGCCGCTGCTGATACGAGTGTCGGAAAAGATGAGCAGCCGATAGAAAAAACTGACGCTGAAAAGCAGGAAGACAAAATTGCGGAGCTTACGCGCAGGATTGATGGGCTCACAAAAGAGAATGCAGACCTGAAAGATCAGGTACTTCGCCGTGCTGCGGATTTTGACAACTACCGCAAACGTATGATGAAAGAGAAGCAGGATACGTACGATTATGCAAACGAAAGTCTGCTTCAGGATCTGCTTGACAGTCTTGATAATTTTGATCGTACAGTTGATGCGGCTTCCAGTGCGAAAGATGTAAAATCTATCGCAGACGGGGTAAAGATGATCAGCAGCAGTCTTGTAAAACTGCTTGAAGATAAATACAACCTGTCAAGTTACGGAGCTGCCGGTGACAAATTTAATCCTGATGAACATCAGGCTATAGGAAGTGTACAGGAACCTGTTGCCGAACCTGTTTTGAAGGAAGTATATTTAAAGGGATACAAGCTGAAGGATAAAGTTATCCGGCATGCAAAAGTAATGGTGTCCATGCCCGACGGTTCCGTGAAGACAGCAGATGATAAAGAAAAGAAACCGGATGCAGAACCGGAAAAAAAACAGTGATTTAGAGAAACCTGAACAGTTTCTTAATTATAGTACATAGCGAGGAGATATACATTATGGGAAAGATCATAGGGATTGACCTTGGAACGACAAACTCTTGCGTCGCCGTTATGGAAAACGGAGAACCGGTAGTTATTCAGAACTCTGAAGGCGGACGTACGACTCCGTCTATCGTCGGATTTACGACAAAAGGGGACCGGATTGTCGGACTCCCTGCAAAAAACCAGATGGTAACGAATCCTAAGAATACAGTTTATTCTATAAAACGTCTTATCGGACACCGTTACAATGAACTTCAGGGAGAAGCTACACGCCTTCCTTATAAAGTACTTGATCACGGTGAAGATGTCCGTGTTGAAATTGATCAGAACAGCGAAAAGAAACAGTACAGCCCGCAGGAAATCAGCGCGTTTATTCTTCAGAAAATGAAGAAGACTGCCGAGGATTACCTTGGACAGCCGGTAACAGAAGCTGTTATTACCGTTCCTGCCTATTTTAACGATGCACAGCGACAGGCAACTAAAGATGCAGGTAAAATTGCAGGGCTTGATGTAAAACGCATTATCAATGAACCAACTGCTGCTTCGCTTGCTTTCGGTTTTAATAAGGATCAGAAACAGGAAAAAACGATTGCTGTCTACGATCTCGGAGGCGGTACATTCGATATTTCCATTCTTGAACTCGGTGATGGCGTTTTTGAAGTAAAATCAACAAACGGTAATACTCAGCTTGGTGGTGATGACTGGGACCGCCGCGTGATTAACTGGCTTGTCGACGAATTTAAGAAGGATAACGGCGGTATTGATCTTTCAAAAGATGCTATGGCTATGCAGCGTCTGCGTGAGGCTGCTGAAAATGCAAAAATCCAGCTTTCTGCCCAGACTACAGCTGATATAAATCTGCCGTTTATAACTGCAGATGCAGCAGGTCCGAAACATCTGCAGAAGACACTTTCGCGCGCTCAGTTTGAAGCTATGACGGCTGACTTGTTTGAAGCAACAAAAGAGCCGTGCAAAAAAGCAATGGCTGATGCGGGCATTGCCGCTGATAAAATAGATGAAATTCTGCTTGTCGGTGGTTCCAGCCGTATGCCGAAAGTCCAGCAGATTGTTAAGGATATATTCGGTAAGGAAGGCAACCGTTCGGTCAATCCGGATGAAGCTGTCGCAGTAGGTGCTGCCATTCAGGGTGGTGTTCTCGGAGGAGATGTTAAAGACGTTCTGCTTCTTGATGTAACACCTCTTTCTCTTGGTATAGAAACAATGGGCGGAGTTTTCACACGGCTTATTCCGCGCAATACGACTATTCCTACAAAGAAGAGTCAGATTTTCTCTACTGCGGCTGACGGTCAGACTGCTGTTTCGATTCACGTTCTTCAGGGAGAGCGCGAGATGGCAGACCAGAACAGAACGCTCGGACGTTTTGATCTGGTAGGTATTCCTGCAGCTCCCCGCGGTGTTCCGCAGATTGAAGTTACGTTTGATATTGATGCAAACGGCATTGTGCATGTTTCTGCAAAAGATCTTGGTACCGGCAAGGAACAGCATATCCAGATTACTTCTTCAAGTGGTCTGAGTGAGGATGAAATCCAGCGTATGGTTAAGGATGCAGAGGCGAACGCGGCTGCTGATAAGACAAAACGCGAGAGTATTGACGCTCACAATGAAGCTGACAGTCTTATTTATGCGACTGAGAAAACGCTGAAGGATCTCGGTGATAAAGTAAACGCTGCAGACAAACAGGCTATTACCGATGCTGTCGCGGCACTTAAGAAATCTATGGAAGGTGACAACGTTGAGGAAATAAAAGCTAAGACGGAATCTCTGAAACAGGCTTCTTATAAAATTGCAGAGGAAGTGTACAAACAGCAGTCAGCACAGGGAAATGCTTCTGCTGGTCCGCAGAATGGACCCGCAGGTGATGAGAATGCACAAAATACTTCTGAAAAGAAAGCCGGCTTTGACAAAGGTAAAGCCGATGATGCTGAGTACGAAGTTCATGATGATGATAAAAAATAATATCCGCGTGTAACGGGTATGAAAATCCCCCGTCCATTGCGGCGGGGGTATTTTTTATGTTATACTTTTTCATATTTTAGTAAAAACGGATATAAGGTTAGAAAACTATGGCGGAAAAACGTGATTATTATGAAGTACTCGGTGTAGAAAAAAGTGCGTCTATTGATGAAATAAAAAAAGCGTACCGCAAGCTTGCAATAAAATATCATCCTGACCGCAATCCCGGCGACAAGAGTGCAGAGGAAAAATTCAGAGAAGCGACAGAAGCGTATGAAGTGCTTTCTGATGCGAAAAAACGTCCGCTTTATGATCAGTACGGCTTTGCAGGTGTTGATGGTGCGGATGCCGGTGCCGGCGGTGCTCAATATTCTCATGCATTCCACGATTTCAGTGATTTGTTCGGAGGAATGGGTGGCGGCTTCGGCGATATATTTGACAATTTGTTCGGCAGCGGAAGCGGCGGTTTCGGCGGAAGCTCGTCTTCCCGGAATGCAGGAGGTGCAGCGGAAGGTGCAAGTCTCCGTTATGATCTTGACATATCTTTTCATGATGCGGTATTCGGTACTAAAGCTGAAATACGCTTCAAACATAATGAAGTTTGCGATTCCTGTCATGGAACGGGAGGAGCTTCCGGTTCAAGTCGTAAGACATGTCCTACTTGTCAGGGAACGGGGCAGATCCGCCGCAGTGCCGGTTTTTTTGCCGTGCAGCAGACATGCCCGACCTGTCATGGTACCGGTACTGTTATAGATAAACCGTGTGCTTCCTGTCACGGAACGGGTGTTCAGGAAAAGAGTAAGATGATGACACTTACTATTCCGGCCGGTGTTGATAACGGCAAGCGTATAGCAATTCCTCATCAGGGGGATGCAGGTACAAACGGAGGTCCTGCCGGCGATCTTATTGTTGTTATTCATGTTGAAGAAGACCAGTTCTTTGAGCGCGAGAGTCAGGATTTATACTGTGCGGTACCTATATCCATGGCACAGGCAGCACTCGGCTGTGATATAACAGTTCCGTCTCTTGACGGTAAACAGATTAGTCTTAAAATTCCGGCAGGAACGTCAAACGGTAAGCTGCTTCGCATAAAAAATGAAGGAGTCCCGTTTACGGGTTCATCCCGTCGCGGTGATCTGTATGTAAAGATTGTTGTACAGATACCGACGCGTCTCAATTCTCAGGAGAAAGAGCTTCTGGAACAATATCTCCGGCTTGAAAATGCAACTACGACACCGCAGCTTATTCCGTTGTCTTCATTAAATCGATAGAATGACTGATAAACATATATTTTTTCCCAAAATCTGCCGATAGTATGGTATACTGAAAGAGCTTTATTCTCTAAATACTTGAGGTAAATATGTATAAGATACGCAAGAAAGTAATAATCATATCTGTATATGCAGTCGTTCTTGTTCTTTTTGCTGTCTTGTCGATGATTCTTGTTCCGGATTCATTGACGGACAGATCAGTTTCAATTCTTGTCGGTGTACCGGCTGTTATATTAATAATACTGCTCATAAACGGAGATGTGATACGAGGTTCGTTACGTAATTATCTGCGCAGACAGGTATTTGATAAAAGCGAAACTCATTATCTTGTTGATTTTATCAATAAACTTCGTTTTTGTTATTCTCTTGATGATTTTTATAAAGCGATAGCCGACAGTCTGGAGATTATAGCAGACTGTTCTGTTCTCTTTGTTGACTGTGAAAAAAATTATATTTTGTATAACAGTCCGAACCGGATTTCTTCATCAATAAAAGTACGTGACAAACTTGCTTTGAATTTTCCCGTTACCTGGGGTAACGGCACCTATTTTATAGATGATTCACTGGGGATTGTTTCTTCATATAAAGTAGCACGCGGATTTTTTATCTCCTCTGACAAACAGCATTTTTATGTATTCTGCCGTTATACGAAACTTTTTGATCTTGACATCTACGATCAGCTGTTTGAAGAATTCACACGGTTCCAGTCAAGGGCAAAAACAATTGCCAATCTTTCTGAGATTTCCGGTCTTACAAAAGAATGGCAGCAGCTTGCTGATACCCAGCGTTCGTTCCTGCCTCAGACGATGCCGAATATCGCAGGCCTTAAGCTTGCTGCATATTTCCGTCCGCTTGTAAATGTTTCGGGTGATTATTATTCGGTTCTTCCCGTTGATAAGCATAAGACCTTACTCATGCTTGGGGATGTTTCAGGTAAAGGTCTTCCGGCCGCCCTTATTATGGGATTGGTGATGAATACCGTAAAGATCATCGAGAATAAAGAAGATCTTGTTAATGTTATTCACGAAGTGGATAAAGCTATAAAGGGAATGAGTCTTCAGGATAAGTATACGGTTCTTTTTCTTGGTATTATCGATACCCAGAAAATGACGATACGTTATATAAATGCCTCCATGTCAGATCCAATTGTTTTATCACGTTCTCCTGACGGTTATCGTATTAAACCGCTTTCTTCCAATGCGAGTCTGGTCGGTATTATTGATATGGGGGATATTCATGTAGCAGAACAACGGTTGTTCCGGGGAGATACAATTCTTATGGCAACAGACGGTGTATCTGAAGTTATGGACGATAACGGTGTAGAGCTTGGGGATACGGAGATATACAAACAGACACTACAGACAGGTGCAGCAAAACAGCCTCAGCAGTTTGTAGACGATATTGTAAATCTTGTTATGGAATATAATGGGGATAAAAAACTGCATGACGACGTGACGATGATGGTCGCGAAGGTAGGTTACTAGAATGGCATACATAATACTTAACTTTGTACTTGCGGCTTTTCTTGTCTGGCTTACCATATATATAGACAGAGCATCAAAGATTCGAATCGATTATAATGATCCTTTGGTAATAAATGTTCTTATAGCGGCTATTATTTCTGTTGTCTATTCAATTCTTATATGTAACTTTCTTCCCTCCGCTTTTTTC
>Ga0172378_10002472_pt1 | contig 17310 bp, 13 predicted proteins | sample GrowelOW332metaG_FD_119755 | JGI IMG/M metagenome (GOLD analysis project Ga0172378, IMG submission 119755) | Groundwater microbial communities from an aquifer near a municipal landfill in Southern Ontario, Canada - Pumphouse #3_1 metaG | ecosystem: Environmental > Aquatic > Deep subsurface >... | reverse complement strand
TCTGAATTTACAGATGGAACTAATACTTTCGTAATATATTATTCTAATTATTTAGCAGATAAAGACTTTATCGTAAGTCAAGCTGTAAAAACTACAGCTGGTACTATTTCAGGAGTAACTGCTGTATATGGTGACAAAAAAGAGATTCTTATTCAGTCTAAAGATGACGTAGCTGATTTCTTAGGAGAAACTAAAGCAGAAAGAGATTATACTGGTAATTTAGCTTTAGCCACAGTCGATAACTCAGATGATGCTTATTATGCCCATAAAATTACATCAATATCTGGTGGTACTGAATATTCTTGTTTAAAACTTGGTAAAAGTTCTTCTGATGGTACATGGACATCTGGAGTAATTCCTAGTGGAACAAAAATAACTTTTTACGCTTGTGGATGGAAAGATAAAAATACTACTTTAACTATAACTGTTAATAATGGAGGAACTATTGATGGCGCAGCTTCTAAGGTTATTGCTTTAACTAGTAATGATGGAGCTACTGGTAATTCTCCTTATATAGTAGATTTCACTGATGAACAAGCATATTCTATTGATTTAGCAGGCATTACAGATGCTACTACTTTAACTTTCACTACTAGTGAATCAGGACATAGAGCTTTAGTAACAGCTGTAAATATTAAATAATACGCTGCGAAAGCGATTGATAAATTAATTAATACAGGTTGATTAGAAATAATCAACTTGTGTTATCTTAACATTAAAAATAATATGAGAAGATTAATTAGCTTTAATAGCTTTTCTTCCCGAATTCTTATAGTTTTTTCTTTAGTATTGATTTCTTTAAACCTTACTAATTGTACATCTGACAGTCTTGATGTAGAAAATAGTGCAGTTTTAAGTAGTACTATGGAAAGTTATAATAAAACAGGACAGTTTATAAAAATAGAATCGAGCAATAGTTGGACTATTAGTTTAGATTTTGGCGATAGCTCAGAAGAATGGTGTACTGTTTCTCCTAAAGAGGGAAAAGGAAGTTCTGATGCTATTATTTTACAATATTCAGTTAATAACTCTGACGAAAATAGAGATGTGACCATTAATGTCGATTTCGAGAGTGGTCGTGATTTTTCTCTAAAAATGATTCAAGCTGGAAAAGATGTAGTAGTCAATCCAGATGATCCAGATGATCCTACCGATCCAGATAATCCAAGTGAAAATAATCTAAAATGGGTAGAATTACCTACAATAGGTACTGATGCTAATTGTATGTTTGTTGACCATGATCATATTATAGTTAATGGTGAATCCAAAAGAAATTATTCTATATATTATGATAAATCTAATAAAATAGCACTTTGGGTAGCATATCCATTAGCTGAAGGTTATGTTGGAAGTTCTGGTAGAACAGACGCTTGGGGTTATGATCCTAAAATTCCTGAAGAATATCAGCCTGATATGTCATCAGGAGTTTTATCTATGACAGGAACTAGTGGATACGACAGAGGACATCAATTACCTTCTGGTTCACGTACCGGAAGTACTACGATGAATCGTACGACTTTTTATTATTCAAATATGACTGCTCAAGCTAGTACTATGAATCAAGGCGTTTGGGTTAAACTTGAGAATAAAGTTAGAGATTATATGAGTAGTTGTGATACCGTTTATGTAGTAACAGGTCCTATACTAAAAACAGAAGCAAGTCAATCTATTAATAAATTATATTATAAAGAAGGTGGTCTTTTCTCGGCCCTACCAAGAGCTTATTTTAAAGTATTATTACGTTATTATAAAAGTACTAATACATATTCAGGTATAGGTTTTTATTATGAAAATGAAGCTATGTCTCGAACTAGGGAGATTAGTAGTTCTGATGCTCATTCTATAGATTGGTTTGAAGAGAAGACAGGATTCGACTTTTTCTCAAGTCTTCCAGATAGTGTGGAAGATGATGTAGAAAGTCAGAATAATCCTAGTGCTTGGGGTATTTAATGTTTATTAAATAAATTTAATATGAAATTAAAATTACAAATATTAATTTTCGCTATATTGTTAGGAAGTATATCACTTTCTGCGAAAACTCGATCAAATGCTCCTAAAGATGAATATGTAGTTGTTTTTTATAACCAAGAAAATCTTTTCGATACTTTCGATGATCCAGTTATCAACGATGAGGAATTTACACCTGAAGGAGTCAAACATTGGACTATGGCGAAGTATCAAAAAAAAATAGCTAATATGTCGAAAGTATTTTTTGATTTAGCTAAAGAGGTACGAGCATATCCTACTATCATCGGAGTATCAGAAACAGAGAACAGACATGTTCTTGAGGATTTAGTTTCTACACCTAATTTATTAAAGGCGAATTATCAGATAGTACAATATGATTCTCCAGATGCTCGTGGTGTAGATTGTGCTCTCTTCTATCGTCCTGATAAATTTAAACTTCTATGGAGTAAACCTATAAAAACTATCATCCCTTCTAGACCTGATTTTCGTACGCGAGATATCTTGGCTGTATGTGGAACGATAGATAATGAATTATTCTGTTTCTTCGTTAATCACTGGTCTTCACGCTGGGGTGGTTCTGAACAGTCATCTTTCCTTCGAGAAGGTGCTGCTACGACTCTTAAACATTTCGCAGATTCACTTCAAATAGCTCAGCCAGGCATTAAAATGGTAATGATGGGAGACTTAAATGATGATCCTCAAGATAAAAGTGTTCATGAAGTTTTAGGTGCCAAAGAAGAACCAAAGATGGTAGGGAAGAATGGCTATTTTAATCCGTTTTTCAATATACTGAAAGCTGGTTTTGGCTCATTAGGTTATCAAGATGCATGGAATCTATTCGATAATATAATAGTGAATGCGAACCTACTAAACGCCCCAAAAGGCAGCATTGCCTTAAAACAAAATAAGACAGATAAATATCATTTTTACGGATATATATTCAAACGTAAATATATGATCCAGCAGGAAGGCAGATATAAAAATTATCCTTTTAGAACATTTAGTGGGAATACTTTTCAAAATGGGTATAGTGATCATCTTCCAGTATATATAAAAATAGGTAAATAAAAAATCTATGAAATTAAAAAATTTAATAACTACAGTATTTCTACTAGTTATATCGACTATGGCTTTCGCACAAGTCGGTGGGGTGACGGGTAGAATCGTCGATAGAGCTAATCGTCAGCCTATCGTAGGAGCTACAGTAACTCTTACTACTCCAGAAGGAGAAGTAATTACTACTACTGAAGCTAAAGGTATTTTCAAATTTGAGAATATCGCAGATGGTCGTTATGATGTCATCATTAAAGCCGATCAATACATCGATAATAGATTAAATGTCTATGTTAAAGGTGGTATCAAAGACATGATGGATATTACTATGACGGCATCCGTTCAAGATAATGATTTAGATGATGATCTTTTCGCTGAATTTGACAGCTCAAACGAAGCAGGATTTGAAGACCTACCATCAGTTCTTTCTTCTTCGAAAGACATTTATGATAACGTAGCAGGATACAAATTCGGGGCAATGAGGTTTCTAAGTCGTGGTTACGAAAGTGGAACGTCTGATGTTTACATTAATGGTGTCCGTTTTAATGACGCGAATACAGGCTACACACCTTGGTCACTTTTTAGTGGTTTAAATGAAGCTACCAGAAATAAAAATGTATCTGACGGAATGGCTATTGCCGAAAATGGTAATGGTGGTATAAATGGTGTTACAGAAGTGAATGCTTATGCATCACAGATGCGTAAAGGATTTCATACCAGTTTTTTAACATCTAATTCCTTTTATAGATGGAGGTTAATGCTAACTTATGCATCTGGAGAATTAGACAATGGATGGTCTTATGCTTTTTCAGGTTCCACTCGTCAAGGTGGAAATGATTATATGCAAGGAGTAAAATATAATTCTTTCGCATATTATGCAGGTGTTGAGAAAAACATAAATGATGTACATAATTTTTCTTTCACATTTATGGGTTCACCTACAGTAAGAGGCGTAATGGGAGCTTCAACTCAAGAAGTATATGATTTGATGGGTACTAACTATTATAATCCTAACTGGGGTTATCAAGGAGGAACATCAGATAGTGATGTGAGAACTTCACGCGAAAAAAACATTCATGAGCCATTAGCCATATTCAATTATAAATATACACCAAATGAAAGTTTTAAACTTACAGCTAACGTAGCTTACCGTTTTGGTAAATACGCTTATTCTTCACTTTCATGGTATGACACAAGTGATCCCCGTTCAGATTATTATCGTAATCTTCCTAGTTATTTTTCTGATGATCCGATTAAGGCTGGTTGGGTAACAGAAGGATGGAAGACAGATGAGAGTATTAGACATCTAGATTGGAATAGAATGTATAATGTAAACTATAATTCATATTTAGATAAAGATATTCAAAATTATAATTATGAAAATGGTATTAACTCGACAGGAGATTTACTACGTTCTAAATATATCATAGGAGATAGTCGTACAGATCAAAAAGATCTTGTAACAAGTGTTAAAATTGATAAAACTTTTAATGCTAAAATAAGTGGAACTTTTGGCTACGATTTTAGACATAATGACACTGAAAACTATATGGTTATCAATGATTTACTAGGAGGCGACTGCTGGGTAGATATTGACCAATATGCAGAAAGAGATTTCACCTCTAATGATGCTATTCAAAGTGATTTAAACCATCCTAATAGAGTAGTAAAAGAAGGAGATAAATACAGTTATGATTATTATGCTCACATAAGAAACCATAATCTTTGGGGTAATGCTACATATGTTATAAACAGTAAACTAAATACTACTTTAGCTGCAGGAATAGGTTATAACACATTCTGGAGAGAGGGTAAATATAAAAAAGGACTTTTCCCAGATGATTCATATGGAGATTCAGAGAAAGAAAACTTCTTTACTTATAATGCGAAATTAGCTTTAAACTATTCATTTCTTGGTCAGAATAGATTATATGCTAATATAGGCTATAGATCAGACTCTCCATATTTTAGAGATTCTTATCTATCTGCCCGTACGAGAAATACTGCAGCTTCAAACCTAGACAATAAAAAAACTTTTAGTGCAGACCTTAATTATTCAGGTAAAATCTTAGGTGCTACTATTAGAGCATCAGCATATTATACTACTATTGAAGATCAGATGGATCTTATAAGTTTTTATGATGATATACAGAGAAGTTTCACCAATATGTCTCTGTCTAATATAAATCAAAGAAACATAGGTATAGAATTAGGCTATGATATTCCTGTTCCTTATGTAACTGGACTTTCAGTTCAAGGAGCGCTAAGCCTTGGAAAATATGTTTATACCTCAAATGCTGATATGACGCAGACTGTTGATAACTCGAATCTCATCATTCATGATAATGCGAAAGTAAGATGGGATGGTTATAGAGTACCAAGCACTCCTCAGATAGCATCTAATATAGGACTTGCTTACAGGACACCTGGTTATCTTTTCTTAAATATTGATGTAAGTTATTTTGATAAAATGTATTTATCAATGAATCCAATGCGTCGTACTGATTTCGCAGTAGCTGGAATAGATTATACAGCACAGCCAGAATTATATAATAATATGGTAAATCAAGAAGAATTTGATCCAGCCGTAGTAGTTAATGCTAGTGTTGGAAAATCTTGGTATATTCAAAGAAAATATAATGTAGGTGTAAATCTTAGTGTTAATAATATCTTAAATAGTAAAGATATTAAGACTGGAGGATATGAACAGATGAGAATAAAACAGCAAGATGATGGTTCTTATAAACCATTTGATTCTAAGTACTTCTATATGTTTGGAACTACTTATATGTTAAACGTTTACTTTAGATTTTAATAGGAGATAAAGATGATGAAAAATATAAAAATATTAACGAGAAGTTTAACTATAACAGCTTTCTTATGGTTAGGATTATCTATGGTTATCTCAACCTCTTCATGTTCTAAAGACTGGAATGACGAAGAGAAAAATGTAGTAGTAGATATGACACCTAATACGACTATAGCTGAGCTAAAAGCTATGTATAAAGGTTCTCCATTAACTATAACAGACGAGAGTATAATAGTAGAAGCTAAAGTAATAAGCACTGATAAATATGGTAATTTCTATAGAAGTTTTTATGTAGAAGATGAAACTGGTGGATTAGAGATTAAATTAGGAAAAACCGGTATTTATAATGATTATAATGAAGGACAAACTATTTATATAAAGCCAAACATGTTAACTCTAGGAGCATATAATGGAACAGTTAATTTAGGATATGCTTCCCAGGAAGAGAAATATGAAACCGCTTATATAGATGTACCTGTAATTATTAAGAAAACTATATTCGCTGGTGCTACTGGTGATAAAGTAGAACCAAAAGTTATAACATCTTCTGGTTTAGTTGATTCTAATATAGGATGTCTTGTGACTTTTGAAAATGTTACATATAAAGAAGGAGGATATTATAATTTTAATACTCTTTCATATGTCAATGGTCTTGACACATGGGCTGTAAAAGATGACCCTACTACTGTATTAGAAGAAAATTATTCAGGAGATCAGATTTTTTCTATAGATGCCGGGAAAACTGTTACAGTAAGAACTAGTAGTTATTCTAAATTCGCAGATAATAAAGTACCTACTATAGGAAGCTTTAATCTAACAGGTATCCTTACCAAATATGTAAGCGGTGGAGGATATGTTACATGGCAAGTATTACTTAATAGAGTTACTGATGTTGAGGAGCTCTAAAAATATTATTTAATGATAAAAAAGCACTAAGAGTTACTCTTGGTGCTTTTTTATTATATTTGCGCCCATGCAGAAAAAGAATTCAAATATTGGTGCACATTTATGTATGGCTGTTACTGTGATATTATTTTCAATAATATCACCTATAGGAAAATTAGTGATGGATTATGTTCATCCATTAACCCTTAATCTTTGTAGGCTCTTCGGTGCAGCACTATTTTTTTGGATTACTTCTATATTCGTAAAAGAAAAAGTTCCCAAAAAAGATCTTATTAAATTATTTTTCGCAGCTGTATTTGGTACTATGCTAAATCAGGGACTTTTTATTATAGGGTTAAGTAAAACTAATCCGATTCATGCTAGTCTTATAACTTCAATAGCACCTATATTAACATTAATATTCGCCACTTTTTATTTAAAAGAAAAAATAACGTTCAATAAAGTATTTGGTATTCTAATAGGTACTACTGGTGCTGCTATCTTAATATTAATGAATGTCGAAAAAGGAAATTATCCGACAAGTGTTTTGGGTGATATCTTATGTTTATGTGCACAGTTATCTTATGCTATTTATTTAACAGTATTTCTTAAATTAGTAAAAAAATATTCACCTATAACCGTATGTAAATGGATTTTTACCTATGCATTTATTTGTTATTTCCCTATTTCATTTCCGCATGTAGTACAAGATAATATATTTCAATTACCGCTTGATGTTTGGATTCGTATTTTTATTATAGCTATTCCAAGTACATACGTAACATTTTTACTTACTATGACTGCTCAAAAAACTTTGAGTCCTACTACTATTTCTACTTATAACTATTTTTTACCATTATCAGGAATAACTATAAGTGTTATTTTAGGATTGGGAACTATTAATTATTTCACGATTATAGCAGCAACATTGATTTTTACAGGTGTAATCATAGTTAATAGGCATAAAAAAAATTAGGGCTATTTTGAATATATATATCAAAATAGCCCTAACGGAGCTTGTGTTTAAAAAGTTTTCCGAGTAATTATATAATACGATTAATTACGTATTACTAAGAGTTGTAAGCAGTTTCACCATGTTCATATACGTCTAGTCCTTCTTCTTCAACTCGACGACTTACTCTTAATCCAAATATTTTATCTATTGCCTTAAATAATATGTAACCAGCTAGAGCTGCCCAAGCGACTATAACTACTGCTCCTAATATTTGAATTCCTAAAAAGTGTAAATTACCACCATATAAAATGCCAGGATCTGTAGTAGTTCCATCAGCGAAAAATCCAACTAATATTGAACCAGAAAGTCCGCAAACTCCGTGTACAGAAGATGCTCCAACAGGATCGTCCACTTTTATTTTTTCATCGATAAATGCGACAGCATATATCATAACTACTCCGCAAATTGTACCTATTATGGCTGCTCCTCCGATAGATACAGCATCACAACCAGCTGTTATTCCCACTAGACCTGCTAAGATTCCGTTAAGAGTTAGAGATAATGCAGGTTGTTTATATTTAAACCATGCTACTATCATAGATGCTATTCCGCCACACGCAGCTGCGATATTCGTAGTCACGAAAATGTGAGAAATGGCTTTCGCATTGGCCGTTCCAGAAGCAGCTAGTTGAGATCCAGGGTTGAATCCAAACCAACCAAACCATAAAATAAAGACACCTAGAGCTGCGAATGCTAGATTATGACCTGGGATAGCTTTTGCCTTACCATCTTTTCCATATTTTCCTATACGAGGACCTAATATAGCTGCTCCTATGAAAGCTAGAGTTCCTCCTACTGAGTGTACGATAGATGAACCAGCGAAATCATGAAATCCTAAGCCAGTTAGCCAGCCTCCTCCCCATGTCCAGTGTCCAGATACGGGATATACGATTAAAGATATTATTACTGAATATAGGATATACATGTTGAATTTCGTACGTTCTGCCATTGCCCCGGATACTATAGTAGCAGCGGTGGCACAAAATACTGTTTGAAATACTAGAAAGCCTTCTTTTGGTAAGTTTGCTGGTGCATTTGGTATTCCAAATAATTGAGGATGTCCAAGAAAACCACCATTGCCATACATGAAGCTATAACCAATAATCCAGAATAATAAAGACCCTATACAGAAATCTAGTAGGTTTTTCATTAAAATGTTTGACGTGTTTTTCTTTCTTGTGAAACCAGCTTCTACTAGTGCGAAACCAGGCTGCATGAAGAACACGAGCATAGCACCTAATAGTAGCCATACTGTGTTTAAACCGAATGTGAGGCCTTCAGTAGTGGAAATCAGGTTAGCTATATTAGATGCATTAGTCGCATCAACTGCTGTTAATATACTGTTAAATAGCATAATTATATTATAAGGATTTTATTCTAAAGAACATTTTTGTCCTTAGAAAAGTTTTTAAATATTTTGAAATGTAACGTTATTAGATACGCTGAAACTTTATTGGAAAAGAGGCTGGAATTTATTCTTCGAGTCCTGCTGAAAATCCTGCTGTGAGCTACGCTGAGAATTGCGCTGAGAAGTGCTCTGAGAAATCTGCTGTGAATCTTCCTGAGAATCAATATCTAAATCTTCTTGAAAAATAGTTTGTGAATCATCTTGAGAGTTTTGAGAATTGTAAACTGCTCTGTCTCCTCGTTCACCTGTACGAATACGTATTGCTGTATCGACTGGAATAACAAAAATACGACCGTCTCCAATTTCCCCAGTTTTAGCGGCTTTCATAATAGCCTCGATAGTACTTTCTACATTAGCAGCTCTTACGACGCAGCTTATAAGAATTCTTTCTATAGAGCTGGTATCATAGATAACCCCCCTGTAGATACGCTTTTGGTTCGCTTGGCCTACACCTCTTACTTCGTTGTAAGAGAACCATTCGACCCCCGTTTCTTCTAATGCCTCTCGGACATAGTCGAATCGCGTTTGACGAATAATTGCTTCAATTTTTTTCATTTTGGATCGTTTAAATATAAAAATTTAATTTGTTTAGTTATGACTTGATATTTTTAATAAATACGACTGTACTATGAATAGTATAAAATAATCGTAATTTTAAAGGAAAATTGGTGACAGATATTAATAAGAAGTGAAGAATACTTCTTTTAAATAGAGTTTTATTTGTACTGCTGTCGTTTCATTACGTTGCAAAATTATGTATTTTTTTTAAAAAACCAAAATAAATTTGTATTTTATAAAATAAAAAACACTTGAAAATTTTATTTATCAAGTGCTTTTTTATCTTAGAGTGTATTCTAAGGTCTATTTTAGTAGTAAAATAAATTACTTCATTTCTAATACTTTTCCATGATCTTTTACTATAGATTTATAAAAGTTCTGATTATAACCTGGTTGATCAGGAAATTCAGGAGTACCTCTATTATATTCATTATACTTAAAAGATCCATCAGTGTTCTGTTTCATTATGTTACCATCTTTATATTTTACGAATAAATATGTCTCTAGACTTGACCATCTATCGAATAATGATTGAGCAGAATTACAAGTAAAATCAGTTAAATATTTACGAGTTTTTTTAATCTGATGTTTAGTTCCATTTTTATATAGTTTAATCGCAGTAGCATCGGTTATAGCTACATTTTTAAGGGCAGCATTTTCGAAACTATCAGCTACGGCACGAATTTCAGGTTGAACTCTGCTATAATATAAATAAGCGAAATTAGTTACTTTATTAGTTTTCCAGAACATAGAAGTAGGAGAGTAAGTAATCAAGTTACCATTTCCCTTGCGTATACTTTCAGGAGAATCAATAATAGATGTATAAACAGGAGTTAAACACGATGTGGCTGCATCATCAGTACCAAACCAAAGGATTCCTCCTATAGTATCTGGAAACTTAGAGCGAGATTGGCATACTATCCAGAAACCGGTCTGTTGAGTAGCAGTAGCGCGTTCATTGACATATTCTTTTCCATCGACTTTGAAGGTCATAGGTCTCCATCTGTATGGGCAGTTAAGTCCACCAGCTCCTACATCTTGAGTCATATCTAAAATAGTCCCTTCGAAATGGCTTCTCATAGCATCTGCTACTTCTTTAACAGATATTTTATGAGTAGCTTTTACGAATAATGGTAATCTATGTTTTAAATTATGACCTAAAGCGAAATCATTATAAACAGTAAAATCTTGACCATTGATTTGGCCATCACATAAATTTTTAAATATATCCCAGACTCTAGCTCCACAGGCTCTGGCTCCGATAAAGTCAGCAGGTGCATAAGCTTCGCAAAAACTGAAATCTTTATCTTCACCTTTAAAATAACCCATTTCTCTGGCGAAAGAGATTACGTCTGGAGCATATAACCAATTATCTGGATCATTCTTTTTGAAATTCTGAATACGTGACATATTAGCGTGGGCTGAAATATAACCATCAGGAACACGGGCGGCTACCCAAACTAGCCCTTTATTAACGTTTTTCCCGTCTATTTTTTTAGAACCTTTTCCTATTAGGTCCATAATCCATGCTTCATTTTTATCTGCTATAGAAAATGTTTCTCCTTCGGAAGCATAACCATATTGATTAGCTAATTCAGCGATTATTTGGATAGCTTCACGAGCTGTTTTAGCTCTCTGAAGTGTTACGTATATAAGTGAACCATAATCCATTATAGCATCTGGATCCATAAGTTCTAATCTTCCTCCATAAGTAGTTTCAGTTATAGTAACCTGATGTTCATTCATGTTTCCTACAGTCTGATATGTATTAGCTATCTGAGGAATTTGCCCCATGAATTTTCCAGTATCCCAATCATAAATTTTTAAAAACGAACCTGTTGAAAAAATTTGAGCTGGATGGTGATATAATTCACCGAAAAGAGCATGAGAATCAGCGGCATATGATACTAAGACTGAGCCATCTACAGTGGCACCTTTACTAACGATGATATTTGTGCATGCGTAAGAGAAATTTACAGATAAAAAAATTAATACACTGCATAAAATGGTTTTAATAAATTTTTTATTCATTTATGATAATTTTAGTATTTTTGTCAAATATAGTATAAATTATATAAACAAACAGAAAGATATCATGAACAAAACTTTTTTTACTTTCTCTATTATTATCTCTTTATTGATTAGTAATATTTCTATTTCTGCCCAAGATCAAGAAAAACCAAAAACTCCAGAAGAGGCAGCGATTGAACAAACTACTAAGTTTAGAGAAAACTATTGTTTATTATCATATCAAACATTTTTGGTTGATTCAATTCTTAGACATGATTTTGTAGCCTTACATGATGAGATGACTAAAATGCAGAAATCAGGTATGGTAGAGATGGATACATATAAAGTAGTTCAAAAAAAATGGGCTAATCAGGTAGATTCAGCTCTTGTAAAAGTTTTTAACTCTGATCAATGGTATTCATACTTGCGTTCTAAAGGTAAAGTTAAAAGAGATAAATCTAGAGATAAAAAAATTAAAAAAGAACGTAAAATTTGGATGAAAGAGCATAAAGATGACTAATAATAAATTATAATTTTATCATTTGAGGTTTACGCTTGTCAAAATATACACTATATTTAATACCGTTCTGTTTGACTATATTTTTATATTCATCAAAACGTATTCCCACTTGACCAGCTGTATGTGAATCAGAACCAAAACTAACTATTTCTCCTCCTAATTCTACATATCTTTTTAAAATATTTGAATCAAGACTAACTAGACGATTACCAAATTTTTGATAAGATTTAGTATTAATCTCGAAAATTTTTCCATTAAAAATTAAAAACTTAAATATTTCATCGATAATGTCAGAAAAATCTTTATAAAGAATAGAAGACTCTTTATAAGGAGCGTATCTAACTATATAATCGAAATGCGCCAGTACATCGAAATTATTAAATTTTTTCATGCAAGCATAAATAGTTTCCAGATAATGTCTATATGCGGTAAGATAATCATAAGGTTTATAATATAATCCATAATAAGGATCTAGACCGTCGATATGATGAACTGAAAGTAGTACTATATCGAAATTGGCAGATTTCATTGATTTTTCAATGTCCTCTATACAATGTTCTTGGATTCCTATTTCTATACCTTTACATACTTTAAAATCAGCATGCATTCCTATAATAGCTTCATCTATAGCTTTTTGTTGAGCATTAGTGTCGAAGTTAAATTTAATATTTTCTTCTTCCGAAGGAACATCGAAATCGTGGTGATCCGTAATAGAAATACCCCCAAGGCCCTTATTAATACCTTCTGTTATTAAATCGGAGATAGTATTATTACTATCAGGAGAAAACTGAGAATGCATGTGATTATCAAAAATTTTCGTCATATCTATAATTTATAAAGATCCTAGTTTGATAATTTTCCAAGTATTATCACTCTTTTTCAGTACCATTTTAGATTCTACAGGAGCTGTATTAGAAGTAATCTCAGTTTGATAAGATACTTCCATTAGACTATCATTAATTTTATTTGAATTATTAATAGAAAATTTTATATTCTTAGAAGAACTAATAATATCAGCTTTAATAGTAGAATCTAAAATTTCGAAATTTTTACAAGCTTCTAATAATTTAGAAGAAAGAGAATCATCACAGTAACTAGCAGCTTTACTATAATCAGTAGCGAAATAAGCGTTTAAGAAATCCAAAGAAACATCAGAAGCCTTAATACTATTATCAGCACAAGAAAATAATAACAAACTAGCACATAATGCAGATACCAATACCATTATAAATTTTTTCATATTTTATTTTGTTTTAAATTAGTTATCAAATTCCACTATAGTAATACCAGAACCTCCGTTCTGAATATTCTCATCTCGATACGATTTAACTCCGTGAGTTACATGTAAAATCTTACGAATCTCCTCACGAAGCACCCCATTGCCCTTACCATGAAGAATAGAAACTTGCGAAATGTTCACCATTAACGCATCATCTATAAAATTATTTATAACTCCAATAGCTTCTTCAAGTCTCATACCCCTAATATCTATACTAGGTTTAAAATTCAGTTTTCTGTCGTTTAAAGCCTGCATATCCACATTCGAATGGGGCCGAGGAGTATCATCGAATACTTGTTTATAATCATTCGAAGAGATTATCTCCACCTTCTTAGGTGAAATTTTACTAATAATATTTCCAACAGAAACACTAATCATCTTATCTGAAACCTGCGAAACTTCGCCAACCATTCCATTAGATTTAAAACGCACCTTAGAACCCACGGCGATGATTTCCTTTGCCTTAGGTTTACTCTCTGACATAGGTTTACTCTCTGACTTAGGATTATTCAGTTCTTTTTCTTTATCCTGCTTTCTCTGAGCTTGGCGTTCTTTTCGAATACGTAATTGCTCCATCTTCTTCTCTACTAAATCATTAGCATTAGCATCTTCTTCCTTTTTAATCTTTTCTACGAATTCATTAAGATTATTTCTGACTATTTTCGTTTTCTCCTTATCAGCTTGAGATTCACGGATATCCTTAATAGTAGCTTCTATCTTTTTATTGGCTTGAGATAAAATTTCCTTAGCTTCTCGTTTAGCCTCTGCGATAATATCCTTCTTAAGCTTATTAATATCATTGAGTTCCTGCTCATACTTATCAGTTATATTTTCAAGCTTGCGATCAGTATTCTTAATCCTAGCCAAATGCTCATCCATATTTCGTTTATTACGAGCTATTTTACGAAGATTCCGTTCTATATTCACATAATCAGTACCAGCCCTTAACTCAGCTGCATGAACTATATTCTCGGGCAATCCCATTTTTCGGGCTAATTCGAAGGCGAAAGAATTACCAGGCAAACCGATTTCTAACTTATATAAAGGTTCCAGCTTCGAAGTATCAAAAAGCATTGCCCCGTTTATAATACCTTGACTCTTACCAGCATAAAATTTCAAATTAGAGTAATGAGTCGTAATTACGCCATAAGAATTTCTTTTTTCTAATTCAGATAAAATCTCTTCAGCTATAGGACCTCCAGCAGCAGGATCTGTGCCAGATCCAAACTCATCTATCAGAACTAAAGAACGATTAGTCGCATTTTTTAATATATCCTTCATATTAAGCAGAAATGAACTATATGTACTCAGATCATTATCAATAGACTGATCATCGCCTATATCGATAAAAATATTATCAAAAATACCCATTTCAGAAGTCTCGGCAGCTGGAATTAATAAACCCCACTGGAACATATATTGCAGAAGACCTAAAGTCTTCAGACATACAGACTTTCCTCCTGCATTCGGGCCGGAAATTAATAATATACGCTTATCATTATGAAGTCTAATATCTAAAGGAACGATTTTTTTGTTTTCTTTTTTTAGAGAAGCTTCTAATAAAGGATGTCGAGCTCTCATAAGCATTATACCTCCATCAGTAGAGACTATTGGTTTTCCAGCTACCATATTAATAGACACTGAAGCTTTAGCGGAGATAAAATCAAGATTCCCCATAAACTTAGCTGAATCTATTATTTCAGGTAAATAAGGACGAAGAAATTCCGTATAATCAGATAAAATCTTTTGTATCTCTCTCTTCTCGGCGAAATGTAAATCTTTTATCTGATTATTCAATTCAGTCACTTCCACAGGTTCTATAAAAGCCGTCTTACCAGAAGCAGACTCATCATAGATAAAACCAGAAATCTTATTTTTATTTCCCACAGACACAGGAATTAAAATACGACCATCACGAACTGATATTTGAGCATCATTATCTGCGATACCCTCATCTATAGCTCGTTTCATGATAGACTGCATTTTACGAGAAACAGTATTTTCTGTATTATGAATACTTCTACGAATATCTAATAGATCAGCACTAGCATTATCCTTAACGTTACCAAATCTATCTAAAATATTATCTATTCTATTTAATACCTCAGGAAACTGATTAATAGGCTCGGCCATCTTTTTAAGATGTGGATATTGATTTTCTTTAGTTTTACTAAAAAAGAACAATATTTTCCTTAATGTATTTAGTGCTGTCTGTAATCTTTTCAAAGATACTAGATCAATGCAGCTAAACTCTTGATTAAGTGGAATTAAAAAATCTAGGCAATCTATAAAACCTGAGCCAGGAAATGAAGTCTCAAACATCAAAATATGCTTCATCTCCTCCGTAAGATTTAATCTTCTCTCTATTTCTTCCTTAGAGAAAGAAATCTTTTCATTTTCTACTAATTTAGAGGCGAAATCAGTCGAACATTTATTAATAATGCTCTGTCTAATTCTGTGAAACTCAATTTTTTGTTCTAATTTCATCTATTCTATATGCATTTTCGATGGCCATACGAAGTTCACTTAAATTGGTCATCATTTTTATGTTCCCCTCAGAAATAAAAGAAATATTTCCTGTCTCTTCAGATATAACGATAACATTAGCATCAGAAATCTCTGAAATACCCAGTGCTGCTTTATGTCGCATACCGTATTGAGGAGGAATATTAGGATTCTTAGTTAAGGGCAATGTACATCTCGCTGCCACTATCTTATCTGCAGACATGACCATCGCACCGTCGTGAAGGGGAGAGTTTTTAAAAAAAATATTTTCAATAAGTCTTCTATTAATATTCGAATCAATTCTATCACCTGTTTCCACTATATCTGCCATAGAATCAAGATGAGACAGGACTATCAGAGCACCACAGTTAGTACTCGACATTCTAGTACAAGCATTTGCTATCTCATCTATAGAATTACGCGACATTCTGATAATTTTATTTCCGAAAAAACTACCTGTAGTATGTGTAAGATGTGATTTATTACCTAAATGTAATAAAAAGCGTCGTATTTCTTGTTGGAAAATTATAAATAAGGCGATAATTCCTACACCCAGAACCTGTCCTAATAACGAAGAAATCAACTCCATTTTTAAGGCTCCAGCCAATAACCAAACAAGATATAAAGTGAAAATCCCAATGAATATACTAAAAGCATTAGTACCTCTAATCACTCTCAATAATTGAAAAATCAAGAAAGTAACCAAAAGAATATCTATTATATCTGTAAGTCCTATGTGTAAAAAATCGAACATTTAAAAATTAATTATCAATGTACAAACTTAATGATTTTTTATATATAAAACCAATTAACTAGGAGCTACAAATGCAAGCGTAGCTATATATACATTTACTCCACTTTCTTTTAAAAGTTCATTACTACAAGCTTCCATAGTAGCACCAGTAGTTAATACATCATCTACTATTAAGATATTCAAGCTCTCATCCCCATATAAAGCATTCTTTTTCTTTAGAAGTTTCTGTATTATAGCGTGTGACCTACCCGCTAAACAGAAGGCTCCTTCGACATTCTTCCATTTATCATTCACATTTACTTTAGTCTGAGTGTGAGTGAAACGATTTCGTTTTATGAGATGAATATTTACGGGAGGACCAAGAACCTTACTTATACCTTGACATATTAATTCTGCCTGATTATAACCTCTAATTAGTTTTTTCCTCCAATGTAGAGGAATAGGCATGATTATATCGATTTTTTCTTTAAAATCTGCGTTAGATAGATATTCTCCAAGCATCATACCCATGAACACAGCTAAACGTTTATTGCCGTGGTATTTGAT
>Ga0172378_10002471_pt1 | contig 17312 bp, 13 predicted proteins | sample GrowelOW332metaG_FD_119755 | JGI IMG/M metagenome (GOLD analysis project Ga0172378, IMG submission 119755) | Groundwater microbial communities from an aquifer near a municipal landfill in Southern Ontario, Canada - Pumphouse #3_1 metaG | ecosystem: Environmental > Aquatic > Deep subsurface >... | reverse complement strand
GTAACAGGTGATGCTACAGTAATAATAGACGCTGATCTGCAAGACCCACCCGAGTTAATACCAAAGATGATTAAATATTGGGAAAAGGGTTATGATGACGTCTATGCGAGGCGTAATAGTCGTGAAGGTGAGACCTGGTTTAAAAAAGCCAGTTCTGAGTGGTTTTATAGGATATTACAAAAATCAACCAGCATTCCAATCCAAATAGATACTGGCGATTTTCGTTTACTTGACCGCCGTTGTGTTGAAGCTTTAAAACAAATCCGTGAATCACAGCGTTATACAAAAGGTATGTTTAGTTGGATCGGTTACAAGAAAAAAGAAATTACCTATGATCGTGATGCCCGCGCAGCTGGCGAAAGTAAATGGAACTATGGAAAATTATTTAATTTTGCTATTGATGGAATAACTTCATTCACTACAGCACCATTGCGTATATCTTCTATTATAGGTTTTATAATATCGTTCATTGCCTTTGTTTTTATATTAATTGTAGTATTTAAGACTATTATATTTGGAGATACCGCTTCGGGCTACCCATCCTTAATGGCGGTTATTCTGTTTTTAGGTGGAATACAATTGATATCACTTGGTGTTATAGGTGAATATATCGGAAGAATATTTAATGAAACAAAACAAAGGCCGCTTTATTTTGTCGAGGAATATCATTATAAAAAATCTGATAAAAAAACACGAGGATAAATTACGCTTTGCAATTGTTGGTGGTTTTAATACTGCTATTGATTTTGTAATCTTATTTAGTCTAGTTGCACTAGGATTACCTACTATTGCCAGTAATATACTATCAACGTCGGTTGCTTTAATATTTAGCTTCTTTGCTAATAAAAAATTTACGTTCAAAAACAATAATAAAGTGAATAAAACTCAATTCCCTATATTTTTAATAATCACTTTATTTGGACTATGGATTATCCAGCCAATTATTATTGAACTTACAAAAAATATAGCTGGAATAATGTTAAAAAATAACGATATTATTATATTATTTATAGGAAAAGCGCTAGCTACTTGCGTAACGTTAGTTTGGAATTATTTATTATATCGTAAGTTTGTATTTAAGAAATAATTTTAAACTAAGACTAAGAACCAGCTTGAGCTATAGTTAATTTGCGATCATAACCCTCACCATTTGAACATGTATGAATATCGCTATACTCACTAGCAACTTGATGAACAATACGCCTATCAGCAGCATTCATACTAACAATACGAGAGTCGCCAGTACGCCTAACGTCCTCGATCCATTCACGAGCTTGTTTTGCAATACGGTCTGCGCGCTGCTTTTTGTAATCAGCAATATCTACATTTACCCTTGTTAATAACGCATCTTTATTACGAAGAACCGTCGAAACTATATATTGTAAGCTTCGTAAGGTTTCAGCATTACGACCAATCAATAGGCTATTCAATTCATTAGACGGCACAGATAGCTCAATTACATCCTCGTCACAAGTTGACGAAACTGTAATATTAGCCCCAAAAAACGATAGTAAATCCTCGAGATATTTTTGTGCAAATTGAACTGATTCTTCTTTATTCATAAATTTCCCTTCTTTTTACTTTTTTTCGAAGTTATATCTTTTGCCGTGATTCGAATTATATTTCCTTCTTGGGCCTGCTTGGCTCGAGCTTTAGCAGTTGCCTTTTTACCTTGAGCAGCAGGGTCTTTGTCAGCAATCTCTATCATTTCTTCGGTATCTTTCTTTAGAACATTATGCTGTTGTATAACTGCAACAACGTTAGATACGGTGTAATAAAGAGCTAAAGCGCCTGGCATATTAATCATAATAAAGAACATCATAATTGGCAAAAATTGCATCATTTTATTAGTTACAATCGCATTCATCTCGCTTTGATCAGTTTGCTTACCGTCGGCCGCCTCACTCATAATATCTTTTAATTTTTTACTATTCGGTTGGCTGGGGGTTATTTGTCTAGACATTATATATTGAGTTACAACTGCAATAAGCGCAAGTATTAATAATGCAATATTAATACTAAACGGACTAGAGACTATAGCTTTTTTTGTTAAATCTATAAAACCGAGAAAATTAGTATTAAAGCTATCGGGATTTGCAATTAGCTCTTTTATAGGACCAAGGTTTTTCATAAACTCATAAGTAAACCTAGAGACTTCATCTCTTTGCATAGTAAGTACACGTATTACCTGATAAAGTGCAATAAATATAGGTAACTGAATAAACAATATACCAATCGAGCGAAATGGACTGACGTCGTGTTTTTTATACAATTCCATCATTTGCATACTTTCAAGCTGTTTATTGCCCTTGGTTTGCTTTTTAATCTTGATAAGCTCTGGCTGTAACTTTCGCATAGCCTTAGCCTGATGAAGCTGTTTTTTAACAAGAGGCCATAATGCTAGGCGAACTAAAATTGTAAAAACTACAATAGCAATACCAAAGTCACCACCTGGAATAAGGCAATATATACCTAAAAGCATGTTAAAGATTGGTTGGACTATTATAGTATCAAATATATTCACAGAGGTAAAACTCCAAATCAAGGTCTGTTATTTGTTAATTATTATAGCAGTTTTATTGTTTTTTTGATACAGGTGCTTTAGATTTTAATACATTAACTTGATTAAATAATTGATTTATTTGATCTGATATATCATTAAATGATATATTCAATAATTCACTAGATGTAATTATAATAACAACATCATAAGTGTCGTTAAAATTAATTATTTCATTTCGTACATATTCATAGACTCGCCTGCGGATACGATTACGACGAACCGCACTTTTTAATATTTTTTTACTAACAACAACCGCAACTCGAGAATTTTTACGATGAGGGTTGACTGTTACTTTAACAGTCATTAAATGTGAGCGAACAGCTTTGCCATTCTTGTACACATAGCGGAGGCTGTTATGCCCATGGAAACGTTGGTAAAAAGGAATCATTAAAACTAATTATACCTTATATAATTAATATTAAAAAAATACTGCAGTTGAACTGCAGTATTTAATATTAAGCCGTCAACCTTGTGCGACCTTTAATGCGACGTCGCTTAACGACAGCGCGTCCGGCCTTAGTTGAAACACGCGCACGAAATCCGTGCGTACGAGCTCGGTGACGAGTATGTGGTTGGAATGTTCTTTTTGGCATATCTGTAATAGTATACCTTAAAATACCCCTATTTAGCAAGGTGTTATTTGAATTTTAGTTAATTGGATTGTTTAGTATATAAAATTTGTCCCCTAAACTAGGGTACTTTTCCACATATTTACAGAGGTGATATATAATTGTGTATAACTCCTACCTCTATATCCCCTATTTTTATAAAATATATATTACGGGTTGTGGAAAACCTCAATACTAGGTATAGTTAAGGGTAATAAAGTATGTTTTTAAAGGGGTTATTATATGCATCATGCATTGTGGCAAAGTGTGCTCGGAGAAATTGAATTGACAGTTTCTCACGCTACGTTTACAACGTGGTTTAAAAACACTCAATTAGTCGACCAAAATGATGTTGGTGTAGTTATATCAGTCCCAAATATATTCGCCAAAAAACAATTTGAAGTAAAATTTAATGATCAAATTAAAGAAGTTCTTATAAAAAACGGTGTAAATCCTAAAAGAATTACTTATACTGTTAATACTTCTGGTAAGCGTACACGTTTAAATCGTGAAACCACAATAGAGAATCACACAAACCCAACGGCTGACGAATTATTATCCATTAACCATACCAAACCAACTCAAGCAATAACAGGAGGCTTAAATCCTCGTTATACTTTCGATAATTTTATAGTTGGCTCAAGTAATGATTTAGCTTATACAGCTAGCCAAGCAGTAGCTGCTAATCCAGGAGTTAAATATAACCCAATATATCTATATGGCGGCGTAGGACTTGGTAAAACTCACCTTATGCAGGCAATTGGTAATGAAGTTATTAAAAAAAATCCAAAGATGAGAGTTTTATATATTAGCTCTGAAACATTTGTAAGTGAATTTTTAGATCATATTAGATTTAAGAAAAAAGGTTTTTCTGAAAAATATCGTAATGTTGATGTATTAATCGTTGATGATATGCAATTTATTGCCGGTAAAGAAAAAACTCAAGAAGAATTTTTTCACACTTTTAATCACTTACATCAAAATAATAAACAGATTATAATTAGCAGTGATAAACCCCCAAAAAGCATACCTACACTAACCGAACGTTTACGTAGCCGTTTTGAAATGGGAATGGCAATAGATATTCAAATGCCAGATTTCGAAACACGCTGTGCTATCTTGAATATAAAAGCTTCACTTTCTGGCGTTACATTAAAACAAGACACAATTGAATATCTAGCTACTAATATAAAAACTAATATTCGAGAATTAGAAGGTGCTTTAAATCAATTACTCGCCTATGCTGAAATGAGAGGCATAGATCCAGACACATCAACTGCTGAAGGTTTGTTGGGTAATATTAGGCATTCTCGGCCACAACACCTATCAAGTAAACAAATTATTGATCGTACCGCTAAACATTTTCAACTTAATGTTAATGAAATTTGTAGCGCTAAACGTGATAGGTATATTGTTGTACCACGCCAAATAGCTATGTATTTACTTCGAAGCGAATTACACCTTAGCTTTCCTAAAATAGCCAATGAATTAGGCCGTAAAGATCATACAACAGCTATACACTCTGTTGAAAAAATAGAAAAAGCTATAAAGCTTGATTTCGTTATCCGCGAACAAGTATCTTCAATTAGAGAAAAACTATATGCTTAATAATATAAATATAACCTGTGTAAAATCTGTTCATAACCGGCTAATTACTGGTAGTATAATAAGTGGACGTGAATCCACCAAAGAAACAAGATTGGTTATTATTAAAGTGAACAAGGTGTAAAAACTATGGTTTACAACGCTTACTTACACTATATATCCCCTGTTGTTTCCACATACATAAATACTATTTCCAACCTGTTGAATAAAAGTTTTACCCACAATCCACAGCACCTACTATTAGAGTCATTAAAGAAGAATTAAAGAAAGGTAATAAGTAATGGAATTAATCGTAACTCAAGAAAAACTCACACGTGCATTATCAGCAGTTAGTAGAGTTGCAAGTACTAAAACACAATTACCAATCTTGAGTAACATATTGTTACGAACTGATGGTAATCGCTTACTTGTAGCAGCTACTAATTTAGAAATTGCAATAACCGAATATATCGGAGCTAAAATTATTAAACCTGGCGCAATTACAATTCCAGCACGTTTAATGTCAGAATTTATATCAAGTTTACCTAAAGAAGCAGTTGAATTAAAAGTAATTAATGATAATTTACATATTAAAAGCGGTACTTATAAATCTATAATTAATGGTTTTATTGCTGATGATTTTCCCGAATTACCTACAATAAATGAATCTTCTTCAATCCAATACAGTATAAAAATTGAAGATTTCAAACAAGCCGTTTCCCAAACTGTAATTACAGCTAGTAATGATTCAACTCGACCAGTTTTAACCGGTGTTTATTGGCACTCTTACCAAGGTTATTTATATTTAGCTTCAACTGATGGTTATCGTTTATCTGAACGTCGTTTAGTCGAGACTAAAAGTGAAGTTTCGGCAATTATACCAACTCAAACTCTCCAAGAGGTGTTACGAAATATCACAGAAGATTCAGAAGAAATTGATATTTTATTTGATGAAACACAAGTTAGGTTTCGTATTAATGAAACTGAAATAATCAGTCGTTTAATTGATGGTAATTTTCCTGATTATCGCCAGTTAGTCCCCGCTTCATCTGATACTACGGTTATATTAAATAAATCTGATTTTGTTCGTATAACAAAAATTGCAGGTTTGTTTGCACGAGAATCTGGTGGTAGTATTACTTTAACAGCTGACCAAAGCAAAAAAAGTTTATCTATACATTCAATAGCTTCTCAATTTGGAGAAAATACATCCGAAGCTGACGCTGATGTTTCAAATGATGGTCAAATTACCTTAAACTCACGTTATTTAAGTGAATCTTTATCTGTTATTGATAGTGAAAAAATTAAATTTAGCTTTAGTGGTAAAATTGCACCTTGTATTATTAAATCAACCAAAGAAGACGCTAATTATTATCATATAATCATGCCACTTAAGAGTTAATATATAAAAAATGGTGGTGGTAAAAAAATTATCAGTTCAAAACATTCGTTCACATAGCGAATTTGTAATTGAATTATTACCTACCGTAACAGTAATAACTGGTAATAATGGTAGTGGTAAAACATCACTTATAGAATCGTTGTATTTATCACTACAAGGTAAATCATTTAAGGGTTCTGATTATGATATGTTGCGCCACAAATCACCTTGGTGGCGAATAGATATTGAATTTAATGATTTTACGAAACGAACAATTACTTTTGATCCAGAACTTTCAACTGGCCGAAAAAAATTTGTGATTGATGATAAAACAATGTATCGTTTACCTGTTAAATATAAATATCCAGTTGTGTTATTTGAACCTGATGATTTACGGCTACTTCATGGTTCACCAACTCGCAGGCGCCAATTTATAGATAACTTTATTAGTCAACTTGATCCTTTTTATATAAATGCATTACATAAATACGAAAGAGCCTTAAAACAACGAAATAATTTATTAAAAAAACAATATACGCCTAAAGATGAGTTATTTGTTTGGGATGTTGCCTTAAGCGAATACGGCGCTTATATTATTGAAAAGCGAATTGCCTTTATTGAACAAATAAATAGTCAATTAAACGATGCTTATAATGTCATAGCAAAATCAAATGATATTATCACATCTCATTACTCACATACTTATATTGGCGACATTAAACAAAAATTATTGAATGACCTACATAGCCATAGTCAACGTGACTCATTTAACGGCTTTACAAGCACTGGGCCACATCGACATGATGTGATGTTCCAATTTAACAACTCCCCCGCCTTAGACGTCGCTTCGCGCGGTGAGGTGCGTAGTATTGTGTTGGCTTTAAAATTTTTAGAGGTAGATATAATTGAAAAAATTACTAATTTAAAGCCAATTATACTATTGGACGATGTTTTTAGTGAATTAGATGAAGATAGGCAAAATCAATTATGTCTTAGTGAGAATCAAGTTATAATAACTACTACACATATAAATAATAGTAAAAATTATTACACTGTTAATTTAATTTCCACCAATTAATGATGTAAATATTTGTTTTACATCATTCTGGTTATATAAATTTAAGATTATATTATTAATCCCATTATAGCTAATTTTTGCATCCAATTTATAATCACGATTAATAGTTGTTACGAAAGATAATGTTTTTTCTCCACTTTCTTTGTTAATTGTTTGTTTAATAGAATCTATTGCAATACTTACTTCTTTTATATTTAAATTATTTAATGTAGCATACATTGTAAAATAATTTTTAATTTTTTCAACTTGGGTACTTGTTAATCCAATGTTTAATAATTTTGAAAAACCTAAAAATATAGTTTCATTAGATTTTTCTGACGATTTATTAGAGGAACTATAAATTGTTTCTCCAGATCCGGGATCTATATATATATCTGTATTTGAATTATTATCTAAAGTATTAGTTTCTTTTGTCTTATTTATTGTAAAATAAATAACACTTATAGTAATAATAAATAAGAAAAAAACACTTAAAATAATTAATAATTTTTTCTTTTGATTTGTTATCATTTAGTAATTCCCCATATATTAGAGCTAGATGCGATATTTAAAATATAAGTTGGATCATATTCTTTAGTGTTATTTGCGGTATTAAATGAATCACCAATTAACCATTTTCCACTATCTGTTACGGCTCGAATAACTATATAGTGTCCACCAGATGTAAATGGCTCTGCTCCAGCACCTGATGTTATAACTAAACCATCATTTTTTAATATAGAATTAACTGCAGTAACATCATTAGTTAATTGAGTTGAAGTTAAGCCCCAATGTTCCCCTATTATAGTTTGAATATTCCAGTTACTACCATCACGTCCACCGTTTGCAGTAGTTCCATTTATAGCTCCGTAAGTTGCAGTGTCTAAAGGGGTCACTTTATTACTAGTGAGTGCTGTTATTATCATAGCCATAGCAGATGGGCCACAACCAGACTCACCTATAGTTGCATAAGCACCATATGATTCATCTTTCCATAAGGGGTTGTTTTGGTCATAAAAGGTAAATCCATTAGAGAACTGAGAGTTACTATTATCCCCTGTACATAGATTACTTTTATCTGATAATGTTGATGTATTTAATGACGTTGAAGTTGAATCTGGTATTGTTGATGCAAAAGTATTGTATATAATTTTAGCATTACCACCTCTAACTTCTTTAATAGTGTACTCAGAGTCATTTGATCCTTCAAAATCCCTATGAAAAACATAAGCAGCATCCTCTGGTGTAGTTGCTTCTTTTAATGTTACTAAAGCTCCAGACCTGTTGCTATTTAATTCTTCCCATGAATAATCTAATTGTAATGATAAATCAATAATTGTACGATTACTTGATTTTGATAAAGCAACTAAAGGTAATTGTCTATCATTAAATGTCCATTGGGCTATACCAAACCCAACACTATTTACTGGTGTATAATTTTCATCTGCTTGGTTACCTCCTTGTATAATAGCTGGGTTAAATCCAGATTCTTGTTCGTAATTACCGGCAATGCCTGATGCTTGAGCTAATGATAAACCTTTTCCTACGTAATATCGAAGTATTTTCTCTAAATTATCATTACCAACTAAACTACTATCTCCAGTTCCTATAACAATACAATCTTCAGGGTTATAATATAAAATATCATTTGAATTATAAAAATCAATATCAATAGCAGATGCGTTTAAAGGTGTGATTGAATATAATATAATTAGTGTTAATAATATATATATTTTAATTTTTTTAAAATACTTATTCATAGTTTATTTAATAGGCTCAATATGTTGAATCTCAGCATCATTACCTGGATAAAACGGTGTCCAAAATCCAAAAGGTTTTAAATATTCATTAGTTGCTGTCCAATAATCTATAGCTAATCCCATTTGATGGTTTGAGTATCCCGGAGGTGCTGCATTGCCTTGAAATTGAAGTGCTTCTTGCATAGCCATAGTTCTAAAACTAGATGCTGTGTTTATTATATCTTTTCCGGTAGTTTTTCTTAGTCCATTTATAAGCTTTAAATAAGCTCCAGAAACTCTTGAATTGACTTTTGTCGTACCTAAATCATCGTCAGTTGTATTTGGTATAGAACAAAGGTTTATGTTTACGGGATTGTTATCGGTATATCCTATAGCAACTTCTGTAAATGTAGTGCCTGGTGCGCAATCGACATCAGTCGAATCATCATATAGATGAGCTATATCTATAGTTGAATCTGCGGTTGTATTAGTGGTTGTTTCATTGTTGTCTAAAGTGTCTTGAACAGCTTTATCCATCGTGTAAGTATGAAAGTATGCTAGTTCTTCCCCTAAATTAGAATCAGGCTGTAATGTACAATTGTATCCAGTTTTCCAAAAATAATCATCATCTTCAATAGCTGCAGAGGTTTCACCAAGAGGATCTATTCTGTTGGCACAATTATCAAGATATTTCTCATAATCAGTTCCACTTATAGCTTCTCCAGTAGACTCTTCTATATATCCCTTTTCTATCATATGTTGAGCAGTCGCTTCTACGTCAGTGTTCATCTCAGAACTATTCATAAAATAATATGGATTACAAAAAGCGTCACCTGATACTCCGATACTTGCTAATCCGCTATCTTCGCATTTATTGTAAAGCTCAGCTTTAGTCGCCGCTTCTGCATTAACATTATAGGCTAAGCTCGCGAGCGATTTTGGTATAAATGATAATAGGCTGCTAATTTTAGTTATTAAAGATGTATTATAAAAAGCACCTATATTTATAGTTTTAGCTATTGACCCAAGAAATGAATACTGATTGTAAATGTCTAGCGGAGTGTCTTTTGCTTCATATCTTGCTAAAGTTTCCTCTTCCTGTTTTATATAAGCTACATCTTTTTCGTATTGTTCAATTTGGCTAGCGTTGCCTGCTGTTAGGCCATATGTTGCGGCTTTAGCGCCTAATGTTTGTGCGAAGCCTGTAGTTAATAGATCACCCGCAGCTGCACCTTTTGTATTTTCGTCTATAACTGGTAAATCTGTAGCTACGATTTTAGGTATTATATTGTTCATCACTGTTCCTATAGTCTTACTTACAGCTGCATCTAATAATGCCATTTTTGTTATACAGGTAGCAGCTGAGAAAACAGCCCCTAGTCCAAAGGTTTCTGCTGAGGTTACAAAAGCAGCTAATACTTCAGTTGGACAAGTTGTAGCTACATCAACGGCTATATTACCAGAAGATTTGCATGCAGTTCTTAAAGATTGTGTTGCTATAACACCCCCCAGCCCAATTGCGGCTGAAAATTCACCAATTAAACTAACTATTTCACCAGAATTTGTTGCACTATATTTTTTATCTTCCTCCGTTAAATTAACGGGTTCATTATAAACAGCTGCTCTATAGCCCGCAGAACTAGTTGCTGTGTCTCCGTTTTCATCTGCTTCGGTTGCCATTGCCCCAATTACATCTAAAATTTCTGTGTCTATTTCATCACCGGATTTTGATTTGTCTGCAGCCCCTGCTATCATCATCGCAAACCCAGCGGCAGCGGTTATTTTTGAAATTTTTGAAGCATAAGTTATACCCTTAGATACGTTATATGCAGCACATACTGCTGACAGTGCATTACTAGTTTTATCTACAGCTTTCATGGATGTACTATTGGCGAAATCTGTAACTGCTTTGTATTTTGGATTAGCTTCAACTTTTTCTTTTATTGATGTTTCGGCATCGATTTCTATTTCTGGTAGCCCTAACTTCTCCCTTATAGCAGCTAAAGCTCTTTCTTTTGCGGTTGTTGATTTTCCAGTGGCTTCATCTTTTGCTTTTGATGTTGAATCAAATGTTTTATTTAAGTTGAATTTTTCATTAAGCATTACCCCGAATTTGGAATTATTAAAATAAGCTGTTTTTGAATTAAAGGCTTTTTTAAAACTAACTGCATTTGCTGAATCTTTCATAGCTATATCAAACTCAGCTCCAGTTTTTACAATTTTTTGAGAACCATCTACCTCTGGGAATGCTAAGGATTTTAATATATATCTGTCTTTTCCTACGTTAAGCGTACTTCCTTGCTCGGTTTCCACCTCAAAACCTTGAGTTTTGAGCTTATTTAACATTTTTTCATCAATTGAGTTAAATTTACATAAAATATTACATTTACCGTCCGTAGAACTAGCAAAACTATATTTTGTTTTAAATTTGTTTTTTAACACTTTAGTTGTTCGTATGCTCAGTGCTGGACTTGAACTATCTAATGCCGACGTAAGAGATTCTTTTATATGAATAATTACTAAACCGGGTGAAAGAAGTGTTAAAAATCCAACACCACCACCTAGCGTAATTAAGATGGCTGCCCAAATTGGCCATTTGCCTTTTTTGATTTTCATTTTTCCAGAGATAAAGCTAGCTGACCCTCCAGGTTTTGATAGTTGGCTTATTCCCTTGACGTTGTTTATTATGCTAGCTGGCGACGCTACTTCTTCTTTAGATTTAATACTACTGTCTTTTGAATTACTATTAATAGCACCATTTTCTTCGGCTTTTTTAAAAGCTAGTTTTTCATTATAAAGAGCTTTCGTCCTGTTATATCTTTGGTTGTCTTCGTTACTACTGTTTGCCATAACTACACCACATTATACTCTAAACCATTGGCCCGGTGTTATTATAGTCACTATTAAACAATCCTTCTGTTGGGCTAATTCGCGGTTGGTTTGCTTCTTTTGGATTAGTGGAGATTAAATCTTTTTCAGTTGGACTAGCTTCAATTTGCACATGAACGTGGCTCTGTCCAGCAAAAAATAAACCTTGTCCGACCGGAAAATTAGCTAAGCGCTTTTTTTCTTCTTCGGTTAATTTAAACACATCTGATAAGACATCGACTGCGCTAGAGGACTGTTTTAATAATATTTGCATTGAGCTGTTGGCTACAATCGCTCGACCCATTTTACTACCCATAAAATCTTCAACATCCTGAGATATAGTCGTTAATCCTAGGAAATATTTACGAGCACGTTTTGCCATACTATACATAAAATTAGCTGAATCATCATATTTCATTAGTTGCCAAGCTTCATCAACAATTAACATACGCTTTTTTTGATTAGTTCTGATAATATTCCAGATATGGCTTAGGACTATATACATCGCAACAGGTCGCAGTTCGTCTTCTAGGTCACGGATATTAAATACAACCATTGGGTTGTTGATGTCGATATTTGATTGTTGACTAAATATTCCAGCAAAAGTACCTGTTGTGTATTTACGTAGGCGTTGGGCTAGTTGTGGTCCACTACCGCCCATATGTAATAACGTGTCATATAAATCATTAATTGTTGGGGGTTGAGAGCTGTGGGTTAATGGGTCACTAGTTATACCAGACCTAGCGTATGTGTCAATTAAGGCTTGGTCTAAATCAGCTTCTTCAGATGGGGATAATGTTGATATAGATTGACCGCTAACTGGTGCTTGTGTACCGCCTAACATTAGCTTTAATAATCCATGTAGGGTTATTAAGTTGGCTCGTAATGAGTTTTCGGCTTCATCGGTATCAATAACATGAGGTAAATCAAATGGATTAATTCTTGTGTTTGAATTTAGGCTTAATCGTATATAGCTACCACCAACGGCTTCGGCTAGTTTTTGGTACTCATTTTCTGGATCAATGATAATAATTTCGCTACCAGTCATCATACTACGTAATGCCTCTAGTTTAACTGTGAATGACTTACCAGCACCAGATTTAGCAAAAACGACCATATTAGCATTTTCTAGGCTAAATCTATCAAAAATAACTAGACCATTGTTGTGCATGTTAATACCGTATAGAACACCGTCTTCTTGAGTTAAATCAGCACTAGTAAATGGGAAACTGGTACTTATTGCACCCGTGTTCATGTTGCGACGAATTTGTAGTTGATCTGACATTTGTGGAATAGTACTATTTAGACCTTGCTCTTGTTGACTACTGGCGGATTTACTAAATACCATTTGTTGTCCAAATAATGTTTCTATTTTATGTTGCACAAAACCTAGTTCATCTAAACTATCTGCATAAAGTGTGACATAAAGCCCAAAGCGGAAAAATCTTTCAGAGCCAACTTGTAACTGATCTCGCAATTCCTCGGCGTCATTGATAGCAGCTTCAAGGCCTGGGTCACGTGTTATTCCTTTTTCGCTTTTAATAGAAATTGATGCTTGTAATTGAGTAACTTTTTTACGTAAATTATTTAATACGATTTGACTTTCGACAGGGTAAATAAACATGCTAACATCTAGTACTTCGTCGATATTAATAAGTGAACTTAACCAGCCTGTATATATTTGTCTTGGATATCCATAAATATACAAGGTGCGTCCGTATTTTGTGCCTAGTCTAAAATATGATGAGTGAATTTCGAGGCTACTTGGGGCGATTAAATCACGAAGGGTTGTAACTCCTTTCAAAAAAGCTTGTTCTACTTCGGCTTGTTCGCGGGCGCGTTGTTGCGTGGCAATATCGACTGCATCTAGTTTTTTCTTGCCCATTAAAGTGCACCCCCATTTTGAATATTTGGCGTATTTTCTTTACCTTTTTTAACATAAATTGCGGTTGTATTTTCAAAATCACCCAATGGTTCACGTACCGCAGTGTCTGGGTTATAAAAATTATAATATAACTCACCCAGTTCTTTAGTATTTAATTGAGTACTTTGTACTCCTAATTGAAATAAGCCTGCAATTACACCGTCTACACGATTTTTTATTTCGGTTCTTGCTTTTTCATAATCTTGCGATTCAATTTTGGTTATATTATTTTTTGATCTTGCTATTATTTTGCCAAAAAACCCCTTACCTTGCTCTAGTATGTTAGCTATATCACCTTGAGGGTAATAAGGAATAACTATAAAGAAAGATTTATCCATAATATTTGCTTCTTGGGAAAGTGCGTCTATAAAGTCAATATAGTCATCCATAAGTACGTTTAGCAGCATATTATCTTGATTGTGACGTATTTTAACTAGCTTGTCTATATAAGGGCCAATATCTATGCGCTGTGACCTTATTAGAACCTGTATGGGGTGATTTAATGCATTAAGAAAGTTCTGGTAGCTAAATTCGACGCCTTCACGCTCACGGCTGCTCATGAGGTCAAAATTGATTGACTTGCATGCAATAACGGCCCTGAATGATCCGTCTGCCATTATAACCATATTGTCACGGACTTCTGATAGTAATAAACTATTTTGCGTTGAATTTGGATTTTTTGGTTTTTGCGCGGCATTTTGTGGGTTAGGGGTAGTATCGCTAGAAGTAGGTGTGGTTAGTGCTTGTTTTGGAAATTGATTGTTTGGCCGCATATTTGTTACTCCCCCTTTTATTGTTTATTATACTTATCGTAATGAAATAAATACTTCATCTTGCTTTTTTTTAATACGGTTAGCCTCGCGCGCGATAGTTTCTATCGATAAGTCATTGTTATTTGCAAGATTTATTATATCAGCAATGGCTACCTTATCGCTAGTGCTTGGAGGCGTTTTAATAATCGGCTTTACTTGATCTAGTGTAGAGCTTGGTATAATCGCCTGATCAGAGCGCGTTAAGGGCTGTACGACCGTTTGTTGTATATCATTTGGATATGGGTTATATGTTGGCACTGTATCAATTTTATGGTTCATTATATTAACCATTTCTTGGTGATGATGTTCGTTACTTTTGTCCAATTTAAGTTTGAAATTTTGCGCTGTTGTGTTGTCGCTATCTAACACATCTCTAACTTGTTGAGCCTCAAAATATACGTCACTGTTAATTGCGTTATTTGGTGCTTGAACGCCAGCTCCACGAATAGCCCAGCCTTGGCTATCAACGATATCCGCTAAATAACTAAGGCGACGCTGAGCTTCTGTTTGTGATAAATCTTTCGTAAGTTGAGCTTCGATTATTTTAGGCACGGTTATTTCGATTAGCGAATCGATCCCATCTGGATCCCAAAGTCGCTTGTGTGGTTTTAAATAGAACGAGACCATTGCTGCCATAAATATTTCCATAGGTTGGTCTTTGCGCAATGGTAAAGCTAAAGCTCCAAAAAATATAATAATAGGAAATGGAATAATAGACAATGGAATGAATAATCGTCCCAACCCCCAGGCTGCTGCAATTGCTAACGAAACGATAATTAGATATATAAATTGGCGAAAACTAAACGGACCGATTAGTTTATCGTCAGCTTCGACATCTTGGGGAACTTTATATACAGCCATTGTGGTTATAGTATAACAGTTATTACTTCAGTTGTTCATTCCTTTGTTTTATTTCTTTCTCTTCCATTTTACTTGTTCTACTGTTGCTATTTGCTAAGTCGTTAATTTGAGCTGTAGCTAAATTATTACCTTTTATTTTATTTTGGAGCTCTAAATGGCCTGGGGTTGTTTCGGTTCCTATAATACCACTAGCAGCATTCTTAAGTATTTCTAAATAAGCACTATTGTTATTATTGGTATTCTCATATTCGGCTGAATATATAGCTTCTTCTCTTGCCTTGTCGTCCATAGTAGCGAGTGCTTCAGAGGTATACTTTCCTTGTTTTATAGCTTCGAGCCTAACTTTGTGCATACCTTTAAAGCCTTTAATTTCTCCCTTTCCTGTATCATCTATCCTTTTCCCTCCAAGTGATGGATCTTTTGTGCTTAATTTGTTTGTCACCATGCCTGTTGCTATTACTCCTCTAAATTCGCTAAGACTTTCTCCAGATTCTCCTATGATTTTATGAATTTCATCCATAGAACCTGCGCTCATTTTTTCTTCAATAGCAGCACGCTGCATAGCTTTTCCTGAGTAAGTTTTTATTGTTCCATTTTCCCCAGCTAGTCTTAGTTTGCCCTTTAAGGCTAATTCTTGTATGTCATTTCCATTTAAGTCGGCGTGTTTAAATACTATTTTTGCAGCTGACACTTCGTCAGATTCAAGTTTATTCTGTACGCTTATTGCACTAGCTAATGCACGCTGTTGACCAGCCTCTCCGGCCCCACCAGATAGTTTTTGTCTGAAGCTAGTATTACTTTCGGCTTGATTTGCGATATAATCGGATTGTGCTCGGCCATATTCATTTTGTTGATTTTTATTAATCGCATCAAATCTAGCTCGTCTCTGTAAATATCGCGTACGCCTACTTTTTGGTCTGCCATTTTTATTTAGTCTATCGTCGTTTATAGCTGAATTATTCGCTCTAGAATTAGCTAATCCGCCATGTCTTCCTGTCCATTTTCCAATTGGGCTTTTGGCTTTATTTGCTAATCCCATAAAGGCACCGTTTGCTTTAGATAATATATCTCCACCTTTAGCGGCAAGGAATGGGAGAGAGAATAATGGCAAAGCCATAACGATCAAACCTATAAGGTAGTTCCACCAATTAAGGTTATCTTTTCCTATTATTGCGCTAGACGCAAAAACTGCGCCACCAAAAACAAGAGCAGCTAACGGGTATAGCATTAACATTTTTATGAACATATCGCGCCATTTTTTAAACCACGATTCGGTGTTTGGTAATAAATAAGCTACAAAAGCTAATGGTGATAGTATAGCTAATATTGGTATAGCTGCCGAGCGAAAGCCAAGTGTGAATAGGGCAGCGAGAAAACCCAAGGCAGCTATTAGCAGAATAGGTAACATCATCCAAAATAGAGTTGATGCACCACCTGCTATTATTATTGTCGATGCCGTAAACCCTGCCCCCCCAGCTAACCCTGCTAATAATAAATCAAAAAATACTACATACGTTGGAGGATCTGCTTTACCCAGCAAGCCTACTAACACATTATACAAACTAGACCCTACGATATTAGCTAAGTCAACTGCAATTTGTACAATAATAAAAGATAAGTTTACCAAGATTGCGCTAATGATTATTTTTGGCAAAAGTTTTTTAATACCATAATTACTGACTCCTATGTTGCTGAGTTGCGAGAATATTATTATCAGAAAAGCTACTACAAAAGCAATATTTGCAAGATTACGAATTACCCCCCATGCTGAATATATATTATCGGATTGTTTTAATGGGTCGGTTTTAAGTAGATTGGACACAAGGCTCCACATACCGTCATTCATAGCGCTTAATCCGCTTATCATTGGGCATATAAGCCAGCCTAGCGCCGGAACCTCAGAGCCACAAGTTGG
>Ga0172378_10002469_pt1 | contig 17314 bp, 14 predicted proteins | sample GrowelOW332metaG_FD_119755 | JGI IMG/M metagenome (GOLD analysis project Ga0172378, IMG submission 119755) | Groundwater microbial communities from an aquifer near a municipal landfill in Southern Ontario, Canada - Pumphouse #3_1 metaG | ecosystem: Environmental > Aquatic > Deep subsurface >... | reverse complement strand
TGACTACTTCCGGCTTATTACTTTTTTGCAGCAGGTTGATACGGGAGACCGGTTTGTGACACTGGATTCCACTAAATTTTCCAGTACTAAATCCGGCAACAATCTTACGATGGATGCCCGTTTTATAGTATACTGCCTGCATGATATCGTTGGTGCTCCCAATGGTAAGACAGCAGGTAAATCAGGTGCTGCTACCGGTGCCGTAGATGCCAAAAAGAGTATTCAGCAGCGTGATACTCAAACTCGCAAGGCTCTAAAGTAAATTTTTGCGATTATTTTATTGACATTGAAAATTCTTTAGTGTATAATTACACCCGTTGAAGCTTTTTCCTCGATAGCTCAATGGTAGAGCACTCGGCTGTTAACCGAGTTGTTGCAAGTTCGAGTCTTGCTCGAGGAGCCAATGAAAATTCGCCGGACAACTTGTCCGGCTTTTTTATGATATGTTGTGCTTTTTTGAAGAGCCGGGCCAATTCCTTGAGGTGGAAAAATGACTAGTATAATCAATATAGATAAAACCAAATGTATTAAATGCGGTATTTGTGCAGATGTATGTCCCAGCTGTATTTTAACGATGGGAGAAGATGGACCGGAATGTCTAAGCGAGACTTCCTGCATGTCCTGTGGGCATTGCGTTGCTATTTGTCCCAAGGGTGCTTTTAATAATTCCCGCTGTCCCTTGGACGAACAAGAAACTATTACTATGCCTACTCTTGATAAAAAAACTGCGTACAATTTTTTGCGTACACGACGGAGTATTCGTAATTTCAAAAATGAACTTGTTAGTGAAGATAAACTGAGGGAATTGTTGGAAATTGCCCGTTATGCGCCTTCGGCAGGCAATAGTCAAGGCTTGTATTATATAGTTATTTCTGATAAAGAGTTGATTAAAAAAATAACCCGGGCTACTGTGGATTGGATGAGAGAGCAGATTGATGCTCATGATATCCGGAGACGTTATTTTATGAAAACCTTGGCAGTATATGATAAGGGCAGTGATATTATTGCCAGAAATGCCAACCAGTTGGTATTTGCTCTGTCCAGACGGATGAATACTACCGGTAACAGTAATTGTGAACAGGCCTGGGCTTATGTAGAGTTATACGCGCCAACGATTGGTCTGGGAACGACTATTATGGGTTTTATTCAAAGCTGCGCTCAGGCAGATTACCAACCTTTGCTTGATTTATTGGCTGTGCCCAATAAACAAAAAATCGTGGGAACGCTTATGGTTGGTTACCCCAAATATAAGTACTATAGAATGGTAGACAGACAGCATCTAAAAGTTGATTTTCGCTAATATATGAAAGCAGGGCAGGTAAGCAACTTGTCCTGCTTTTTTTTTACGTGAATATGGGGTAGAATATATCTATATTTGCATGCCAAAGGGGTTTATGCTATGAATACTTTATATAGTTTATCTTTAGGGGAGACCATGCGCTCCTGTTTTATAGAGGATGCACGGAAGTATGCCTATGGAGAGGCTTTATTTGTTGTACCAGGCAATTATTTCCGGCAATTAGTTAAAAAACAGGGGTCTGTGCGGACCGTTATTATGGATTATCTTCCTAATGAAATTTTGCGTATTAATGCCAAAGAAAAAAATTATCAACGTATTTCCCGGCCTGCTCAGGAGATGCTCCTAAAAACTATTATTAAGGAAATGCTGGAGGCTGGGGAGCTGACGTACTTTGAACCATTGGCCGACGGGGATGGGTTTGTCAAAAATCTTGCGTCCTTTATAGGTGAATTATCTAGAAGCTGGGTGGCTCCGGAAGAACTGGACAGAGCTTTTGCTGCCTGGGAGGGCAGGACAGATAGACTCCAAGAAAAAGATAGGGAATTAAACAAGCTCTATACAACCTACAGAGCAAGGCTGCAAGCCAGAAATTTATATGATGTGGACGGGTTATATAGGTTGGCTATAAGCTTTTTGGAAGCTAATGAAGCAAAGCTTCCATGGAAAAAATTATATTTCAGTGAGTTTTACCAATTTGATGATTTGCAACGGGAATTGATTCGAGCATTGAGCAAATCCTGTGATATACAGATTGGTATATTTTTTGATGGACAAAGACCGGAACTGTCCAAGGCTACTCTCAATGCTTATGGTGATTTGGCTGGTCTAGATTTTCAAGTTATTAAGGAACCGGCCAAGATAAAACGCGCTGGCAGTCTAGCATTTATTGTAGAAAATTGGCAAAAAATGGGACACAAAAAAATTGAACCCCAAGGTATTACTTTGCTGGAGGCAACTAGTCCGGAAAGAGAAATGGCCGGAGTGATTACCTCTATTAAAAAGCTTATAGCACAAGGAACCAATCCCGGGGATATAGTGGTTTTAGTCCGCTCTCTGACTGATTATGCAGGGTTTTCCGATATGTTTAAGGCTTATGGTGTACCAACTTCTTTACCTCAGGTGACCAGCTTTTCAGGTCAGGCATTGCCGGATTTTTTGGTTAAACTATTAAAAACTGCGGTTAATCCCAATAAGGTGGAAGCCTGGCAAAATCTCTTGGCTACAGAATATTGCAGTGAATTATATGGTGTGGATAAAGCAAAACTGGAAGAAGAATATAATAGTAAATTTTTCCCAACGGGAAATAGTTTGCTGGCTTTTCTAAAAACAGCTTTCCCTGCTGCTTCTTTGGATGAGCTGGTAGCTTTAGTGAAAAACTTTAGTAAAAAACATACTGGCAAAGAATTCGTGGATATTTTGTCAACAGAGTTGGCTCACTGGGATATGAGCGGCAGAGCGGGGAAAGCCTATCAGCAGGATGCAATAGACTTGGACAGAATAAAAATTTTGGCCGGTTGTGAAAATTTTTGTCTAAAAATTTTACAAGATATGGAATTAGCTTTTGCCCAGAGCGGCAAAGATGAAGAAAAAATTACTGTAGATGAGTTTTTGACTATTTGGCTGGATTTAAGCAAAGATGCCACTATCACCTTGCAAAAAGGCAATGCCAGGGGCATCCAAGTTTTGGAAGCGGCTAATGTGCAGGGGGTAACCTTTCCCTATGTTTTCCTTATGGGTCTTAGAGAGGGTGTTTTCCCTAAAATCAAGTTCGAGAACTGGCTTTACAATGATAAAGAAAGAGCCCTGCTCCATGACCTGGGAATTAATCTGCAGCAGACTTCTGCTAATGTAGCTATGGATAGGTATTTTTTCGGTACAGCGCTAGCCATGGCTACAGATGAACTCCATATGAGCTATTATGCAGATGACATAGCAGGTCCTTCCGGTTATGTTGAAGAAATGGCACAATATTTTCCGCCGCAAACTTGGCAGGCAGAAAAATTTACCATTACCGGGAATAACTGTGCCGGAAAACAGGAACTGCTTAATTTTTTGGCACAGTTACCACAATTAGGTGATAAAGAGCAGGCATGGCTGACGAAGGAACTAGGTAAGAATTTTTCACTTAAGAAAACTCTGGACAACACACGCTGGATGGGGGAAAGTCCATATAATGGCAAAATTGGAGGAAAGGGAGAATTATCCTCTCTCAGCGCTTCAGCCCTTGATCTCTATGCTAAGTGTCCTTTTAGCTATTTAGTAGCTAAGGAATGGAAAACAGAGGCCTGGGAGCCTTTAACCGATGAGATTAAGCCTACGGTAAGTGGTGACTTGTATCATCTGACGCTGGCCAGATTCTTAGGTAAACATTTGCAAGAAGATTTAAGTACTCTGGATAGTGCAAAATTAATGGAAGAATTGCACAAGGATTTTAGGGAGGAGTATGCCGCGTTAGTAGAAAAAGGCATAATTACGGAAACGCCTTTGAGTGAGCAGGAAAAGAAATTTTACTGGTCTGTTTTGTCTAAATGGCTGACTAAAGAAATAAGTTATCAAGAGGGGGAGACTGTTAAGCTGCTGCCTAAGGAACTGGAAGTGGGATTTGGGTTGACTGATAGTAAATGGCCGGCCTTGGAACTGACCATTGATAATAAAGTTACGGCTTTTTCCGGTCAGATAGATAGAATTGACACGGACGGAGAGAGCTATATTATTACAGATTATAAAAGCGGAGCTTTTCCCAGTGGTTCAGATATTGCCCATGGCTATGCTTTACAGCTGCCACTCTATGCTTTAGCTTTGGAAAATCTTTGTAATGTAGCTACGGAAAAAATTTGGGGAGCAGGGTACTATGCCTTGAAAGAAAGCAGACGGAAAAGCGGTATGTGGAATAAAGAAAAAAACAGTATGCTGCCTTGGCTGGCAACGGGCCGCAGTCAGGACTATGGGGAAGTAATGGAAAAAGCTATGGGACAGATTGCCTCTATTGTAAGGGCTATTCGTCAAGGTTTATTTCCTGCTGCTCCCTTAAAAAACTGTCCTGCTTATTGCCCGGGTTATGATATTTGCCGTTATCGGCTGAATAGGACTCTTAATCTGAGCGAGGAAGGTGATAACAATGAGAGAGCTTAAATATACCCCGACTCAGGAACGGGCTATTTCCCAAACCTTGGATATAAATGTATCTGTCTCTGCAGGAGCAGGTTCAGGAAAAACCAGAGTTTTGGTGGATCGTTTCGTCAAAATATTAGCTACGGAAAAAGCCCAGGCGGATGAAATTTTGGCTATTACTTTTACTAGAAAAGCTGCCAAAGAAATGCGGGAAAGAGTAAGAACCACGCTTTTAACTATGCTGGAAGCGGCAGAGGGCGAGAAAAGATTAAAATGGCAGCAGCAGCTGGCTCTTTTGGAAAAAGCACAAATTACGACTATAGATAGTTTTTGTCATAAAGTTTTACGGGAAAATCCCGTAGAATGTAGGATGGATCCCAATTTTGCCGTGAATCAGGAGTTTGAGCTGGTTGGGTTTATCTCAGATGTTATTGCCGATTTTTTAACAGGAAAATTAGAAGAACAAGACAGTAATGTGCTTTTACTTTTAGCCAATTACACGCCAGGTCAATTGTCCTTAATGTTATTTTCTCTTACAGAAAAATTAGATGAAATATTAGAAGTGGATAATCTTGCCGCCCCTTATGCAGCAAGAATTCAGGGGGAGGGTGAGCTGCAAGCTCAGGCGTTGGCGGCTTTTGAGGCTTTGGTGGATGCACCGGATGTTTCAGGGGCAAAAACAATAGAAGATTTAGCAGCATTAAAGGAACAGAAACCGATATTTGCTCAAAAATTAAAAGACGGTGCGTATCAAGAACTCGGTATTTATGGTAAAGCTGTTAGGGCAACGAAGAAAATTAAGACACAGATAAATGATTTCCGAATTGTTTTGGAGGAATTGAACGCCCTCGCTTTGGATAAAAAGGCTCTCCCTGTTATAGAAGCCTGGAATGCTGTTCTCAGAACTTATCGGACTAGCTTAAGAACAGCGGCAGACAAGGAAGAAATGTACAGCTTTGACACTATTGCGGTAAAAGCCGTAGAAGTATTGGAAAAATATCCGGAAATTTTGCGCCGCTACAGAGAAAAATATAAATTTATTATGGTGGATGAATTTCAGGATACTAATCGGCTCCAGAAAAATTTGGTCTATTTACTGGCAGGAGGCAGAGAAGATCGGCTGGAAGGAACACGTCTCTTTGTAGTCGGCGATGCCAAACAGTCCATTTATCGGTTCAGGGGAGCTGATGTCAGCGTTTTCAAACAGGTAAGAGATGATATTGGTGCCGGTGGGGGCGAAAATATTGTAATGGCGGATAATTTTCGTTCCAGAGAAGCCATTATTAAAACTTGTAACTGTTTGTTTCAGGATTTACTGACTAAGGACGGAACTAAGGATGTGACAGCTCAGGATTTGGTTCCACACAGGGAAAAGGGAGCAAAACCTATTATTTATACTGTAGAAGTAGAAAAAAGAGGGGGTACGGAGGGCAGTTTAGCAGAAGCTATGCTTGCGGCTAAAACCATAAAGGCTACGGTTTCTGCTGATAAAGCACTTTCCTATAGTGATGTTGCCATTCTCCTGCCTGCTATTGGTCTGGCCGGTTCTTTTGCAGGGGCATTAGGGCAGCTGGGAATTCCTTATACTATTTTAGATGGTAAAGGTTTTTATGAAAAACAAGAAAATATTGATATAATCAATCTATTGGCTTTTCTGCTGAATAACAGAAAAGATTACTGCCTGGCAGGAATTTTGCGTTCACCATATTTTGCCTTGCCGGACTCTACTATAACAGAACTGTTTGCGGCCCAGGCTAATAACACCCTCTGGGAGTCGCTGCTGGCTTCTCAGGACAGTTTAGCCAATAAGTCAGCTCAACAGCTTAATGAATTATTAAAATGCTCTAAAGGCTCTGGTCTGGGTGAAATATTCACAGCTATATATACTGTCCTCAATGTAGAACCGGTGCTTTTAGGTCAAGAATTTGGCAAAGAAAAACTGGCTAATGTGAATAAGCTGAGAAAACTAGCAGTAGATTTTGCTTTGGAACAGGGTGCTTCGCCTTTGGATTTTCTCCAAAGATTTCAAAAGCTCCGAGCTGTGGAGGCCAGAGAGGGTGCCGCTGTAATCAAAGAAACGGAAGATACTGTCAGCATAATGACCATTCATAAATCTAAAGGTCTGGAATTCCCTGTGGTCTATTTGCCTGCTTTGCAGAGCCGGGGAAGAAATGATACTGCAGGTATTGTTTTTCGTCCGGAAATAGGTCTGGGTATTAAAGTATTGGATGAAGAGGGTCAGTTAGCGGAAACTTCTGTTTATCGTGCAGCTAAAGAAGAAAACAGCAAATTAGAAACAAGTGAAAAAATCCGTCAGTTGTATGTGGCTATGACTAGAGCAAAAGACTATCTGTTTTTATCCAGTGTGAAAAATATTACTGGCAAAAGTTCCGGAGAGGTTAAAGAAAATTGGTTTACTTCTTTGGAACGAGTCTTTAACCCTGCAGGTGAAAACAGCCAATTCGTTAACTGGGAAAATATTCCCGCCGGTGATTTAACAAATGAGGAAGAAGAAAAAAATCTAATTAAAACCTTGACTGTCCCCCGGGAAACCTTTCAACGGATTGAACCTTTAGCTGTGGGCAATAAAGAAACAACCTTCAGCGCAACTGCTTTGCAGGAATATGACATATGTCCAAGAAGGTATTATTATAATTATGTCAAGCAAATGCCTACAAAAGATCCTGAAGTAATAGGCGAAGGCAGTCATCAGACGGCACCGTATTTATTGGGACTTACAGTGCATAAAGCTTTGGAATTTAGCAAATTTATGCCTTTGCCTGCGGCGGTGGCTAAAGGTGCTGCCCAGCAAATGGTCAGTCCCGGTCAGGAAAAACTTTTGCAAAAAAAAGCGCAGTGTCTTTTAGATAAGTATTGCGCATCTCCTTTGTATCAAGCCAATAAGGGATTGCCTTCCGAAGAAGAACGGGAGTTTTCTCTGCCTTTATTTCAAATAGAGGGTGAAGATATTTATTTTACCGGCAGTATTGATAGCCTGCTCTACTACCCGGATGGTTCTTTGGGAATTGTTGATTACAAAACAGGACGTCCTCCGGCTCAAGGTGAAGAAAAGCAGGGTTATCAGCGTCAGCTGCTGATTTATACATGGGCGGCAGAAAACATATATCATAAGAAGGTAGCTTCGGCCCAATTACATTTCCTGCAGGATTGTTCCTATCAGGAAATGTCCCGGGATAGACAAACAGGAAAGGTGCAGCTGGAAAAGTTAATTGAAGAAATTCGCAATAAAAAAAGTGAACAGGATTATCAGGTCCTGTCCACCAATTGTCAATATTGTCCATATAGTTTTTTCTGTAAAAAAAGTTAGCTCTGCCTTGTCAAAGTAATTCTAAGGAGTCTCCGGGGTCTACTACAAATACTTTGGTTTGACCGTCTGCCTCTACTTCTGTCTTGAATTTTTCCGGATCTTGGGCTATCAGCGGCCAGGTATTATAGTGGACGGGGATGATTTTCTTTACTCCCAATAGTTCCACTGCCACTTTGGCATCCTGCGGTCCCATGGTGAAATTGTCACCGATGGGAAGCACTGCATAATCAATATGCTCCAGCTTAGCCAGTAGAGCCATATCGCTAAAGACGCAGGTATCTCCGGCAAAATATACTGTAACACCGTAGTAATTAACAATAAAGCCGCAGGCATGTCCACCGGCAATACCACTACCATGAAAGGCCGGCGTAACACGGACTTTGCCAAAAGGGAAAGCATGGGTGCCGCCCAGGTGCATACTGTGAGTTTTGCAGCCAGCGACAGCCGCTGCACCTGCGACCTCTGCGGTGGAAATGAATACTGCATTGTTGTTTTTGGCTATCTCATAGGCTGAGCCTAAGTGGTCACCGTGGTTATGGGTAACTAAAACATGGGATACATGTATATCCTCGGCTTTTACGCCCATGGGGTTGCCGTCCAGGTAGGGGTCAAAAATAATAGCATTATTTTCGTGTTCCAGCATAAAACATGCATGGTGAATAAATTTAAAAGTAACCATAATTCGCCTCCTAAATAATAGTGTACATTTATTATAGACTATTTGAAGTTTTTTGCAAATTGCTTTACAACTTTATTTAAATACAGTACAATGCTAACTGTATGTGTTTTTAAAAAATTTTATTGAGGTGGAGAAGATGAATTTTTATTTGGCAACAATTATTTGTTATGCCATAGTGTTAGTGGGATTGGGGTATTTTATTGGCAAGCATGTTAAGGGAGCTGCAGATTTTTTTGTAGGTAACAGAGAATTTGGTTGGCCTTTATTATTTACCACATTAATTGCTGCAAATATTGGGGCTGGCTCTACCGTAGGAGTTACTGGACTTGCTTTTAAATTTGGTATTTCCAGCTGGTGGTGGATTGGCTGCAGCGGATTGGGTTCTTTGCTTTTAGCTTATGTTGTTGGACCTAAGGTATGGCAGATTGCCAAGGATAAGGGTTTGTTTACCATGGGAGATTATTTGGACTATCGTTATGCACCTGCTTTTAGAGCGGTGACTTCTACCATGATGGCAGTAGGTACACTGGCACTGTTTTCCGGTCAGCTTATCGGTATTGCCTGGATTTTAAATGTTGTAGCAGGAATAGACAAGTTTTATGGTATTATTATAGGAGCAGTAGTTGTAACTGTATATTTTTCTGCAGGGGGACTCCGCAGCGCTGCTATCGTTAATATTTTGGAATTGGCTGTTATCTTAATTGGCTTTATTGTGGCTACGCCTTATGCTTTGAGCTACGTAGGCGGCTGGAGCAATTTACAGACGGCTGTTGCGGCTAATTTAGGAGATGCGGCTAAAACTGCCAAGTATTTCTCTTGGGATGGCATGGGATATTCTACCATCATTGGTTATTTTTTAATGCTGACCCCGGCTTTTTGTATTTCTCCCGGTTTGATTGGCAAGGTTTACAGTGCTAAGAATACCAAGGCGGTTAAAGTTGGTACTTTACTTAACGGTATTGTTCAACTGCTTTTTGCTTTTTTGCCGCTTTTAATTGGTATGTGTGCTTTCGCGGCTTTTCCCGATTTGAAAAATCAAGAATTGGCATTGCCAACTGCCATGAAGGAAATGATGCCTTTTGGTATTGCGGCTTTGGCATTATCTGCTATTTTTGCCGCAGAAATCAGTACTGCAGATACGGTTTTGTATATGTTAGCTACGTCATTATCCAAAGATTTGTACAAGACATTTTTCCGTCCTCAGGCTACGGATGCTGAGCTTCTGAGCTTCAGCCGTAAAGTTACGGTGGTCTGTGGATTAGTTGGTATTTTAGTCGCTCATTTTATGGCTAATATTATCACGGCTCTTTCCATTTTCTATTCACTAATGACCGTATCCTTGGCAGCACCCTTCTTGTTTGGTTTGTTTTCTAAGAAAGCTTCTACGAAGGGAGCATTTGTTTCTGCCGGTGTAGGTGTTGTCCTTACGTTAGCTTTGCAATTCGGCAACGGCGGTAAGGGTCTGTGGATATTAAATGCAACTTCCACCGGTATTTTGGTGGCAGCTGTTATGATGTTCATCAGTTTATTTGTTTTTCCTCGTCAAACAAAGGAGCAATAATGAAAAAAAAGTTTATTTCCTTTTTCCTGACTTTAAGCTGTTTATGTTTACCGGTCCTGGTCTTAGCAGGGCCTAAGAACAGTACGTTGCTCCGGGTCAGGGGAGATAAATTAGTCTTAAACAGTCTGCTTGAGGATGAAAAGACTAGGGAAAATCGTAATGCAGGAAAAGTAATAACTGACCCTAATTTAAAAATCCTCGCTCCGGTGCTTCTTGTGAAAAGCGATATTTGGCATATACCGGCGGATTACGAAAAAATTACCATTAAAGGAAAAGCGGAAGCCTCCAGAGAACAGGCTGTTGCTTTCCTTAAAGAATACTGTCCGGTTTTACCGCTTGATACTACGCCTGAGGACTTAGTTAACTATTATTATGTTGAGGCATCTAAGGAAGGTATCAGATGGGATTTGGCTTTTTGTCAGGCTCTTTTGGAAACCGGTTTTTTTAATTTCGGGGGAACAGTAGTTCCCGAGCAGAATAATTTTTGCGGCTTGGGAACTACCAGTGCTACTGTAAGGGGAGCTTATTTTTTAACTCCTTTAATTGGGGTACGGGCTCATATTCAGCATCTTATGGCATATACCAGCCCGGAAAAACCCTACAATGCTATTGTTGATCCAAGATATAAATTGGTGTACAGCATTAAGAGTAAAACAGGGTTTGCCAGTACTTGGAAGGAATTAAACGGCAAGTGGGCTACAGGCAGTGATTATGCCGAAAAAATTATTGCTCTGCATGAGGATATGAAAAAGATTATTACTGCTAATGGAAATTTATAAAATCAAGGCAGTACGAGGTGAAGTTTAATGCATATAGTATTAGTAGAACCGGAAATTCCGGGAAATACAGGAAATATTGCCAGATTGTGTGCTGCTACAGGTTGTCATCTTCATTTGGTTAGGCCTTTGGGATTTACCATTGATGATAAATATTTAAAACGGGCAGGATTAGATTATTGGCATTTACTGGATGTGCAATATTACGATTCTGTCTATGAGGTTTTGGCTAAATATCCGAAAAGCCCCAAATTTTTGCTTACCAGTCACGCTCATAAGTCTTATACCAGGGTAAAATACAGTTCTGATTCTCTGCTGATTTTTGGCAGGGAAACAGCGGGATTGCCTAAAAGCTTTCTGGAGGAATTTCCTGATGACTGTGTGCGTATTCCTATGATCAGCAGCGCCAGATGTCTTAACCTGGCTAATTCTGCAGCCATTGTTTTATATGAAGCTTTGCGTCAGAACGATTTTGACCAAGTGGAGGGAACCATATGATTTGTCTTAAAGAGTTTGAATTTGATGCTGCTCATTTTTTGCCTAATTATCATGGCAAATGTGAGAGGCTTCATGGTCATACCTATAAATTAGTTGTTCAAGTGGAGGGAGTTCCCGACCAAGAAGGTATGGTCCTGGATTTCAGCCTTTTAAAGAAAACAGTTCAAGAAGTAGTTTTGGCTAAATTGGACCACAGCTGTTTGAATGACATATTACCCCAGCCCTCAGCTGAAAACATAGCTGTGTGGGTTTGGCAGCATTTAGCAGACAAGCTGCAGGGAGAGAATTACAAACTGTACGAAGTCCAGGTGTGGGAAACCCGTACCAGCGGAATAATTTATAGGGGGGAAAAATGCTAAAGGACGTACAGGGACAAGCGGATAATCGCCAAATGCCCTTGAAACATGTGGGAATTAAAAACTTACGTTGGCCTATTGTGGTCAAAGACCGGGCCAAGGGAGAGCAGCATACCGTGGCTGATTTTACTTTGGCTGTAGATTTGCCTCAAGATGTCCGAGGTACGCATATGAGCAGATTCGTGGCATCTGTACGAACTATGGGTATCATACATCCTTCCGGTTTGGAGAGTATTTTAGACGACCTTAAGGAAAAACTCCAAGCTAAAAAAGCCATGCTGGAGATGGATTTTCCCTATTTCATTGAAAAGACGGCTCCTGTATCAGGAGAAAAGGCACTGCTGGATTTAAACTGCCATTACCGTGCAGAGAAGGATGATAAATTTTCCTTATATATTTGTGTAGAAGTTCCCATTCATACTCTGTGCCCTTGCTCAAAAGAAATTAGCACAAATGGGGCTCATAACCAAAGAGCCATTGCTAAGCTGGAAATTAAAAATGCCCATAGTATGGTCTGGCTGGAGGAATTAGCTGAAATGGCAGAAAAAGGTGCTTCGGCACCTATTTATTCCCTATTGAAACGGCCTGATGAAAAATATGTAACGGAACAAGCCTATGCCACACCGAGATTCGTGGAAGATGCGGTTAGGGAAATTGCTTTAGTTATGGCTAAAGATAAGCGTCTTGGTTGGTACCGGGTTACAGTAGAAAGTATGGAAAGTATTCATAATCATAATGCTTTCGCTTGCGTAGAAAGGGACTAATCATGTATAGAAAAGTTGAACTAGGACAATGTCCAATTGAAATGAAAAAAATGCAGGTGCCGGAAGTAGCTATAGAGCTAATGTGGAAGAAAAGCCATATTGAGCCGGTAAAATTTTTTCGAGTAAGAGCTCCCGGTGCCAATATTATAAAACAAGAAATGCTGTCTCTGGGAGGAGAATGTGCCACGGAACCAAGTGCCGTTACCTGTGCCAGTAAGTATGTGGATATAATCCTTTTGGGAACGGCCAGTCAATACAGAAGACTATTGGAAAAACTTCAGCTGATGGAGGATTGGTTTGGTTTTAAGGTCATTATTAAGGAATTAACAGCTTATTTAAAGACGAACCCTTTGACCACTAGATTAACCGATGGCCGGATTATTAACTATGATAAAATGAAAATCATGGGAATTTTGAATGTTACGCCGGATTCCTTTTATGCCGGTTCCAGAGTGGAACCTGGCAGCAGTTTATTGCTCAGGGCAGAAAAGATGCTGAAAGAAGGAGCGGATATTTTAGATATAGGTGGAGAGTCCACGCGTCCCGGTTCAGCTGCTGTGAGCTGCCAGGAAGAAATTAAGAGAGTGGTGCCGACTATTGCCAATCTTAAAAAAGAATTTCCTGCTGCTGTCATCTCTGTGGATACAAGAAATAGTGAAACAGCCAGACAGGCTTTGCTGGCAGGGGCAGATATTATTAATGATATTTCCGCCGGTGAGGGAGATAGTGGAATGCTGCCCTTGGCAGCAGATACCGGTGCGCCTATTATTCTCATGCACATGAGGGGAACACCTCAAACCATGGGGGATAAAACAGGCTATACGAATGTTGTAGACCAGGTAGCCTGCTATTTAGTGGAAAGGACAGCTGCCTGCCAGGCTCTGGGTATAGAAAATGATAAAATTATTTTGGATCCGGGGATTGGTTTTGCCAAAGATGCAGAAGAAAATTTATTGCTTCTGCGTCAATTAAGTGCCTTTACAGGCTACGGTGTTCCTGTACTTTTAGGAGCATCCAGAAAAAGCACAATTGGCCGGGTTTTGGGTGATTTGCCGCCGGAAGAAAGATTGGAAGGGACTTTGGCCACAAGTGCCAGGGCAGTGTTCTCCGGAGTAAATATAGTTAGAGTACATGATGTTCAGGCAAACTTTCGTACTATTCGTATGCTGGAGGCTATGTTATAATGTCTGTGGCTTATATTGCCCTAGGCAGTAATCTAGGAGAAAGAAAAGAAAATATAGAGAGAGCACTGAATTTATTAAAAGCTGCTCAAGTAAAGATTTTGGCCAAGTCATCCCTTTATGAGACAAAACCCTATGGTGTTACGGATCAGCCGGAATTTTTAAATGGTGTGATTAAAGTCCGGTGGGCAGGAAATCCTCAAGGCTTACTTGCTGCTTTACTTTCTGTAGAAAATACTATGGGCCGCAAAAGATTGCGGCATTGGGGTGAGCGTAATATTGATTTGGATCTTTTGTTTTTTGCCGATCGGATTATAGCTACGCCTGCGTTAACTGTTCCGCATCCTGATTTGCAAAACAGGGTGTTCGTTTTGGAACCCCTATGTGAAATCGCCGGGGATTTTATTCATCCCGTTTTGGGCAAGACCATGAAAACTTTACTAAAAGAATTGCGGGCAAGATAGGATGAGTGTGTTATAATTAACTGTAATCTATAAAAAAGAAAGCTGGTTTTTTAATGTCTGGAGAAAACATTGGATTAAAAATAAAAATAGGAGCATTATTGACTGTTATATATGCTGTTTTAGCCGGAATTTCTTCCCAATTGGTGCTTATACCGGGAGTTACCGGCTATAGGCTTATGGATGCGCTTCCCATTGTCTATGGCTTGTTGTTTGGCAGCATCGGAGCTTTTGCCTGCGGTGTTGGGGTGCTATTTGCGGATGCCTTTGCCAATAATTTATCTTATGTTAGTTTTGTGGCTTTTTTGGGAGCCTATGGGGCTGCCTATATTCCTTTTAGAGTATGGCAGGGAATGAAAAGCGAAAGAGAACCGGTTATTATTTTGGAATCTGCCCGCACTCTGATTATGTTTATTGTTTTGGCTATTTTAGCTGCAATTCCCCAGGCTGTGGTTATTCCTTTACTGACAGACAGAATGGGCATAGCACCCTATACCAGTGTTTTTCCTGTAATCCTTTTAAATAGCTTATTTTTTTCTGTGGTAGGCGGCACCTTGCTTTATAAAATTTTCTCTCTGCGCTTTCTGGAGGGAACCAGTCATGAGCTGTGGCTACTGGTAAGAGATGAGAAAACTACTACTAGAATACTGGCCGTTTCTTTGCTGAGGATAACTTTGACAGGTGCTTTTGTAGGTGTAGCCTTTGCGGTTTTGTTGCCTCCGGAATTTGACCAGAATGTTATTATGTATGTAATGGGCGCTTTTTCTTTAGTTTTATTGGTAATGACAAGAATTTAATTAAGGTTGGATTAACATGCTTTTATTGACTATGCTTATACAAATTTTATTATTGACGGCTTTTTTCTGGGCGGCAGGAACCATTCTTTTAGGTATTCTGACAGGAAAGAGAAAAACTAAACTCATAGCAAAGCGCCATAGCTTTGCTATTATTGTCTGTGCTCACAATGAAGAAAATGTTGTGGGCAATTTGCTTACCAGTTTGGCAGAGCAGACCTATGGCCAGGCTGGTTATCATACCTTTCTTTTGGCTGACCACTGCACTGATGCTACAGCTGCCATTGGAAGAAAATTTTCTAATGTAACCGTTTGGGAAAGAAATATAGGTGCCAGAACCGGAAAAGGGGCTGTTCTCCGCTGGGGAATAGAATTAATTCGTAAGGAAACGGGAAATAAGTTTGACAGTTATATTGTTTTTGATGCCGATAATGTAGCTACTCCTAATTTTGTAGAAGAAATTAATAAATGCTTTTGTACGGGAGCAAAGCTTGTTATGGGAAACAGAAAAGCTCTGAATCCTTATGCTTCTATCATAAGCAGCTGGTATACTATTTACTGGCAAACTGTAGACTGTCTCTATTGCAGACCAAGGTCCAATCTTGGGCTGGCTGCTATTATTTCCGGTACCGGTTTTGCTTTTAAAGATGAACTTTTAGGTTCTGAAGGATGGAATACCACCAGTATTACAGAAGATATAGAATTTTCCATGGGGCAGAACCTTAAAGGCGTTTTCGCGGTTTACTGGGAATCTGCAGTGTTTTATGACGAGCAGCCAACCAATCTGGCTACCATGCTTTCTCAGGTTCGTCGTTGGTGCACGGGAAACTTTCAGATTGCAGCCAAGTTTAGAAAGCCTTGGTGGAAGCATTTTTGCCAGCATCCTAATTTAAAGCTGATAGATAATTTTATTCCTATTTTTTTAGCAGTAATGTTTGGGTTTTATTTGATTTTAAACTTCTGCTGGTTGTTTTATAATGGGGCACAGGATGTAAATCCCTTTGGTCTGATAGATATAATTTGGTGGAGTTTCTTATATATACTCAGCATTGGTGTCAGTTATGGAGTGATTAAATACAGTACCTTTAATCTGAACCGCATGCTGCCCGGAATTTTAACCAGTGGGATTTATTGCATAATTTTTTCGTTGATTGCCGTTTATTCTCTCTTTAAACCGGTAAAAAGCTGGAAACCCATTGAGCACGGAAAAGTAAAATAGAAGTGCACAGGGGGACTTGTCCGGTCACATCGTTAGAAAAGTTGAAATATATATAAATTGGGGTTATAATTCTCTTATAAGTAACTTCAGGGAGGTGCTGAACTTGAAAAAATACGGCTGTTTTTTATTGACTTTACTCCTTTGTTTGGTGATGACAGGCACGGTCTTAGCAAATTCAGCAATTAGTGACGATGGGTACTTTAAAGGAATAAAGCTGTGCGGAAAAGTAAAAGTAGTAGAATACAATGGTGATATTAAAGTTCAAGTAGTGAATAGTTTTCCTGATTTAAAAGTCAAAGTAGTAAGCAATTTCCCGGATAAAATAGGGGAATGGAAGTTTGTGGAATATGGTCAAGATTTTACTGTGCAATTTGTTACCAGTTTCCCGGATATTAAAATAAAATATGTTAATTCTTTTCCGGGAGTGAATTAAAAAACACAAACGTTGGGGGATATGGTGCTAATCTTTTGGGATGGGAAGAATCTGATAAAAAACAGATTAGAACAACACAAAATAAACTGCTCTAAGATTTTGGCAGTTTTTTTCTTGTTGTTTTTTTTGTTTGTTCCGTTTACTCCGGTTCAGTCTATAGCCCAAGCAGCATCCAAACAAGTTTTATTTATCAGCTCTTATTCTCTGGATTGGGACGGGTTTCCCAAACAATTGGAAGGCATAAAAGCTGAAATAGATGATTCTGTAGAAATAAAATATATCTTTATGTACGGTAAATATAACACCCCAAAGGATGCTAATGCCCGCACCCACGAAAATGTTAAATTTATGTTAAAGTATATACCAAAATTTGATTTAATTATTGCCGGGGATGATTTAGCCCTGCAGTTTGTCTTAAACAATCGGCAAAAATATTTTAAAGATACCCCGGTGGTTTTTGAAGGGATAAATTCTGAGGAATTTGCTACTATGGCAGCTAGGGATTCTACGGTGACAGGTGTAGTTGAGACCTTTGATTTTAGTGACACGATTAAAGTTGCCAAAAATCTTTTTCCGCAGGCAACTAAGGTTGTAGGTCTATCCGATGATACAGAAACAGGCCATGGTTCAAGCCAGCAGTTTTTGAAATGTCAAAAAGATTTTCCCCAGCTGCAGTTTTCTGTTTTAGATGCTTCTGCTTTGAATAAAAACGAATTAGCTGCTAAACTGGCAAGCTATGACCATGAGACAATTTTATTATTTTTGGTTTTCACTAAGGATAAAGATGGAAATTTTTATAATGCCAGAGAAGGAGTTGTTTTTGTAACTAAATACGCCAAGATACCTGTTTTTA
>Ga0172378_10002468_pt1 | contig 17320 bp, 15 predicted proteins | sample GrowelOW332metaG_FD_119755 | JGI IMG/M metagenome (GOLD analysis project Ga0172378, IMG submission 119755) | Groundwater microbial communities from an aquifer near a municipal landfill in Southern Ontario, Canada - Pumphouse #3_1 metaG | ecosystem: Environmental > Aquatic > Deep subsurface >... | reverse complement strand
GGTGCTGGTAGAGGCATGGGACTCGGTGCTGGTAGAGGCATGGGCCAAGGTGCTGGTAGAGGCATGGGTCAAGGTGCTGGTAGAGGCATGGGACTCGGTCTTCGTCGAAGAGACGGAAGTTGTTTGAACTTTAATTAAATTATTATAGTTATTCATCATTTTGAAGGGCTTCCGTATGGAAGCCCTTCAATTCGTCTCAAAACAAGAAAAACAATAACACCCCATTCTCTTACAGCAACATCATCTTACCATCTCTATTCATATTATCCTGCACTTCAGCAAATACCTCTGCAATAACAGGAGCATAAAGGGCCAGGAAAAATACGATAAGCCCAACAATTGGGGGATATGGGAAAAAATAGCACGAGACCAATGCAAAGGCACTGATTAATAAAGTATCTCGACCATAATGTTTTGCTCTTTGATGAATTTTCACCTCTCTCAGCGTACCAATGACAACAAAACACCCAATCTCAAAAACAGCAAGAAGAAGTGAATAGTGTTGTAACACAAAGGCGACAACCGCTTGAAAGGATGTCAATTGTATCGTACGAATAATTTGTACACCAAGGACGCACAAAACAAAAGCAATAATCCATTGCCCTGTAATCCAAACGGCGGTACTTCTTAGTCTTTCTTTTGGTCTTTCAATAGGCACAAAATCATAATAAATCCACCAAATACCAATGGAAATAAATAAACCAAGAAAAGCCTTTTGAAAATTAACAGGAAGAACTAATTGCACAGAGTAAACTCCAGCGAGAAGTTGTCCAATAATTTGACCCAAGATAATAAGGGGTAAACGTCCAAAACGAGCTTGAAGTGCTTTTGTGACCCCAAACTTCCTAATAATATCTACTCCATGTCTTTTATTCGAACGGTACACAAAGAAATGGATATTAATCTGCAAAAACCCAACAAGGAACCAGACAATAAGTCGATATTTTTCTGCAATGAAGATGGAACCAATGAAGAGAGCCCCAAGCAATAAACATATTCTTGAATAAGGCGTCGCATAGGGTTCATGTTCACTATCATACCGACCCGTTGAATGCCATAAAAAGGCAAAAAATATCAAAAGAGCACCATATGATAAACCAAATCCCATAACATTTGCGCGCAAAGGATCTGCTGCAAAAATGGAAGCACTTCCCATTCCTATCATTTGAATAAAGGTCATAACCCTCGTTCGAACATCTTGCCGACCATGAAAATCATGATACACACAGCTATTAAACCAAATCCACCAACCTTGGGAAAAAATTAAAATAAAGGTCAAAAAATGTTCAATTGTAACCGCTGTTAACGCTTCCCATTGTGTAATACGTGCTAAGTAAATTGAAAAAACGATATCAAAAAAAAGTTCTAGTGTTGAAACAGTTCTGTCTTCTTCAACTTCAGATGCTTTTCTTGGTTCTTGCCACCAATATCCAATGCTTTGTGCTAATCTCACGTGATTTGCTCCTAAAATCCTTAAAGAGAATGTAATTATCTTACAAATCCCTCAATTAATTAACAAGAGAAAGCAAAAAAAAAATGAACAATTAGATAAAAGTCTCATACTGAGCCTTCTTTTTGGTACGTTTGCACAAAGACCAACCGGTACAGAGAAGGTACAATAAGTATATCTTTCAATTACAAGTTGTTAGTCTTATAATCAAAGAGTAAACAAAGGAGAGTTATTAGCGTATGAAAAATTTCATTCTTATCCCAGATTCATTTAAAGGTACCATGAGCTCTATGGAAATATGTTCCATTATGGAAAAAGCCATTAAGCATAATTATCCAGAAGCTCAGACAACCAGTTTACCGGTTGCCGATGGAGGAGAAGGAAGCGTCGATTCATTTCTTCAAGCACTTGGAGGTGAAAAGATTACCCTCAAAGCGACCGGACCCTATGGAGAACCGATTGAAAGTTTTTACGGCATACTTCCAGGAAACATTGCCGTTATTGAAATGGCAGCAGCAGCGGGCCTCCCTCTTGTTGGAGATAAACTCAATCCAAGCACGACAACGACCTATGGTGTAGGAGAACTCATGATTGATGCCGCAAAAAGAGGATGTACAAAAATCATTATGGGACTGGGTGGATCAGCAACCAATGATGGTGGATGTGGTGCCGCTGCAGCCTGTGGTATAGGATTCTTAGATGAAGATGGCAATCACTTTACCCCAACAGGAAGCACGATGGATAAAATTGTCTTTATTGATAAAAGAGACAAAAACCATCTGCTCGATAATGTTGAAATTACCACTATGTGCGATATTGATAACCCCTACTATGGCGAACATGGAGCAGCTTCTGTTTTTGGGCCACAAAAAGGAGCCGACCCCAAAATGGTAGCGTTATTAGATGCAAACATGCAAAAACTCTGTACTATCATGGAACGAGATTGTGGCGTGAATGTACAAGATATCCCTGGTGCTGGAGCCGCTGGTGGCATGGGAGGAGGAATGGTTGCCTTCTTCGATTCACACCTACAAATGGGCATTGAGACCGTACTGGATACCGTGCATTTCAATGATCTCTGTAAGCAAACAGATCTTGTCCTCACCGGAGAAGGAAAACTTGATACCCAAAGTCTCAGAGGAAAAGTTGTCATTGGAATTGCAAAACGAGCAAAAGTACAAAAGACCCCTGTTTTAGCCATCGTCGGTGATATTGGCGACAATATCGATGAAGCCTATTCTATGGGTGTCACGGGCATCTATTCCATTAATAGAGTAGCTCAAAATTTCAGTGAAGTGAAACAAAGAGCGCAAAGTGACATGTATCTCACCGTCGACAATATTATGAAGACATTGAAAAGTCTTGGACTTTAGCAGAAAAGGGGTGTAATCTTAGAGAGAGAAGAGAATAAAAGGTCAAATGATCTCTTTCTCCAATATTTTTTGAGGAGACACAGGCGTTTAAAGCTCGGATTAAAATTAAATTAAAAAATATATAAATTTTTCTCAAGTTTATAAAAACTTTTAATTTGTTGTACAACCTATAATTGTTAGTTATTAACAATTCATTTATGACAATTTCTTTATCTTTTGGTGATAATGTCACTTTAATACTCACTCATTGTTGTTATAGTTAGTACGTAAGATAAAGAAACAGAAATGGCAAACAGCCAAGGAGATATTTAAAAATGATTAAACATGCAACAACAGCAACTTTTAAGAGCGATGTATTAGATTCTAAGAAACCAGTATTGGTAGACTTTTGGGCAACATGGTGTGGTCCTTGTAAGATGCAGGGTACAATCCTTGAAACATTCGCACCAAAAGCAGAAGGCAAAGCAGAAATCGTTAAGGTTAATGTAGATGAAGAACCACAGCTCGCACAGCAATATGGTGTTATGTCAATTCCTACCCTTCTTGTATTCAAAGATGGTAAGATTGCACAACAGGCAGTTGGCGTACGTCAAGAAGACGCTCTTCAATCAATGCTTGGTATCTAAGACGAAACAGAAGACTTGAGTTACCGTCTTCCCATAAAAAAATCGATTACATTCACGTAATCGATTTTTTCTTATTAATCAGAAAGAGCAAGAAGCGCTGACGGTTTCAACAACTTAATTTTTCCCCTACTTTGAGAAATCCAACCTTCATTTTGAAAATACTTTAACATACGAGAAACAACTTCTCTCGCTGTTCCCATATCCTTTGCTATTGCTTCATGAGTAATACTGATCTCATCACTTTGCTCAATAGCTCTTTGCTCAATCAGATAGGATGCAGTTCTTTTATCCATACTACTAAAGGCAACCTGTTCGAGCGTCCACATGACATCAGATAAACGTGCTGCCATCATTGAACTGGTAAACGAAGTAACACCTGGATATTGATTTTCAAGACGATGATACAGAACGGTAGGAATCGTGATTAAATCGGTATCGGCTTCTGCCTTAACAAAAACTTGAAATGAAATGTTTTTGATACCACAGGTACCAGACAGGACACACACATCCCCTTCAAACAAACGATAAAGAGTCATCTCTTTACCATTTTCATTCACGATATACACCTTTAAACGTCCGCTCTGTACGCAAAAGACTCCACTACAACGAGGAACTTGCGCTCCCGTCGTGTATAACTTAGAACCCAGTGTCTCGAGTGCGAGTTTGTCTGATGTTCTCAGGTCTTTATAAAATGGTAACATATTATCTAATTGATGCTTCATACCTTCTATAATAAATAAAAAAAGATAGAAAGGAAAGAAGAAAGGGCGTTTTTATCTTGAATGCATGCAAAAGAAAAAGACTCCTTTGATTATTTAAGCTAAAGGAGAAGAAGAAAATCTTCAGCTTCTCTTTGCACCAACCGCGTATACTTCGCCTCTGAGGACTCATCACTTTCCCAATAAAAACAAAGAACCCGGTTAAGAGTTCTTTGCTTTACACCAGACTCACGCGCGTAACGCGTAATCTGTAGATACATCAATATTGAGAGAAAGAATCACTCGCACCGATGGCACGTGACAGATTTATTCATCAACCTTCCAAAGGCCTAAAGCTGGGGTACCAACAAAGTACACTTCTTCACCATCTTCCATGATATTCCAACCTTCTTTCATGGTCTGAGGATTGTAACGTTCAGTCGCACTTTGATAATCCATCCATTGATAGTGAACACTTTCAATCTCTTCTTTACTCATATATTCAGGTTTGGTGCAATACGTAATAGTAAATCGACCATCGCTTGATCCTTGCATCAAATGTGCGGCAGCCATTGTTTGATTTTCGAATTTTCCATCACGATAGAGCTTGAGAACATTTGGTGTATCACAATAGCCATATTGTCTAATTAATGCATCAATTTCTTTGTTTTCACCAAAGTCTTTTACACCTGGAGCAAGAATCATTAATTCACCACCATCAGCAATAATCATACGTGTTCTATACACACCCTTATTACCAACCCATGTTGTCTTCAATTCTTCAGGATTCAAATAGGTAACAACTTTCTTCGCTCGTTTTGCCACATGCACAATATTTAAGTCAGTTGCAAGTTCAGCAGCCTTCTCAAAAGGTTTACGTGATGGTCCGATATACACTCCATGAACCTTTAAGACATCGTCTTCAAGGGTTGTCACCGTCTGAATCCAGGTAATAGGTAAAGTGTTTAAGAAATGTTCTTGTGCATAATCAAAAATCATACGAGCAGGAGTGTCAACCTTACCCAAAGCATTTTCAATACCACAGAGAGCACTGACAAAATGGGATTTATTAATCATTTGTCTGCCACCAAGGCCAACAAAGATATTTTTACTGTAATTTGCCATTCCTACCACTTCGTGAGGAACCACTTGTCCAACAGAAACAATCTGATCAAAACCAGCATCAAAAAGATAATGACTCGTTTCAACGTCGATACCGTGGTTGTATTTTCCGTCTGAAATTTTTTCAATAAAAGATGAAGGGATTGTACCAATTTTAATCGTATCAGACTGCCAACGATGAATTAAATATGCTGAATCAGGAATACCATCACCAAACATTTTAAGTCGTTCTTCTTTCGTCATTGGCATATGAGTACCAAGAGCAGGAATAACAAAAACCTCAGAAGTAGCAATCAATTTTTTATACAAATATGCCACAATTGGACCTGAATAAGAATAACATCGTGTGTAATCAGGTGGAATTAAAAGTATCTTTTTAGCTGTCTTGAGTTGTTCAATTAAGACATCAAGCATTTCTTCAATGCATTTTTCACTGAGACCATTTTTTGCATTGGTTTTGTAAAGTTCGTCCATTAAATTTATCCCTTTTCATTATGAAAGTTTTTTTATAAAAAATAATTCAAGCAAAGTTTACCTTTGAAGTATCAGTCTTTTTTGAAAGAGCTCGCAACATAGAGGCAAACATGATGTATACAACATCACCAAATTTTCCAAGAACTGCAGTAGCAATTGCTTCAATACCACCAGCTTCGTACATGAACCTACCAAGCATAACACCAAGACCTGTAACCATACCGATACTGCCTAAAGTACGACCAAAACCATTGGTAATGGTACTCACAATATTGAGCAATGGCATGTTTGCTAAAAGACCCGTTGCAAACACTGTAATCAGCAGTGCAACAAATGCGTTTATCTTTCATTTGATGATTGCCACCAAGAGAATAATAATCGCAAAGCCAAACAGGACAAACAACATAGATTCTGAAACTAAACGAAGAGAAGGAAACAAAAATCTCCTTTCAACTAAAATATTAGTAAAACAATTTTTAAAATGCAAAGAAATCGTACCATAGTATTTTATATCTGTCAATAATTTTTTAATAAACTTATTTTCTTATAATACATGTAATTATTTTTATTATAAAAATAAAATGTATAAAAAATATTAATATATTAAAATATAAAACACTTTATTAACAATCATTTTATTTTTTTAATATTTTTTTATTTTAGAAAAAATAGTATCTAAATATGAATTTAAATACTATTAAATACTTATTTCACAAGGTATTATTTTTAATCAATCAAACCAAAAAAAAATTTTAACGTACACTGATACCAATTATTTATTAATATTTCATACACTTAAATATTAATTTAATTTTTTTTATTATTTTTTCATGATTCATTCATTTTATTGATACTTTTTAGTTTACGATAACCACTGCTGAGAAAAGACAAAATTAAAGAGAGAGAAAAAGAGACCAAAGAGAACCTTCTCTTCTCACAGAGAGACATAAAAAACATCAGTCTCTTACAACGCCAGATCCAAAAGGAAAGAAGAAAAAGAAGATACCACGCTCGCAATAAAGAGAACACATGACCAAGCTACAAAACCTATAAAAAGAAAAGGTACACATCAACACAACAAAGCATCACAGCGTAAAAGACCCAAGCAAAGAATCATTTCCTTAGGTCCTCGCATGACAAAAAAAGAGTAGTCAGATGAAAATTAATCTTGACTAATGTTACTTTCAATAGTAACATACCTCCATAACGTTCTTATAAGGAGTAACATCATGCAACAAAAGAGCTGGCGATTATAACAGAGAGAGCACAACAAAAAAGAATACTGAACACACATAAAAAATGAAAAAGGGTTTTCCCTAACACAGAAGGACTATATATGATAAATTACATAACACACGGATTAGATATGACGGAATTACCAGGAAAAGATGGCTTCTTTGGAGAATATGGTGGAGCTTTTGTTCCTCCTCAACTATCAAAAATCATGGAAAATGTTGCAAAACAGTATGAAAAAGCAGCTTCAGATCCAACATTTTACGAAGAATACCTCGATTTATTAACTCACTTCGTTGGCAGACCTTCTCCTGTCTACCATGCAAAAAGATTATCACTTGCTGTTGGTGGTGCCGAGATCTATCTGAAACGAGAAGATTTAAACCATACGGGAGCACATAAGATTAATCACTGTGTTGGTGAAGTACTGTTAGCAAAACGCATGGGATACAAAAAAGTAATAGCAGAAACTGGAGCAGGACAACATGGTGTAGCCTTAGCAACTGCTGCTGCTCTCCTTGGTCTCGATTGTGATATTTACATGGGTTCAATTGATATTGCAAAGCAAGCGCCAAACGTCACTCGTATGAAAATACTGGGAGCACGAGTCGTACCAGTTGATCAGGGAACAAAATCACTCAAAGATGCCGTTGATGCCTGTTTCGCCTCCTATCTCAAAGACCCAGTAACTCAGCTTTATTGTATTGGTTCCGTTGTTGGTCCTCACCCATTTCCTATGATGGTTCGTGACTTCCAAAGCGTCGTAGGAAGAGAAGCAAGAGAACAAATGCTTGATATGACCGGCCGCCTTCCTGATGAAGTAGTTGCTTGTGTTGGTGGTGGATCGAACGCTGCAGGAATTTTTAGTGGATTCTTGAAAGATACAGAAGTCCATCTCCATGGTGTTGAACCAGCAGGAAAAGGACTTGATACGCCCATGCATGCAGCAACCTTAGCAAAAGGAACAAAAGGTATGATTCATGGTTTTAAATGTTATCTCTTACAGGATAAGGAAGGAAATCCTCTTCCTGTATACTCAATTGCAAGTGGCTTAGATTATCCTGGTGTTGGCCCTCAACACTGTCTCTTAAAAGACCTAGGAAGAGTAAACTATCATTCTATTACCGATAGAGAATGTGTTGAAGCATTCTATGGCCTTTCTCGTATGGAAGGTATTATTCCGGCACTTGAATCAAGCCATGCCGTAGCATACGCGATTAAACTTGCGAAGGAAATGGGAAAAGGAAAACATATTCTGATTAACCTCTCTGGTCGTGGAGACAAAGATATCGATTATGTCATTGAAAACTATCCAATTAAGGATTATGAACCATCAGCATTACATGAAGATGGATTCCAAGATTTCCTTGATTCAATTCAGGAAAAAGCTGCAGCAGATAAATAAAAGTGATTGTATCACTTCTGCATACAAAGAGGCTGTTTTAAACATGATGTTTGAGACAGCCTCTTTTCTTAACCTATGTATCACTCGCATTTTTATTATGTTCAAGCACTCGATTAATAGGAACAAATCCTGTTCCAAGCACTTGATAGGTTTCAAGCACAAACATAAAAGCAGTACTATCCTCTTCTTGCACAATTCGTGTCAGTGCGGTGATATTTCGGTTAGGAACAACAGCCATCAATGTCATTTTCGGTGAACCAGAAAAAGCACCCATACCTTCATATAAGGTAGCACTTCGATTGAGTTCAGTCACAATTCTTTTGACAATCTTTTGATGGTGATCGCTAATAATGTAGGCTGTCTTTGCGTAGTGATTTCCCATGTTCATAACCACATAGTTTACGGTTTGACTGGAAATAAACATACAACAAAAAGCAAAAAGAGCACTTTCTAAGCCGAAGAAGAGTCCACCAGTAAGAACAACCAGTCCATCACAGATAAAGAGCGCTGTGCCGACAGGAATTGAGGTGTAACGAGCAATCGTTTGCGCTAGAATATCCGTTCCACCGGTATTTGCTCCAGATTTCATCACGAGTCCTATGCCACCTCCGGTCAATGCACCGCCAAAAACAGAAGAAAGAAGAATATTTACCGTATCAGAATAATCGAGGAATCCTTTATAATCAGTCAATTGACCAAAGAACGTAACAAAAAGAGATAATAAGAGCATACCTGCCAGACATTTAGCACCATACTTTGGTCCAAATATCTTAATAGCGAGCAGGAAAAGCGGTACCGATAGCAGTAACATCACAAGACCCGTATCAATACCCGTTGCATAATACATAATATTTGCTAAACCACTCACACCACCAGGTGCTATCTGCGCAGGGGTAACAAAACAAGCAATGGCAAAGCCATCTAAACCAGCTCCAAACAAGATAAAAAAATAATCTCTTAATTTTTTTTTCACGACAAGAATCCTTTACCTCGATATCCAAGGTACCAAAGTATTTATTCAATTTATTTACACAAAATTAATATGTGCAAGCATAGAATTACTTTTACCTTATTTTGTCAACCAATTAATGAATTTTTTCATAAAGAAATCTTTTTTCTTTGAGGTTTACCCCAAATAAAGGAAAAGAGAAAATGAAAACAAAAAAAATGAGGAGTAAATCCACTCAAAAAAGTGTGATTTACTCCTCAATATTTTGGGGCAATGTTATACGACTCGCTGTGCTTTCTTTGGAATAACAAAGGTGTCACTTGCATTTTTATTACGTTCGAGAGCTTTTTTCATAGGAACAAAACCATGACCTAAAACTTGATAGGTTTCAAGAACAAACATAAAAGCAAATTCATCTTCCTCATGCACAATACGAGTGAGCGCTGTTATTTTTCTATTTGGTACCACCGTCATAAGCATCTTACGATTCTGTCCTGAAAAGATGCCTGTTCCTTCCATAATGGTACCACCATGATCGAGCTCAGCGAGGACTCGAGCACTAATATCTTGATATTTATTACTCACAATATAGGCTGTTTTTGCATAGTTGTTTCCCATATTCATCAACACATAATTGACCGTTTGACTTGCACAAAACATTTCAACCAAAGCAAAAAGAGCACTTTCAAAACCAAAGAAAAAACCACCGGTAATCACCACAAGTCCATCAAAGATAAACAAAGCTGAACCAACGGGAATAGAGGTATATCGGGCAAGTATTTGGGCTAAAATATCGGTACCACCGGTATTTGAGCCAACTTTCATGACAAGACCAATCCCTGCTCCTGCAACAACGCCACCAAAAGCAGACGATAAAAGAATACTCACTTCAGAAGAATAGTCAAGGAACCCTTGATACTGCGTGAGTTGCCCAAACAATGTCACAAAGACAGAAAGGAGCATCATACCTGCAAAACTCTTAGCACCATATAAGGGTCCAAAAATTTTTATTCCTAAAAGAAACAAGGGAACTGAAATGCTGAGCATAACCATACCCGTATCTAATCCTGTAGCATAATAAATAATGGTTGCAAGACCACTGACGCCACCAGGAGCTATATGCGCTGGTGTAGAAAAACATGCAATACCGAAACCGGCAATTGCAGTACCTAACACAATCAAGAGATAGTCGAGAGAATTCTTCTTCATCACAAAAGTCCTAAAAAAATAAAATGCAAGAAAATAACGCCAGAAAAGATTTGACGAAATTCTTTTTGTCACATATTAAAATCTATAATCTTGATGAAGGAACCGCTATTCTAGGAATAAGAACACGTTCAACTTTATGCGGGGAAAAGAAAAAAAATACTTTTATTCCCTTCCAGATAAGAATAAGTAAATAATGAATATTACTTTTTCTCTCTATTGTCAACACAGGAAGAGAATTATTAAGATATATTTTCCTATATATCGCAAAATAAATGCTTAGATTGAGGAAAAATTAAAAAAAAAGTACAAATATTTAAAAAAACAGGGAATCCTCTAAATAAAAGCTATCACTTAGTGCTCACATAATATGGACAAAAAAAAGGATTCTCTGTTTGTTCTACCCTTCCTTATTTTCCCTTTGTTTGAGGTTTTTTCAATGGGGGAATCTGATTCTTTTTCGATATGATTGCAGCATCACTGGCATTTTTATTACGCGCGAGCACTTTGGAAATAGGAACAAAACCAAAACCTAAAACCTGATAGGTTTCAAGAACGAACATAAAAGCATTTTCATCTTCTTCATGCACAATATGGGTAAGAGCCGTAATCATACGATTAGGAACGACGGCCATAAGCATGGTTCTTTTCTTCAAGGTAAAGATACCCTTCCCGTCAATCAACGTACCACCGTGATGAAGATCACTGATAATTCTCTTACTAATTGCTTCATAGTTATCACTGACAATATAGGCAGTTTTCGCATAATGATTACCCATATTCATTAAGACATAGTTAATCACTTGACTTTGAATATACATATCGATCAAGGCAAAAAGGGCACTTTCAACGCCGAAAAAGATACCACCTGAAATAACAACCAAACCATCAAAGAAGAAAAGAGAGGTTCCAACAGGAATAAAAGAATATTTCGACAACGCCTGTGCAAGGATATCGGTACCACCGGTATTTGCACCAGATTTCATCACTAGACCAATACCTGCTCCCACCGTTATACCGCCAAAGATTGCGGAAAGCATGATATCTATCTTATCTCCGTAATCAAGAAAACCATGATACCCTGTCAGTTGACCAAAAATGGAAACAAACAATGCTAAAAGAAGCATGCCTGTTAAACAACGAGCACCATATTGGGGTCCAAATATCTTGATTGCCAATAAAAACAAAGGAACCGAAACCAACAGCATAGCAAGACCTGTATCGATACCAATAGTATAATAAAGAATAGTAGCTATACCATTCACACCACCAGGTGCAATTCTAGCTGGGGTTACAAAACAAGCAATACCAAAACCGGCAATAGCTGCTCCCAAAATAATAAACAAATAATCATGATAATCTTTTTTGTTCATCGAGATAATTCCTTCCTTAATATTCAATCGATACCCAAGAGTGAACACAAAATGCACAGATTAAATCAATGATTTATGGAGTAAATCATGCACAATAAATCTATACATTTATGAAGTATATACAGCTGAGTAAGGTGTGAATATCCTTTTGCAACGTATTTTTATCAGTAGATGAGGTGTTACACCTCATCTATCAAAGTAGCTATAGCTATAAACAGATAAATAACGTTTTTATGCAACCCTTTTGCATCAATTATTTTCGTATAAATCAAAGAAAAAGCAATAATTATATAATTACCCGCTTCTTTCATTCTTTTTTGCAAAAAGAAAGGGTGCAAGAAGAACAACACAGAGCTCTCGACAATGAGAGGAAAGGAACTCCATGCAACTCGAACAACGTATTGAGAAACAGAAAGGGTGTACAGGCACCTATTGAAGAATCAAAGAAAAAAGGTTCCCCTGTAATACAAGAGGGGGCTCACCTCTTCACTCAGAGTCCATAAAAGAGAAGAAAAAGAATAATCTTATATTTTCTTACCTACAAATAAAAGAACGCCTTAGAGCGTATAAATACACAAAGAGGAACATGAAAAATTTCTTTCTTCGCATAAATAATAAATAATCCCACTTGTTACCGTGGGATTTTACCTAAAAACAGGCACTGGTATATATCACTTGTCTCAAAAGAGACACAGGACATACTTAATTTATTTGATTAAATTCTAAGGTTTCTTTATTAGGTCCTATCACTTTAAAGAAAGAGACCCCCTTCTTGAAAAAAGGAAGCGTCTCTATTCCTGGTTTTTCAACAGTTAATCCTATTGATTCAACAAAAGTCTTCACTTCATGAATATCATCAACATCCAAAGAAAGATGATCAATAGCACCCGCAGTCATTGCTGGCCTAGATTCTTCATAAATCTCCAATTGGAGGTTCCCCAGTGATAAAAAATTAACTCGTGATTTCCCATTAATGGTCGAATAATCTGAAGTAAAACCTAAATCTTCATAAAACTTTATTGTCTTATCAAAACATTTTGTAGGCATTCCTACATGCTGTAAACCAAAAATTCTCATATTCTTTACTCCTTGATATCTCTCCCTATCAAGGAAAAGGATACCATGGAAATATAGATAGCACAAATTAATTTTGTATTAAATAAAGAATTTTCTCATCACATATATCTTAATAACGGGTCCTTAAGTCTCCATATACCAACATAGAAGAAGGCAAATCAAGGAACAAACTACATTCATGCTTGCGACGTAGTAACGTACAAGGCTGTAATGGACTAATTTGTCCAAAGAGACAGGTTGCAACACCTCGAGCCTTTCTTTGATCAGGACAAGAAACAACAACGATTTGAGATTCCAACAGTTTAATAATTGATAAGGTAATAGCCTTCGTTGGAATATCTTCAAGATGAGTAAACCAACCTTCATTTAATAACTGCTTACGTGAGCGAATTTCTAATTCAACAGCAATATAAGGGTCTTTGGTTGAAATATTTGCAGGTGGATCATTATAACCAAGATGGCCATTTTCACCAATACAAGCAAAAGCAACATCAAAGGTAATAGCATCGAGTATTTTGTTCATTTCTTTAAGGTCACACGAAGTTGAACTTAAGGAATGAAACGCTTTAGGTTTTTGCTTAAGCAAATGAATAAAATAGTCTTGAAGGAAATTACTATTACTCTTAGAAGAATCTTGTAATTCCTGAAATTCATCAAACTGGAATACTTCAACTTTACTCCAATCAATATCATCTCGAGATGCAAGATACGCTAAGGTAGGAATCTGACTTGCTCCTGATTCTAATACAATATAGGCAATACCGTTCGATTCAATTGCCTTGATAATAGCATCACCGCCAAGCTTACCTGACTGTGTACCTAAATCTTTTTTATCATCACAAATAGTTACTCTCATAAGTCCTCCAACTATCAAGAGTTTACTCTTTTAGCAAAATATGAGCAATATAGATTTTTTATTGATTATATCTTTTAGCTGTAGTTACGAAAACCATAAAATGGTGATATATTCCCATCAAATAGAGAGAAAAAGAGAGCAAGATTTAACATCTTGCTCCCTTTTTAATTTCAATACTTTACGAGAAAGTATCTTTAGAATGACATTGAAACGAGACCTTCAATCGTGAAGGAACTGTCGCCATCCATATTTCCTGGAGTGTTATCTGGATGAGTAGCATACTCAGGATTAATGCTGTAGGTAATACCTGCAAGCTCATATGAAGCATCCATGCCGTACACAAGGTTATCAGCAGGTTCATCATTGAGGTTCATAATCTTGAAGTAAACATCCATAGGAACTTCTTCAACACCATTATAGTTAACCTGGAAAATTAATGAAGAGTTATTGTTCTTTGTAAGAAGACCAGATTCATCACTTAATGTTGTGTTTTTATCGCTCTTGCTTAACAATGCATATTGAATATATCCATTTACTAAGTCATTACCACCATCAACGCTGATACCGAAGCTATTTAAGTTATCATCATCGGTTTCACGAGACATCGTATATGTTTCAAACATAGAAATAGTTGCATGATAACCATCTAAGTCAATAAACTTATCTAAGTTACCTGTTGCAGCAAGACTAATTCCTTGTCCAAGTGTTGCATCGAACGTATCATCACCTCTAAAGCTCACTACTTGAGTATGACCACCAGTTGTTGCTACAAAACCCAATGATGTAGAAATACCTTCCATTGGTGTGTAGAGAACACTTGCGGTACCACCACGAGAGTCATCAAGAGGAGAAGCGGTAAACTTTGCAGTAATATCATCACCAGACGTCACTATTGCTTCACCTAATAAAGTCATATCAATTGCTTTAAAATCAGCATATCCATCGCCAGTTACGTCATTGTATGCTGAAAGAGTAGTATCATCATCAGTATTACCAATAGCAAGTTCAACACCGAAAGGGAGAGGTTTAAAACCATTCTGTGCAAGATTAGCATTTAGATCTACGGTAAGTTTTCCTTCGAGGGTAAGATCATCATTAAATAAATCACCATCCTCAGAATTCCAAGTACCTAATTCAACAGACCATACACCTTCTGAATCTGCAATAGACACATCAAGTTCTGCTTCACTACTGTCAGCTGATTCAACATTATAATCTGAACCCTGCCAAATAAAATCATAGCCTTGTTCAAAACTACCACTAAAATCTATATTAGTTTCTGCTGTTGCAGCAACCAAACCGACCATACCCAAAGTTAATGTAACTAATAAACGCTTTTTAATCATACATCCTCCTGATTCAAAATATCCACTTATGTAACATAATACACTCATAAAACACATAGTAGCTAACTATGTTACATATTACTTACATTTAAAAATATGTAAAGCCCCATTTATGACAAAAGCAGTAAATAATTAGTGCGAAAAAATAACCTAATTATCTAAAAAAAAAGAAACGACTAATTGTCTATATCACAATAAGAACACTGCAAAAATAAAAAGAAACGTAAAAAAATTATCTCTCGTAACTTAATAAAATATATCTCATACCAAGATATATTAAGTAAAACTTACTTAACTATGTCATTAGTGAAATCTAACACATATTTCGCAGAATTGGCAAAGATACTTCCTTTATCCCAAAAGAGTAATACTCTGTACTGTAAAAAAGAAATACGAGAAAAAATAATATTACCGAAAAAAAAGATAAAATATATCAGAAATATCTCAAACATAAAGCCATTATTAAAAGTACATTACATTACAATATAATAAATAATAAACAGGTAATAACTCGATAATATAAATAAATTCTGTATTATCCTATAATAAATTAATCATCAATATATTTAAATAATCATAAAGAATATGAGCTAAAATAAGTAAAAGTAAAGAAGAAAATAAAAAAGAAAGTTGAGCTCATATTTTTCAAAAAACCATAAAAATAAGATAACAATTGATCATCAAATAAAGATACTCATTGTCCAGTAATGAAAATTTTATTATGAATGAGGAACAAAAAAGAGCGTTTTGTAGATAAAAAAAAGAGGAATCATGAGTTCATATCAAGAGGGACAAATCATAGAAAAAGAAAGTTTAAAAGGAAAAAGAATGAACAACTCTCATGAAAATATCATAAAAAAACTAGCTAAAAAATAAGAGTGCAAGATGAGAATCATCTTGCACTCGGTTCAATTAAAAATTAATTGATTGTATACTCTAGAAGTCCATCTGAACATTCCAGAAAATCTGGAAAGTATTATCGCCAGAAGCAGTATAATAAGTAGGAGCCATTTCGTATGTGATAGCACCCATTGTATAATCAACAGTTGCACCATATACCATATTATCAGCTGGTTCATCATTTAAGCTTAAGCAGTTAATTTCAAGCTGAATTGAGGTGTTTGCAAGACCATCATATTCAACCCAAGTATTAAGAGCACTGTTATAATCATCAGCATCAAAAGTACCTGCATACTGAACATAAGCACTATATGCATCATAACCAACAGTAGTATTCAAAGCAAAGTTAGCAATATAGTCTTTATATTCATCTTTGTAAGAACCTAACTCTGAAATAGCATCGTCGTTAATGTAAGTCATTGTACCGGTTACATCAGCTGTGTAATCACCAAGATCCATGAGTGTATCAAGATCTACACAGAAAGATCCACCAAAGAGATTGTCTTCACCAAAGAAATCATTTCCCTGGAAGTCTTCACCTTGAACATAAGCACCAGAAGTACTAGCTTTCGTTTTAGGATCAGTAGTACTATCAGGAGCAGTTAAAGTTGCATCACCAATAGCATAAGCCCAACCAAATGCCATTGAAACACCATCCATTGGCATTACTTCAACACTGAGGTCAAGAGCTTGTTTATCAGAGATAGGACTAAAAGCAATCTGAGCTGCGCCCATATCGCCATAAGTCATATCAAAAACGGTGAAAGTATCTCCACCATTTACACGAACCTTATCACTATCCTGGTCATCATCATTAAATACGGACAAACCAGTATTATCTGATGCATTACCAATTGTGTATGAAAGACCCATTGGAAGTTCAACACCTTGAGCAGCAAGACCTGCGCCCAAATCAACAGTTAAAGCACCTTCAATAGTTAAGTCATCATTAAAGAGATCACCATCATCATCATTCCAACTTCCTAATTCCAAGCTCCACATGCCATCAGCGTCAGCGATTGTTACATCGAGTTCTGCTTCGTTTTCTGTGCCATTATTAACTACAGAATCTGTACCTACAGTGAGATCATCACCTTTCCATGTTGTTGCATAACCCTGTTCAAAACTTCCGCTAAAAGTTACATCAGCGGAGACAGCCATAGCAGCAATCATTGCCATAGCAGTAGTAGTAAGTAGTACTTTCTTATTCATACTTCCTCCAAATAGTTCGG
>Ga0172378_10002467_pt1 | contig 17323 bp, 15 predicted proteins | sample GrowelOW332metaG_FD_119755 | JGI IMG/M metagenome (GOLD analysis project Ga0172378, IMG submission 119755) | Groundwater microbial communities from an aquifer near a municipal landfill in Southern Ontario, Canada - Pumphouse #3_1 metaG | ecosystem: Environmental > Aquatic > Deep subsurface >... | reverse complement strand
CCTAAAAAATTCCCCGGAGGGATATTTTAGAAAAGCTTTTTACACAAGGTAGGGTACTTATCAGAGTTTACAGGGTTGGTAATGGGTGTTGTCGTTGTACTATGCTTGAGAATTACCTCCTTAATAATGGTAGCGGCCAGATGTTGACGCCATGAGTCAATTCATTTCTTTGCTCCTTTCAGTGTTTGATAGAAACAACTCTGTAAACTCCGATAAGTATCCTACCCAAAACTCATTCATAACTATTTTAGAAGTCATAGATAACCAAAAAGAGAGGAGGCAGTAATAATGCCAAAAGTTAAAGCTGCAAGCTCTTCTGATTCACCGAGAAAGATGAGACCGGCTCTTACTCCGGAAGCTAGAGAAAACCAATTGGTTTCTTTGGCAGTAGACCTTGCCGAAGAGCAGCTTAGGGCTGGAACAGCTTCTTCTCAGGTTATAACTCATTATTTAAAACTCGGATCAACGAAAGAGAAAATTGAAAAGGAAATTCTTGAAAAGCAGAAAGAGTTAATCGAAGCGAAAACCAAAAGTTTGCAGTCAGCTCAAAAAATCGAGGAGCTTTATGCACATGCTCTTGATGCTATGCGGAGTTACAGTGGACAAAGCGACCCAGATTATTAGATAGAGGTGACTAAATGAACGATTGGAAAACAATAGCAAAGCGAATGCACAAAAACAAACGCGGGTTTAAACAAATCGCGGAACGGGTTGGGAAAACAGAGCAAGAAATTAAGGATTTTTTTAAAAGCGAAAAGGCTACTCAGGAAGCAACAAAAAACAAATCTGACAAATTTTTGGTTTTCGAAAATCTGGCCCCAACGACTCATTCTCAAGAATGGAGCGGTAATCGGATACTGTCATTTGGGCTAATCGGCGATACGCACATCAATTCCAAGTATACTCAACTTACATATCTTAGGAATTTTTATGAAATTTGTTCTAGCAGAAACATTAAAGATGTTTATCATTCCGGAGATATTGACGAGGGTGAACAGATGCGTATTGGTCATCCGTATGATTGCTATACACAGGGTGGTGATAATCATGTAAATGAAATTGTAACCAATTATCCTTTTGTTGAAGGCATTACAACCCACTTCATTACCGGCAATCATGACGCCAGCATTTATAAAAGATGCGGAATTGATATTGGAGAAACTATTGCCATTCGACGAAAGGATATGAAGTACTTAGGGCGTGATTGCGCAAGAGTAGAAATCACCCCAAATTGTGTCCTCGAATTAAGACACCCCTGGGACGGAACTGCGTATGCTATATCATACAAACCTCAAAAAATGATTGACAGCATGGAAGCCGATAGCAAACCTAATATTCTGGCTATTGGCCATTATCATAAGCTTGAGTATATATTTTATAGAAACGTGCATTGCTTCCAAACAGGGTGCTTTCAAACGCAAACACCTTTTACAAGAGGAAAAGGTATCAGCGTTCATCTTGGTGGGTGGATCATAACTGTTGAAGTTGACAAAAACGGCTATATTCAAAGCATCAAGCCGGAATTAATTCCTTTCTATAAAGGAATCTCGGATGATTACAAAAACTGGGGCAGAAGCCCAAATGATTAGAACTTATTCCGAATTAATTACTTTCAATACTTTTAAGGAAAGGTATTTGTATTTAAGGCTTGATGGGAAAGTGGGCGAAAAAACTTTTGGCTACAACCGCCACATAAATCAAAAGTTTTACCATTCCAACGAGTGGCTGAGCTTCAGAGATATGATAATTATTAGAGATTCCGGATGTGATTTAGGGGTTGAGGGTTATGAGATTTACAGGACAATCATTGTTCATCATCTTAATCCTATAACCGTTGACGATATAATTAATTATCGTCCTTGTGTATACGATCCGGAAAATGTAATATGCACCCAACTCTCGACGCACAACGCCATACACTATGGGGATGAGAGTCTGTTAATGCTACCGCCAATTGAACGAACCAAAAACGATACTTGTCCATGGAAATGATTTTTCTGATTATCAACAAAAAATTTAAGGAGGATGTTTTAAGTGATGGAAACAGATGTTTACAATGAATACCTTGACAACGAAATAGAGGAAACCACTAAACCAGAGGAACCTGGTTCGGACTTGATAATGGGCGTTGTAACGGATTGCCTTAAACTTAATATTCGCGAGTCCCCCAGCATCAATGCCCCGATTATTACCAAGGTCAACGCTCTTACCGAGTTGATGGTTGATGTTGAAAAGTCGAATGAAGAATGGTATAGCGTTTGCACTGAAGTCGGAATAGAAGGATTCTGTATGAAGAAGTTCGTAGCTATAAAACCACAAGGAGAGTAGATATGGACAGTATACTGACATCGATTAAAAAGCTACTTGGAATCACAGAGGAGTACGAGCATTTCGACCAGGACCTTATCATACATATCAATTCTGTGTTCGGAATTCTAACGCAGCTTGGTGTCGGTCCTGTCAACGGCTTCGCCATCAAAGACAAAGAATCTGTCTGGACGGACTTTGTTTCAGAAGGCTTGAAACTCGAGACGATTAAATCATATGTTTATTTAAAAGTTAAATTACTGTTTGACCCTCCTCTCAGCTCCGCGGTTTTGGAGTCAACAAATCGAATCATTAGTGAACTTGAGTGGAGAATAAACGTAATGGCCGACACAGGATAGGAGGAAATTCAAAATGAGTAAAGATACTCTAACCCATTACGGCATTTTCGGAATGAAATGGGGAGTGCGCAGAACCCCCCAGCAGTTGGCAAGAGCTAAAAGTAATGTCGACGCCTCATCCGTGATTGTTAAGGAAACCAAAAACATTAACAGTGCCGTTGGCAACATTCGTTCATCAAAGAAAAGCAAAGACATAAGCTCCATGACCGACCAAGAACTTAGAGAAAAGGTTCAACGAATGAATTTGGAGCAGCAGTATTCAACATTGGCCAGTAGTCGGGTATCCCGGGGACAAACATATGTCACAAATACATTAGATATTGCTGGGAGTGCTCTTGCTGTTACCAGTTCTGCACTTAGCATTGCTATTGCCCTTAAAGATCTAAAGAAATAGGGATAAGGAGAACTGAAACATGGCCTTGTCAAACACCGCCGTCCCAAAATACTATGGCATGTTTCGAGATGCCGTCATTCGAGGAGAAATTCCGGTATGCAAAGAAATTTCTATGGAAATGAATCGTATCGACGATTTGGTTAAGAATCCAGGGGTTTATTACGACGATCAAGCGGTTGAAGGTTGGATTAAATACTGTGAGTCAGAATTGACTTTAACCGATGGTACCGATTTGCATTTACTGGATAGTTTTAAACTTTGGGGCGAACAGATTTTCGGGTGGTATTATTTTGTTGAAAGAAGTGTATATGAACCCGATCCCGATGGGCATGGAGGACATTACGTCAAGAAAACTATTAAAAAACGTTTGATTACCAAACAATATTTGATAGTCGGAAGAGGTGCGGCAAAAACAATGTACGGTTCGACCATCCAAAGTTACTTTCTTAACATAGACACCTCCACTACTCAGCAGGTCACCACCGCACCAACAATGAAACAAGCCGACGAAATAATATCTCCAATTCGAACCGCCATTACCCGATCAAGGGGTCCGTTGTTCAAGTTTCTGACAGAAGGATCTCTGCAAAATACAACAGGCGCTAAAGCTAATAGAGTTAAGTTAGCCTCTACCAAGTTAGGTATTCAGAACTTTTTAACAGGTTCTATTTTAGAAGTAAGACCCATGAGCATTGCTAAACTTCAGGGTCGGCACGATAAAGTAGCTACGGTTGACGAATGGCTTTCTTGTGACATACGTGAGGATGTTATAGGCGCAATTGAGCAGGGGGCAACAAAGGGATCAGCTGACGGAGACGATTATCTAATCATTGCAATCAGCTCTGAGGGAACTGTCCGCAATGGAAGTGGCGATACAATCAAAATGGAATTATCCGACATTCTCAAGGGAGATTACGTCAACCCGCACGTTTCTATTTGGTGGTACAAATTAGATTCAATCGACGAAGTTTCCGACCCGAACATGTGGATTAAGGCAAATCCGAATCTTGGAAAGACGGTAAGCTATGAGACTTACCAGCTCGAAGTGGAAAGAGCAGAAAAAGCCCCTGCTGCAAGAAACGATATTTTGGCGAAACGTTTCGGAATCCCAATGGAGGGATACACATATTACTTCCCTTACGAAGAAACTCTTCCCCATCGAAAACGAGATTACTGGCAAATGCCTTGTGCTCTCGGAGCCGATCTTTCGCAAGGGGATGACTTTTGTTCGTTTACATTCCTATTTCCGTTGCCCAATGGGTCATTTGGAGTTAAGACTCGGAATTATATTTCGTCATCGACTTTAATGAAATTACCTTCAGCTATGAGAATTAAGTATGACCAATTTATGACCGAAGGAAGTTTGATTGTTCTTGAGGGAACAGTCTTGGATATGATGCAGGTTTATGAAGATCTGGATGATCACATAACAGAGTGTAACTATGATGTTAGGTGCTTAGGGTTTGACCCATTTAATGCCAAGGAGTTTGTTGCAAGATGGGAATCTGAAACCGGGCCATTCGGTATCGAGAAAGTCATCCAGGGAGCAAAAACCGAATCCGTTCCATTAGGCGAGTTAAAGAAACTCTCAGAGGCGCGGATGCTTTTATTCGATGAGGAGTTGATGACTTTTGCAATGGGAAACTGCATAACAATGGAAGACACAAACGGAAATCGGAAGCTTCTTAAGAAGCGATATGAACAAAAAATTGACGCTGTTTCAGCAATGATGGATGCTTATATTGCGTACAAGCTGAACAAAGATGCATTTGAGTAAAAGGGAGGTGAATGAAAGGAGGTGATCATTCAAAATGGAAATGTCATTAGGTTCCAGACTTAAACACGCTTGGAATGCCTTTACTAATAATGACTTCGCAAGTAATTACAGAGATGCCGGCATTGGATATTCCTATAGACCAGATAGACCGAGACTTACTCGTGGTAATGAACAGTCTATAGTAAATTCTGTTTACAACCGCATAGCGTTGGATGCCGCAGCAATTGATATTCAGCATGTTAGGTTGGACAAGAATAATCGCTTTATATCGGTTATTGACTCGAAATTAAACAATTGTCTTACATTAGAACCCAATATTGATCAAACGGCACGACCTTTTATTCAAGATGTCGTCATGTCAATGTTTGATGAAGGAAGTGTAGCGATCGTTCCAACGGACACAACATTTAACCCGGAAATGACCGGCGCTTACGACATAGAGGCCATGCGAACCGGAAAAATTCTGGAGTGGTATCCCAAGCATATCAAAGTTCGTGTTTATAACGAGCGGACCGGGCTCAAAGAAGATATTTTAGTCCCCAAAAGCGCCGTGGCAATTATTGAAAACCCATTGTATTCAGTTATTAATGCACCAAATTCAACTATGCAACGGCTCATTAGAAAACTGAACCTTTTAGATGTCATTGATGAACAAAGCGGTTCTGGAAAATTAGATTTAATTATCCAATTGCCGTATGTCATCAAGACCGAAGCAAGGCGTCAACAAGCTGAAAATAGGCGAAAAGATATCGAAAATCAGTTGGCCGGTTCAAAGTATGGTATCGCTTATACCGATGGTACTGAGCATATCACCCAGTTGAATCGTGCCGTTGGCAACAATTTAATGTCTCAGATTGAATACCTGACGAGTATGCTATACAGCCAGTTGGGGATCACTCAGAGTATATTAGATGGCACCGCCAACGAAGAAGCAATGCTCAACTATTACAACCGAACTATCGAGCCTATTCTTTCGGTTATTGTTGATGAAATGAAACGAAAATTTCTAACCAAAACGGCTCGGTCACAATTGCAGTCGATTTTATTCTTTAGAAGCCCGTTCAAACTTGTTCCGGTTAACGGCATTGCCGAAATCTCCGACAAGTTTACTCGAAACGAGATAATGACGTCGAACGAAATGAGGCAAGTAATTGGAATGAAACCGTCAGATGATCCAAAAGCAGACGAGCTTAGGAACAAGAACCTGAGTGCGCCTAGAGAAGAACCGTCTGGCAATCCGAACGATGTGACTGAAAAAGAAATGAAAGAGACCAACACAAAATCAAAGGAGGAAATTCAAAATGAATAAAAAGTTTGATTTTAGTGGCTGGGCTACCCGTAACGATCTCATGTGCTCTGATGGAAGAATCATTCACAAAGATGCGTTTAAAGAAAACGACGGGGAAACGGTTCCTTTGGTCTGGAACCACCAGCACAACGACCCACTAAATGTTCTCGGGCATGCATTGTTGGAGAATCGTGATGAAGGGGTCTACGCTTATTGTGTATTTAATAGCACCGAGGCAGGATCCAATGCCAAACTTTTAGTTGAGCACGGCGACGTTTCCGCATTATCGATTTACGCCAACCAACTTAAACAGCAGGGACCCACCGTGCTTCACGGAGCAATTCGTGAAGTTAGTTTGGTTCTAGCTGGGGCTAATCCAGGGGCGTTCATCGATTCCGTTATCCGACATGGCGAAGTGGCGGATGAAGAAGCTATCATTTATACTGGCGAAGATATTTCACTTTATCACGCAGAAGAACAAGATGACAAATCGTTGGACAAGAAAGATGAAGCCAAGGAAGACGAACCCAAGAATGAGAAAAAAGAACACGAGGAAACCGTTGCCGACGTGTTTGATACTCTAACCGAAAAACAAAAGACGGTAGTTTACGCAATGGTTGGACAGGCTCTTGAAGAAAATGAAGAGACTGAAGAGACCGAAAAGACCGAAAAGACCGAAAAGACTGAAGAAAACAACAAGGATAATTCTAAAGGAGGAAACAAAGTTATGAAGCATAATGTGTTTGATCAAGAGGATACCACTCAGAGCAACGTTCTGAGTCATTCCGATATGGAGGCGATATTTGCCGATGCGAAGCGTTACGGGAGTTTGAAGGACAGTGCCTTAGCCCACGGTATTACGAATATTGATTATTTGTTCCCGGATGCAACGGCTGTTAACGACACTCCGCAGTTTATTCAAAGAGATATGGGTTGGGTGAATAAGGTAATGGCCTCTGTCCATCACACTCCTTTTTCTCGGATTAAATCTATATTGGCTGATATCACTGCTGAGGATGCTCGCGCTAAAGGATACATTAAGGGAAACCAAAAACTAGACGAGGTCTTTTCTTTGTTAAAGCGTACCACAACGCCCACGACTATCTATAAGAAACAGAAGCTGGACCGTGACGATGTTATAGATATTACGGATTTCGATGTGGTAGCTTGGCTGAAATCTGAAATGCGTATGATGCTTGATGAGGAAATCGCTCGCGCTGCTTTGGTCGGTGATGGCCGTTTGAGTTCTTCTGACGATAAGATTAACGAGCAGAACATCCGCCCTATTTGGAAGGATGATGATCTGTACACTATCAAAACTCCGGTTACTGTTTCGTCTAGTGCCACTTCTGACGAGAAGGCCAAAGAGTTTATTCGTTCAGCAATTAAATCTCGAAAGAATTACAAAGGTTCCGGAGAGCCCACTCTGTACACCACAGAGGACATCCTTACAGATTGCCTGCTTCTGGAAGACACAACTGGCCGCGTGATCTACGATTCCGTTGCAAAGTTAGCCACGGCACTTCGGGTTAAGGAAATTGTAACTGTTCCTGTTATGGAGGGTCTTACCAGAACGGACGGCACGACCACTAAGACTCTGCTTGGTATTATTGTAAATCTGGCAGATTACAACATTGGTGCTGATAAGGGCGGCGCTGTTAACATGTTCGATGACTTCGACATTGATTACAATGCACAGAAGTATCTTATTGAGACTCGTTGCAGCGGGGCGCTGATTAAGCCTTACTCTGCCATCGCCCTTGAACTGGTTCCAGAACCCTAAGGTTAACCAATAAAGGAGAAAATTCAAAATGGCAAAATTTTGTGGAGTAATCGGTTATGCTGTGACGGAAGAGACTAAGCCAGGAGTGTATAAGGACCGGATTACCGAACGTCAATACTACGGTGATTTAGTTCGTAATACTCGCAGACTTCAAACTTCGGACCAACTCAACGACAACATCAATGTTGCAAATGAGATTAGCATTGTATCCGATCCGTTTGCCAATGAGAATTTTTATTCGATGCGTTACGTTGAGTTTATGGGTGCCAAATGGAAGATCACAAATGTCGAAGTTCAGTACCCGAGACTGATACTGACTGTGGGGGGTGTATACAATGCCTAGTAGGCTAGAATTACAGACTTTATTCGAGGAACTTCTCGGAAGTCGAAATGTGTATTTTCAACCCCCTGCGTCAGTAAAAATGAAATACCCCGCCATTGTTTATTGTCTTGAAGATATTGACAATACATTTGCAAATGACGGGGTGTATTCATCTCAAAAGAAATATTCGGTCACAGTAATTGACGAGGACCCCGACAGTCCTATTGTTGACAAAGTTGCGGCTTTGCCCACTTGTCGATACAATCGTCACTTTGAATCGGATAATCTCAATCATGATGTTTTTATGTTATATTATTAAAAGGAGGACAAAAATATGTCTAAAATTGTGTGGGATAAGACCGGCGAACGCTTTTATGAAACCGGAGTAGAAAAAGGGGTGCTGTATCCTCAGGTTAATTCGGAGTATTCAAAAGGTGTTCCCTGGAACGGGCTAACTGCTGTTACGGAGAGCCCCTCTGGAGCGGAACCAACTGCCTTATATGCCGATAATATTAAATATCTTAACCTCATGTCGAATGAGGAATTTGGAGCTACTATCGAGGCGTATACTTATCCAGAGGAGTTTGCTGCTTGTGACGGTTCCGCTGCCCTTGCTCCAGGTGTTGCGATCGGCCAACAGAAACGGACCACCTTCGGACTGTCATATGTTACTAAAGTTGGTAATGACACTGACGGGGCGGATTATGGGTATAAGATTCATCTTATTTATGGCGCACTGGCCTCTCCTTCTGAGAAAGGTTATGCCACAGTGAATGATTCTCCAGAGGCAATCACTTTCTCTTGGGAAGTTTCTACCACCCCGGTTGAAGTTCCAGGATTTAAGCCAACCGCTTCTGTCACTATTGATAGCACAAAGGTTGATGCCACTGAACTCGCTGCTCTTGAGAAAATTTTATATGGCGATGGTGCCGTTGGCGATACTGCGGCAACAGATCCTAGGCTCCCTCTCCCCGAAGAGCTCAGGACAATCTTCACAGGTACCGCGGGCTAACAACAATTAAATATTAACTAATAAATAGCAGCTTTTAATAAGAGACAGAGATGTATTCAGGGTGATGGGCTGGCATCTCTGTTTGTCTATTTCTTTTAATTCGAAAGGAGAAAACTACAATGCTGAAAAAAACTATCGTTTACACTGATTACAACGGGTCCGAGCGCACAGAGGATTTTTATTTCAATCTCTCTAAGGCCGAAGTTACTGAAATGGAAATGAGCACCGCTGGCGGTCTTGCTGAAATGATTAACAAAATCGTGGCCGCTCAGGATGCTCCATCCATTATTAAGATCTTCAAAGATCTAGTTCTGAAGGCGTATGGTGAAAAGAGCCCAGATGGCAAAAGATTTATCAAATCTGAAGAATTGTCAACGGCTTTCTCTCAAACAGAAGCTTACTCCCAGCTGTTTATGGAACTTGCGACCGACGCTGATTCCGCAGCTAAATTCGTCAATGGAATTATTCCAAACGACATATCCAAGAAAGAAAATTAAACGAAAAACAATAAGGAGGCCTGAGAGATGCTTCAAATAACAGTACCAGCTATCGAACAGTGGGATGAGATCAAACAGGAATTCGTCACATCGAAGGAACAAACGTTGTCTTTGGAGCACTCTCTTGTCTCTATTTCAAAATGGGAATCCAAATGGTGTAAGCCCTTTCTGACAAAGGAAGAAAAAACCATTGAGGAAACTCTCGATTATGTACGATGCATGAGTATAACCCAAAATGTCGACCCAATTGTGTACAATAATCTTACAATGGAGAATATTGATATGGTTAATAAGTATATTATTAACCCTATGACAGCAACTCGGGTTTATGATGAAAAAATGGGAAAATTAAATAGTGAACAGATAACTAGTGAGCTCATTTATTATTGGATGATTGCTCTTAATATACCATTTGAGTGCCAAAAATGGCATCTCAATCGTCTGCTCACTCTTATTAAAGTTTGTAACATAAAAAACACTCCTCCTAAAAAGAGAAGTAAAAGAGAAATTATGAGCAGAAATGCTGCCTTGAACGCAGCTCGAAGAAAACAATTAAATACAAGAGGATGAAGCGCAATGACTGAAAAAAAAGATTGTCTTGCTGCTGCGGGGTATGTCTATTCTGCAGTCTAGAAGCGGGTAAACGAACTTCTGTAATAGGAGGTAAGAATGATAAGTTTCACACAAAAGGGCGACTTCTCAAAACTGACTCGATTCTTGGAAAAGGTAAAAGAGGCTGTTCGTCTCGGAGATCTCGATAAGTACGGTCGGGCAGGAGTAGCCGCCCTTGCGTCTGCAACGCCCGTCGATTCCGGACAAACAGCTAATTCGTGGTTTTACGAGATAACAAATAACAACGGATCAGCAAGGATCGCTTTTTATAACTCAAATATTCAAAATGGAGTTCCAATAGCCGTCATTCTTCAGTATGGACACGGAACTCGTAACGGTGGCTGGGTACAGGGGCGAGATTACATCAATCCTGCTATCCGGCCTATTTTTGACCAAATTGCGAACAATGCGTGGAAGGGGGTTACTAAGCTATGAGCACAACAATCGATCAAAGAGTTGTTGAAATGCGGTTTGACAATAAGCAGTTTGAAACAAATGTAAAAACTTCTATGTCAACTCTTGACAAACTCAAAGAAAGTTTAAAATTGACCGGGGCTGCCAAAGGTATAGAAAACATAAGTTCTGCAGTCAAACGTTTCGATATGTCAGCACTTGGCAACGCCGCTCAAACGGTACAAGCTAAGTTTTCCGCCTTAGAAGTTATGGCGGTAACCGCCCTTGCAAATATTACGAACTCCGCAGTTAACGCGGGAAAGAACATGATTTCGGCATTAACTCTTGATCCGATTATGGCGGGTTTTCAGGAATACGAAACACAAATAAATGCCGTTCAAACTATCCTTGCAAATACTTCGTCCAAAGGGACATCGCTCGACCAAGTCAATGCCGCATTGGACGAGTTGAATACATATTCCGACAAAACTATCTATAATTTTACCGAGATGACTCGCAACATCGGAACTTTCACAGCGGCTGGTGTTGACCTGGACACCTCGGTTTCGGCTATCAAAGGTATTGCCAACCTAGCGGCCGTTTCCGGCTCTAACAGTCAGCAGGCAAGCACTGCCATGTATCAGCTTTCTCAGGCACTGGCTTCCGGTACGGTTAAATTGATGGACTGGAACTCAGTCGTCAACGCCGGTATGGGTGGTCAAGTCTTCCAGGACGCTTTAAAAGAGACGGCTCGTGTTCATGGTATCGCTATTGACAGCATGATTGAGTCGGAAGGCTCTTTCAGAGAAACTTTGAAAGATGGCTGGTTAACTTCCGAGGTCTTGACTGAAACTCTTGCAAAGTTTACTGGTGACTTAAACGAAGATCAACTTCGCACCATGGGCTATACCGAAGATCAGATTCAGGCCATTGTGAAGATGGGTCAAACCGCTAATGATGCTGCTACAAAAGTTAAGACCTTTACTCAGTTATTTGACACATTGAAGGAAGCAGCTCAATCTGGGTGGACTCAGAGCTGGGAAATTATTGTTGGCGATTTCGAAGAAGCTAAGGCTCTCCTTACTGAAGTCAGTGATACCTTTAGCGGTATTATTGGGGCGTCAGCAGCTGCTAGAAATGACGTTCTTCAAGGATGGAAGGACTTAGGCGGCAGGACCGAAATCATTGAAGCGTTACGAAATGTTTTTGAAGGGCTTCTCAGTATCATTACGCCTATCAAAAAAGCATTTCGGGAAATATTTCCACCAATTACCGCTGAGCAACTCTATAAGTTCAGTAAGGGCTTTCGTGAACTTACTGAGCATTTGAAACTTGGTGATAAAACCTCGGACAATTTAAAAATCACATTTAAAGGCCTATTTGCCGTTCTGGACATCATCCGTAGAGCGTTCTCTGCTGTATTCAATGTCATAAAACCTTTGTTCGGGGGAATTGATAACCTCGGAGGAGGAGTGCTCGCCATAACCGGCTTCTTTGGTGGATGGCTTGTTAAGCTTGACGAAATAATTAAATCCACGGATATCTTTAACAAAGCTATCAGTGGTATGGTTGGCTTTATAAAAACAGCGGCCCAGAATGTGAAGGAGTTTGTCAAGGCTCTCGTTGCAAAAATCGATTTTCCAAGTCTTGAGGACTTCCGTGCATTTCTTGAAAGAGTCCACGAAAAAATGTCTCAGGTTGGAGAAGCTGCTGGAGACATGAAATCCAGAGTTGTCGATGCGATTGGGAGTATGGGTGAGTCCTTAAAAAATAGTAAGTTCTTGGAGACTCTTGAGAATATTTGGCAAAAAGCAAAAACTTTTGCCAAGTCTGTTCCAGATTTTCTTAGAAATTTAATCAGCGGCACATCAGAAAATACTGCTAACGCCACCTCTAATTTTCAGAATTTTATTCAAAATGTAGTTGATTTTGTAAAATCGGCCATAACGAATGTTAAGAATTTTATCCGGAATTTTATCAACGCAGTAAAGGATTTCTCCCAAAACGTATCCGAAAACTTTAAGATGCCTGGTATTGATAGCATTTTTGATGTTATTAACGGTCTTATTGCTGGCGGTGTTGGCGTAGCTATATTGAGATTCTTGAGGAACGTTAGTGGTGCATTCAAAAGCTTTGGCGAGGCTATCAAAGGTTGGAAGGACATCACGGATGGCGTTGTCGGTATTTTGGATAGTGTTCGGGGCTGTTTTGAGGCTTATCAGACTCAGTTAAAGGCCAACACCCTGCTTAAAATTGCATCTGCAATTGCCATTCTTGCAGCCGCCCTAGTGGTTCTAACTTTTCTCGATAGCAAAAAGCTTGCTGCTGCTCTTGGGGCCATTACCACGTTATTTGCCGATTTGATGGGCTCTATGGCTATATTCGGTAAAATAAATGACAATTTAGATGGCATAAATAAAACATGTATAGCAATGATAGAAATGTCTATTGCTATATTAATTCTTTCAGGAGCATTGGCGAAAATTGCCGCTCTTGATTGGCAAGGGGTTGCTAAAGGTCTTATCGGCGTAGCCGGATTATCAGCAATAATGGTTGGGTCTGCAAAAATTCTGACAAAGAATAAACAAGCAGTCATTGAAGGCGCATCCCAAATGATTGTATTTGCCGTGGCCATTAAGATTTTGGCTTCTGCTTGTGAGGACTTGTCCGAACTTAGTTGGGAGGGACTTGCGAAAGGTCTTATCGGTGTAGGCACATTGATGACGGCTGTTTCTCTGTTTTTTAATAAAACTGAGTTTGGCAAGGAATCGCTGTCTAATGCTACTTCAATTGTTATTCTGGCAGTAGCCCTTAAACTACTCGCTTCCGCTTGTGAGGTTTTTGCTCAAATGGACTGGGAGGGGGTTTTAAAAGGGCTTATTGCTGTCGGAGCTCTACTCGGAGAGATAGCGCTGTTCGCTCGTTTCACAAAAGAAGCAAAACTCGCTAAATCTAGCAGCATAGCTTTAGTTGCCATAGGAATAGCAATGCAGTTTATGGCTTCTGTAATTCAAGATATGTCTCAGTTAAGTTGGGAGGAAATTGCAAAAGGCCTTACTGTTGTGGCCGTATCATTAGCCTCCATCGCCCTTGCTGCAAACTTCATGTATGACGATATGATTATTATTGGTGTAGGGCTGATTGCTGTATCCGTGGCCTTAGTAATCATGTCGAAAGCTCTTGAAACGTTTGGAGGTATGAGCTGGGAAGCAATTGCCAAAGGGCTAATCATGTTGGGCGGCTCGATGGCTATATTGGCTGTTGGTTTATACGCAATGATTGGCACTTTACCTGGCTCGGCAGCTCTTCTTGTTGCAGTTGCGGCATTGGCGGCGCTTGTGCCCGTGCTACTTATTCTTGGCGCTATGAGCTGGGAAAGTATTGAAAAGGGCCTTGTGGCTATTGCCGGTGTATTTGTTGTAATTGGCGGTATGAGCTTGATCCTTACGCCGCTCGTGCCTGTTATATTGCTACTTTCGGCCGCTTTTGCTCTCCTCGGCGTTACTGCTTTGTCGATGGGGGTAGGATTGATGGCAGCTGGCATTGGTGTATCGTCATTGGCGGTAGGCTTAACAGCATTAGCAGCTGCTGGGGTAGCCGGGGCAAAAGCCATTGCATCATCGTTAACCATAATCATCACTGGCATAATCGGCCTTATTCCTGCCATCCTTGAGAAGATTGGTGAGGGTATCGTTGCGTTCTGCAAGGTAATTGCCGATAGTGCCTCTGCTATCGGAGAATCGGTTAAAACCGTCCTTTTAACCCTTATTGACGTGATAGTAGAGTGCGTCCCAGCTATTGCAGAAGGAGTATTGAAATTGATCGTTGGCGTACTTGAGGCGATCGTGGAGTATACACCTCAAATTGTAGACTCTATATTTCAATTCCTTATTAAAATTCTTGAAGGTATTGCCAGAAACTTACCCGACCTTATCAAAGCGGCCATCAACATCTTTGTGTCGTTCTATCAGGGCATTATTGATGCTCTTAGCGGAATTGACGTTGGAAACTTGGTAAAAGGAATTATTGGCATCGGGTTGTTGTCAGCTATCATGATTGCTCTTGCAGCTGTTGCGGCGCTTACTCCGGCGGCTATGGTCGGCGTTCTTGGTATGGGCGTTGTAATAGCTGAGCTGGCGATTGTCCTTGCTGCTATCGGAGCACTGTCGCAAATTCCCGGTCTGACATGGCTGATTAATGAAGGTGCCGAGCTTATGCAAGGTATTGGGAATGCTATTGGGTCTCTCATTGGCGGTATTGTCGGGGGTTTCATGGGCGGAGTGTCAAGCAGTTTCCCACAGATCGGTTCTGACTTGTCATCGTTCATGACAAACGTACAACCATTTCTAGATGGAGCAAGCAATATAGACCCGTCTATAGTAGATGGGGTCAAAGCACTTTCCGCAGTTATTCTTCTTCTTACGGCCGCAACTCTTCTTGATAGTTTGACATCATGGGTTACTGGCGGTTCGTCTATAAAGAAGTTCGGCAAGGAACTTTCTGAGTTTGGAACATATTTCAAAAGCTACTATGATTCTGTTCAGGGGGTTAACGGCTCTGTTGTGGAGGCGTCTGCTAATGCAGCTTTGTCCCTTGCCGAGTTTGCAAAAGAAATACCAAATTCTGGTGGGTTGGTAGGATTGTTCTCCGGAGAGAACAGTCTTTCTAAGTTCGCAGAAGAACTCGCGGAGTTTGGCCCTAAACTGAAAGAATATTCCGATAGTGTAAGGGGCATAAACAGTATTGTTGTTGTTAATTCGGCATATGCTACTAAAACTCTGGCTGAAATGACAACTAATCTTCCGGATAGTGCTGGCAGCAAGGCTTTATCCATATTTGGAGAAGAACTCGCGGAGTTTGGCCCTAACCTGAAAGAATATTCCGATAGCATTCGAGGGCTTGATGCAAACGTAGTAACTAATTCGGCCACGGCTGGTAAAGCTCTGGCTGAAATGGCTGCTGCACTTCCTAAGACTGGTGGAGTATTCAGTATATTCACCGGAAATAAGGACATGGGTGAATTCGTCAAGCAACTTGTTCCATTTGGAGAAGGAATGAAGTCATATTCCGATTCTGTGTCTGGAATGGACGTTCTTGCCGTGCTCAACTCAACAATAGCTGGTAAAGCGTTGGCTGAATTAGCTGATGCCCTCCCGAATAGCGGTAGCATCATGAGTTGGTTTACCGGAAACAACGACATGGACACCTTCGGTCGCCAAATTGTTGTATTCGGTAGAGCAATGAAGTCATATTCGAATTCTGTGTCGGACATAGATGTTTACGCCGTACTCAACTCTACAACAGCTGGAAAAGCGTTAGCTGAATTAGCTGATATCCTCCCGAACAGTGGTAGTGTTATGAGTTGGTTTACCGGAAATAATGACATGGATACCTTCGGTCGTCAACTCGTTGTATTCGGCAAGGCAATGAAGTCATATTCGAATTCTGTGTCGGATATAGATGTTTACGCCGTACTCAACTCTGCAACAGCTGGAAAAGCGTTAGCTGAATTAGCTGAGAACCTTCCAAGCACTGAAGGGGCATTGGGCTTTTTCACCGGAAACAACGACATGGACACCTTTGGTCGTCAACTTGTTTCATTCGGAGAAGCAATGAAGTCATATTCGAATTCTGTGTCGGATATAGATGTTTTTGCCGTGCTAAACTCCACAATAGCCGGTCAAGCGTTAGCTGAATTGGCAGAAAGCCTCCCAAGCACTGAAGGAATAAAGGGATGGTTCACCGGAAATAACGACATGGATACCTTTGGCGATCAACTCGTTGTATTCGGCAAGGCAATGAAGTCATATTCTGATTCGGTGTCGGATATAGATGTTTACGCCGTACTCAACTCTGCAACAGCTGGAAAAGCGTTAGCTGAATTAGCCGAAAGCCTCCCAAGCACTGAAGGAGTAAAAGGCTGGTTCACTGGAAATAATGACATGGATACCTTCGGTCGTCAACTCGTTGTATTCGGTAGAGCAATGAAGCTATATTCTGATTCGGTGTCAGATATAGATGTTTACGCCGTAGTCAACTCCACAATAGCGGGTCAAGCGTTAGCTGAATTAGCTGAAAGCCTCCCGAGCACTGAGGGAGTATCTGGATGGTTCTCCGGAAACAATGACATGGATACCTTCGGTCGTCAACTCGTTGTATTCGGAAAAGCAATGAAGTCATATTCTGATTCTGTGTCGGATATCGACGTTTATTCCGTGCTCAACTCTACGATAGCTGGACAAGCGTTAGCTGGATTAGCTGAAAATCTCCCAAGCACTGAGGGGATACAAGGCTGGTTTACCGGAAACAATGACATGGATACCTTAGGCAAGCAACTTGTTGTATTCGGTAAAGCAATGAAGTCATATTCTGATTCTGTGTCGGATATCGACGTTTACGCCGTGCTCAACTCCACAATAGCGGGGCAAGCATTATCCAAATTAGCTGAAAACCTTCCGAGTACTGAGGGAATTCAAGGATGGTTCACCGGAAATAACGACATGGATACCTTTGGCGATCAACTCGTTGTATTCGGCAAGGCAATGAAGTCATATTCTGATTCGGTGTCGGATATAGATG
>Ga0172378_10002466_pt1 | contig 17324 bp, 22 predicted proteins | sample GrowelOW332metaG_FD_119755 | JGI IMG/M metagenome (GOLD analysis project Ga0172378, IMG submission 119755) | Groundwater microbial communities from an aquifer near a municipal landfill in Southern Ontario, Canada - Pumphouse #3_1 metaG | ecosystem: Environmental > Aquatic > Deep subsurface >... | reverse complement strand
TTTAACTACTAAACAAGACCACTGATGAGTATTTGAAAATTAATACGAAACAAGGTTAAAAGCCTTGTCTGGTGCAAAACCGAAAGGAGAATAAAAATGGAACAAAAAGTAATTAAAAAAGTCGTTGAAGTGCCTGATGGATATGTAGTTAATGAAAGAACTGGTCGTTTAAACAAGAGTTTTACAAGAGTTTGCGACAATAACCAAAGAGAATATATTAAAAAGTGGAATAAGAAAAATCAAAAAATTATTAATCTTATTTTAAACACAACAAAAGACCAAGATATTCTTAATTTTATGTTTAGTAAATCCAATAAAAATGGTTATTTAAAAGATTTAATTAGAAAAGATATGAACTCCTAGCGATAGGAGTTTTTTTATCCTGTCAAGCACGGCTAATAATAACTTATGTTATAAAGTATTTGATATAATTAAATTGTTTTGCTATATTATTTATAGAAAGGTTGGGACAACCCCCCAAGAAAAATAAAAGGTTAATAAAATGAGATTAAACGGTTATGATTACGAATTTACACAACTAGCGAAGGGAATAGGAGATAATTTAATAAATGATTAAGTTTACCTGTTTTGATTTTACAAAAAAACATAACTTTGAGTTATGCTTTTGGGATATTTATAAAGCAAAAAAGTTTTTAATAAAATGCAAATATAGCAACAAAATAAAAGTAGTTGGTTATTCATATGATGAAAGAGAGGAAGATGAAGAGATTGCTTACTTTTTTGACCAGCAATTATAAAATGCCTTTTCTTTGCGTTGTAATAGCCCTAATTTGTTAAGAATTGGCTTTGGTAGTGAATTACCCTTACCTAGTCCTGAAACGAACTCTAATCGCTTGTAATGTTCTCTTGCATTAATTTCTTTTCTTGTTCCGTTTCCTTGTCTGTTCTTTCTATCTTCAAGCGCTTGTGTTTCTTTGCTTTTTGCAAGATACATTAACTTTGTTTTAGGTGTATCTAACACTTTCCTTGTAGGAATTGGTACAAAGAAATGCTTACAGAAAGGTCTATAAATAAAATAGACCGGACTACCCACTACCCGTTGCACGGCTTGTACTTTATTTTTCTTTATGTATTCTTGACATTTTTTTATAATGGTGTCTCCAACATGGGCTTGTAATAATATATTTTTCCGTTCCTTGTCAACATACATTTTACCTTGGTAATTTTTATGGTCTTTGGCTGGTTTAGAATGGCTACTCGCCAAATAAAAAACAATTGGCACGGTAAGATTTCTTGATTTTTCTATATCTTTATCCATTATTTCTTTTTTCCTTTTTGCTTCAAACCTATTGCCAACTCTATATTTTTCTCTATTGAGTGCTTTTACATGGCTTGATTTTATTAGGTCTATAACCATTCGACTTTGTGCGTTTGCAGTTCCTGAAATTTTAACATTTGCTTTATACCTGGTTCTCAATTCTTTTCCAAGAGATAAAGCACTAATATACATCCTTTTATCTTTATAACCACCAAATACTGGCAAATTAAATATTTTTAATAACCTGTCTTGTAAATCACCTAGTGGCATATCAGTTAAAGCCCATTCCATACTTGCACGGCATAAGTTATTGCGTAAAACTTGTAATCTATTATCGACTACATTTCTTTTTTGGTCTATCTCGCTAATTCTTTTTACCTGTCTATCAGCGATAGAAACATATTTAGAACTCATACCTTTATTATACATATAAATAATTTAAAATAAGTATTGACAATTAAATAATAATACATTAAGATTAATAATAATCACATAAAGGAGAAAATATGAATAGAAAAGAAGTGGCTCAGTTATTAAATTTCAATAGATACCCAGTATTAACTATTGATTTGGCTGATAAGATACAATGGGGTTTTAAAGGTTGCAAAGTGCGTATTCCTTGCGGTAATTACTTTTTACATGCTGAATTAGAATGGTTTGAAAATGATAAACAAATCTTAATAACAAAAGAAATACCTATTATAAGTAATTCATTTGGATATAGAGATGTGCTTGAAATGTGTGAGTATGCTAATGCGCCAATAATCGATGCTGGACAAGAAATAGTTTTGGTAGTGATTAATAGCGTTAAACACACAGCGACTGCTCCTATAATGCTTAAAATTAGTAAGGAAAAACAATTTGATAGAAGTCAACCAATTTCTTTTGAAAATGGTGTTATAGATTTAAAAAAGCGGGAATAATTCCCCGCCTTTATCCATTATTTCTATTAAAACTTTCGTTTCTTAAATCTTTTTCGCTACCTTCTTTGGATGTTTCGCTTTCATCCAATTCTTGATTATCTCCAAACATTTCACCAATTCCGCCACTTGCTTTATCTTTTTGTTCTTTTATATAATCTATTTCTTTTTTCTTTTGTGCTTCGCTAATATTATCTTTCCATAATTGCTCAACATACAATTCAGGCGTAATTGCATCAACACTTAACATATTTCCATAAATTGTCGCTTTATTTTCAAAACTAGCATCAGCAAATTCTTCAAATTCGCAGTGTATGTCGTATTTTTTTTGCGTAATGACATATTCCTTTTTGCCATCGACCACCACTCCTTTTTTATTAAGCACGGCTAGTAAGTATTCATTTACACATAAACTTTGGTTCATTAATTCTACAACACACTTTGATAAAACATAGATAATTGTATTTCTTGTGAATACAGTAATTTTTTCTTTTTCTCTTTGAGCATTGGCATTATCTTTTTTAGCAACATCAATTCCAAGTGTTGCAGGAGACACAGTTCCTTGCATAATATGCAATGATAATTCCTGGGCATACTCCATATAACCATTATAATCAACATTTGGCTGAGTAGTTTGGACTGGTTCGGAGTTCATAGGAGTTCCTGACCCATCTTTACCCCCTTTATACAAAACATATTGTCTTTGAAATGTCTTTGGTGCTTTTGGTAGCCCTTCGTTATCTCTTTCCAGGAATTCTGTATTAAAGTATTCTTTGGGAGTAGATACTCTACAAGCCATACCACTCATTGATACCGACTGGTCTAATGCATCGCATAAATCTAATTTTCCATTCATTATAGACCTGCCATAGCCAATATTGCTACTATCCCCATAAAATATCGTTGGCACAGAAAGGAGATAAGGAAAGTCTTTTATGGTAATTTCCAACATATTCAGTTTTGGGAATTTTTCTTTTTGTTCCTGTTCACTACAAGGTGTTAGATTATTAGCGCTATCTAAATGATAAAGTTCTTTTATTATTTTTAGGTTTTTATTTTCTAGGGAACGAGTTTCCATTAATAAAAATGTTTCTCCCCCTTTTACATAAAAGTCTTTATATATAACTTGTGTTAATCTATTTTTATATTTATAAGTAAAATCAACATTCTCTGCTCTGTAATATTGAATAATAGGCACTTCGCTTACATTCAAGTCCCAATCAATTTTAAAACACCCCCACCCCTCGTTCAGTGTGAGTGGTACAACACTTTGGGAAATCATGTTATCTAAGTGATTTTCTTTGTAAATCAAATCTATTTGTTTTTGTATATTTTTTTCGGAATGAGTAATTTTTGGTAAACCAACAATAGAAGAAAGAGTATCTATAATATCACGATAAAGGGGAACATGGATACGCTCGAAATCAGTTTCAGTTGCTGATATTGCCCAAAAATATGAACGCTTGTTATCTTGAAAAAAAGGCTCATACATATATCTTATGTTAATGTTTCCACGATAAAAGTTTAAAATCTCATCTCCATCCCCCTCATACCAAATATCATGTTCCATTATCTTTAAATGAGCAATTTGGTCTATGTCATTAACAAAAAGATATTTCTCTCTGGTATTGTTTGGGTTCTGTGGTAACTCATTATCTATATTAAGGATTTTTCCTTGTACTATTTCATCTATTTTTCCGTTTTTCATTTTTTATTACATAAAAAAAGGTCGTGGGCGCAGTGAAAACCTAACTTTATCGTGAGCGAGATAATTTCCCATTCCCGCTAGTCCAAGTCCTTTCCACCTATCACAATCTTAATCCCATTTTCTCCTTTATTTTCCTCCTCAATTCCGATTTTTCTATCCTTACTTGCTATTCCTAACGCATAAGAATTTCCTTGTCTTGCCAAATCATCTACCGTTTGTCTAAACGCCAAATTTCCTTGTCTTGAAAATATTTGGAACGCTTTATCAAACCCCCACCCTTTTCCATACCAATGTTCGCATATAATATCTAACTCCATTGTGCTTAAATTCATTAGCAAAATAATATCTTCCTTTGGTGTATGAATTCCACAAGCATTTTGAAACCACTCCTTAGTGCAAACAAATAAAGGGTCGTTCTCATGTTCTTTCATAATCGCCCCATAATTTCTTGTCAATGTTTCACTTGGCATTTTACTTTTTGCTGGATTGCATTTAACACTATCTTTCATATTACACTAATTATAAAACATTTTTTTCATTTTTCAAGAAAATGTAAGTAGTGTAGGCTTAGTGTAGGCTTAGTGTAGGCACTAAAAAACCATTTTTCTCCCACCCAGTCGAAATAATATTGATTTAATGTAGGTAGTGTAAGCAAATTTCCTATTCTTTACATTATTTTATATCTTTTTTATTTTAATGTTAAAGTATAGAAAAAAAGATACATAGGTTCCATAATATATATATATATATATATATATTATCATCCTACATTTTGCCTACATTTGCCTACACTACAACTATACGCTTCCTACACTACTCTTGAAAGGATATAGTTTTTTGTTTATAATAAACTATATGAAAGAAAGTTTAAGAAAAGCCCAAATGCGTTATCTCAATATAGAAAACATTGAAAAATATATAAAATTTTTCAAAAGACACCGCCCCTATATAATTAACGGCGACCTTTATTTTGAAAATTATAATCATGATAATCCTGTTTATTTTGCTATTAATAATCCAAAAAATTTCGCTTTTTTATTACGAAATAAATTACCATTTAGAATACTTTATATGTATAGTGATTTATCGAAAGACAACCTTTTAAACTGCTCACCTAATCTTAAAAGTTTTCCAACTTTCAATATCACCTTTTAAACTAGCCCAAGCATACTCACACGCATTGATTTCATGGTCATCCGTATCTTCCCTAGCCTCTCCTTTTTCTCCCCTGCGACTATTTTTAATTTCTCTTATTAAGTTGGGACAATTCTCTTTAACTGTCTTAAAATTCCCGTATGCCATTAATTCATTAGAAAAATCTACTCTACTTTGAATAGGCAATTTATTGCTACCTGAAAAACTTAACATATTGTGCATACCCATTCTTTGACTTTCTAATTCCATAACTTGTCTAAAACCAATATCGGCATTATCGACATAGCAATTTATAAAAGTGCTACCATTGAAATATATATAAATCCATTCTCTAATAGTTTCACACAACTTATGAGCCAACTCTACTGGGTCTTTATAGTTTATATCGTTATCGGTATTGAAACCATAGAACGCTTTATCATTAGAGTGAAAAAACTCATGGAGAACCACTATTTTATTATCTCGTACCCCACCTATTTCATTAACACTTAATTGTGTAATACCAACTAAACACATTGTAGTAGCACTCCTAACTCTTTTAAGCACATCTTCCCCACGCTTTACCGTTCTTTTTTGTCCTTGCCCATTTGAAAAACCTGTATCGATACCAATGGCGTATGAAAGATATTTATATCGCTCATATTCTTTACCTAATACTTTTACTAATTCTCCGCTATCATTGTTCTCATAATGAAAAGGAATATTTTTTCCTGTGGCTACTCCTAAATCAATAAAACATTTGTCCTCACTGAAACAAGGATAAGTTGCTCCACTGCTATTCCCCCACATCCCTAATGCTTCAACTTTGTACCCATCCAAAAAAGTGTCTTTCATATTGACCATAGCCACATCATAGTTTTCTACATCTCTGAACTCATTTATCTTGTATGTGCTTGTGTGCAAAAATAAACCTTTTCCGTATCTACCCACAAAATGTGGATTGTCATAGTAATCGTAACTCACATCATTTCTATCTAAAAAAGCAAAATCATCTTCCATTCCGTATATTATTTTTCTTCTCTTTTTTTTGTATGTCCCTAATGCTAGTCCTAAATCTAATTTTTCTTTGGTTGCCACAATTAAAGCATTTTTTAATCTAATAGCAATTTCCCCATATTTATCTTTACCAAACTCAATCATTTTTTCGTATGCGATTAAATCATTACTGCCTTTAACAAAAACCTCTTGTTCCGTATCTCCAACATATATGTTTTCTTCAAATCCCGTTTGTTCTCTAAAAAATAAATCATATATCCAATGTCCTTTATTCCAAGCATTGAAACAACATGTAATTTGTTGTGTTATGTCTTTTGTTTTTCCTCTTATAGACCCATCAATTTTCACAAAGTCATCATAAGACTGTACCTCGTATGCCTCTTCAATATAAACATCCGACAAGTATCCGTGGCTAAATGTAAGCGAATTTATGCTTGTTGGGTTATTCATACCTTTAAAGATAATTTGTTGTCCTGTGGGCTTGTAAGTGATACGCAATGGGCTTGTAGTGATTGAAAAGTATTGTTCAATACCTAAATCGTAAATGCACCCTTTTATATTCTCGAAAGTAGTCTGTCTATTATCTACATCATTTTGCCTTAAAACAACAATATTTCTGAAATCATTAGTTAATATTTTTAAAATGACCTCGTATCCAATTATATCTTTACTTTTTTTAGTATTTCTAGCACCCTTAAAAAATCTATATCTATCGTGGCAATTAAAAAATAGTCCCCTACCCATTCCTTTTCCTAATAAAGCCACTAAATCTAATATTTTTTTATCATCAACATTTGTATATATATCATCTCTCATATTGCTATTATAACATTGTTTACAATAAAAAAGGTATAGGAATTTCACCTATACCCCCAAACAAATACGAGTGCAAACTTATTAACACCCATATATATATTATATATGTTTTAAAAACATTTGCTATTTATTTTTGCTTTCATATTCATTATATGTATCAAAAGCAATTTGTTTTTGTATTTTTTCACTTATATTGTCTTGGCTTTCACTTACAACACCTTTTTTACTATCTAATTTGAATTCTTGCGCTTTTTCTAAACTGAGTTCTTTACTAATAACCATATTATCTTCTATTTCTTTAATCAAAACTTTCTCTTTATCTAAAATGATTGTATTGCAATACTCATAATTAGCAATTTTTGGATTGGTTATAAAAATCATATGGCTATATTTGCCAGTGAAATCAACTCTTAATTTCCAAGATTGTATATCACGCATATCATCATTATCTAAAATAGGTTCTCCACATTCATTGTACTTGATAAAAGCACCTTGTTGATATAAGTTTTCTAAGCAATATTCAATATATTTATCTTTATCAAAATTAACTCTCTCTAATGTGTTCTTATTGTTTAAATATAAGGCAACTTTATTAAAAAGTTCTTTGTTGTCGCATTTCTCATAATTATCACTGGTGAATGTTGTAATATCGTTTCCAAAAGCCTCTATTGTTTTTTTCCCATCTTCTGTATTTTCGTAATATTTTTTATCTAATTTATATTTTTTCATAGCCTTTGGAAATTCTTTTTTAATTTTTTTAGTATAGTCTTTTATATTTTTATCGTTAAATTTTTTAAAATCACTACTCATAAAAACATTAATAACACTTTTGACTAATTGACTATCTTTATCTTCAATATATACATCTTTATAAAGACTTACAGGTACATTTTTAAACCCTTCTCTAACATTATCAAACTTTGGGTCTTTTAAATCTTGATAATGTATTTCCTTGTTATCGAAAGTGCTGTATTTATTAGTGAAATCAATATACCACCCATAATCCTTACATAATTTTTTCTTTCCGCATTTTACAAAATAATAATTCATTTTTATTTTTCTCCTTTATCTAAAAATTCTTTTATTGTTAAGTATGTATCCAATTTTATTTTTCTTTTAAAATTAAATGCTCTACTTATTGTTGCTTGTGTAATATTTGTTTCACAAGACAATTGTTTTTGGCTTATTTTTTGTTTTTTCATTTGTTTTTTTAAATTAATTATTAACTCATGATAATTATTCATAATCTATTTTTTATATCCCTTTTCCTTTTCCTAAAAGCACTCACACAATATGGTATATTTGTATCTACATAATCAAATACAACAGGCGTTCCCTTATCATATGCTCTTTCAATTCTACCAACGCTTTGAATGATAGTAGACTTATCTTTTTGTGGTGTTGCTAAATGCAATGCACTTAATATTGGTAAATCTAACCCTTCTTTTGCTAAACTATAAGTCGCTACAATTACATCCCATTCTTTCCCCAACTTATCATTTAATATTTTTTGTCTTTTGCTATCCCCCACTTTACCTATTAGCAAAACTGCTTTCAACTTTGTTTTAGAATTTATTAATTCAACTAAGTCTTGCGCTTGTTTCACTAGATTACATAAAACCATTTGTTTTCTATATAATGTTTCCACTTTTTTGCTTTGTAGAACATTTATATATTCTCTATTCTGACATTCGACAATTTTATCTATTATTGCATTTTGCCTATCTTGATTTGAGGATAGATAATCAATTAATTCGCTATAAATCATTTTACCATCAGTGTCCATATACTCATAACTAATGGGTGTTTTTAAATCTATTTCTAAATGCAACGCTGTCAATGTATTGGTGTCTTGCCTATCAACAATATATGTTGGTTTAAATTCTCCTTGTGGATTAAGCCCTATTATAGAATATAAAGCATTTGTCATAGTGTCTGCTCTATAAGGAGTTGCCGATAAACCATATATATATCTTGCTTTACTAATATCAACAATTTGCCCTAAATGTTTTATTTGTGTTGGACTAGATACACAATGTTGTACCTCATCAACAATTATAACATTAAAATAATTCATATATATATCTCTATCAATTTTACACATTGTTTGCCAAGTAGCAAAAGTAATATCTTCTCCCATATTCACTTTTCCATCAGTGATTTCTCCAATTTTTAATAAAGGAAAAAAAGATATAAAATTTTGTTTTGCTTGTCTTAATAAATCGCCAGTATGAACAAGGAACAATGTTCTTTGCCCAATTCTTTTAAACAATTCACAAGACATAATAGTTTTACCAGCGCCACATCCTGCTTGTAATATTCCGCCTTTTGCTTTTAATAATGAATTAACTGCTTTTTCTTGGTAATCATAAAGTTTTGGAGCATTATCACTTATAAAATGTTGTTCTTTAATTTGATAAATAGGAGCAAAATCAGTATTAACAATATCTTTTTTTAGGTATTGCCAAATTCCATATAAACAACCTGTACTAATAATTAAAGTATTTCCTTTTTTTATAAAAAGATTTAATCTTTGTGGTATATGCATCCTTTTCGCTTCATTTTCTTTTCCAATTCGACACATTGTTTCGTATTTAGGATTGACTAAAATTAAATTATTATAAACCCAATCTTTTATTTCTTTTGTTGGATTTTGAATATATATCTTATTTGAAATAGTTGTGTTCAAAATATATCCTCCAATTTATATAAATGATTTTCGTCATTCATATTAACTGATTTATAACCTTGTTTTTTCATTTCTTTAAAATTAGTATACGAAAACCATTTAAATTCATTTATCTTTTCAAAAAATATTACAAACCCTATATAATCTTTATTAATTCCACAAAAATCTATCATATAATTCATAGATTGTTCTTGATTTGGTTCAACCCTATTGAAATCAAAACTACTTTTGTTTTGTTCACAATGTTTGCTATCAAAAAGGAAAGTTTTGCTTTTGTAGCCATTAACAGCAATAATATCAACTGGTTGTCCACCACTTGTATTTGCCATACGGTGAACCCAATAATGATTAGTTTGGAGTATTTTTGCTATATTTTGCTCGGTGTCGTTTCCTATTTTAATTTGTGTTTGAAATTTAATCATTTTTTTCACCAAATTTATGTAATACGAACTTTTTATCATATTGCATTAAATCTTTCATTTTTTCATTAGTAACATTAATATCATCTTTTGTAATATCAAAAATTCTTGTTCTTTTAATTGCTAAAAATAAATCTAAATCAAAAATATCATTTATATTTAATACTTTAATATTGTTTTCCATTGCATTTTTTAATCTATCGATAGTTAAAAATTTATATATTTGTTCTTTTTTAAAATAAACCATAATTCCACAATTAACAATACTATATTGGTCATAATATTTTTTAATAATTTCATACATCCCTGTGTCAATAATCTCTGTGATTATATTAATTGAGTTAGTTTCTTTCTCTATTGTAAAACCGCAATATACTTTATCAACATAGAATTGGAATTTGTATGGATTTTTCATTCCTTTGAAAGCGATAAATTCAAGTCCTGTTTTGTTTTTGAAATCTTTTCCATCATACACCATAAAGAAATTTTCTTCTAAAATATTTTTAAATTTTTTAATCATTTTATTCTCCTTTAATTTTAATTATTTTTTTAGCATTTTTTATACAAAAAGATTTTATTTTATATTTTGTATTTAATTGTAGATTATCAAATAAATAAAACATTTCTTTTGAATAATCTAATTTTCTTTTTAATAAATATTCTTGAATTATATTTGCAAAATTTATATATTCTTCTTTAACTTTTTTTCCATTAAATAATTTAATTACTAATGTATTGTATTGTTTATTTTTTCTTGATATTACAAACGAAGAATAATTTTCTTTATATTTGTCTTTTAAATAAAATAATAAGAACATATCGTGCTTTGTATATATTGTATTATCGCTCAAAATAACTTTGTCGTTAGTTATTTTATTTTTGAACCGTTTTTGATATTTAAAAATAATCATTATTCTTCTCCTATATTTAAATTTTGCTCATAAAACATAATTGTTTTATCTTCATTAACAAAAAGACATTTTTTAAAACCATTTTCTCCAAATTTTTCTTTAATATCTTTTTGCATTGCATCAAAAGAAACATAGCAACAATTCGATAAAATGTTTTTTTCCTTAAACCACAATAAATAATAAATAACCATTTTTATTCTCCTTTCAATAAATTATTAAATGAATGTCCTTTACTATCGGCATTTAATTTTATTCCTTTGTAATTATTACATTTGCTTGTTCTAACTTGTGGATAGCCTTTTTTTGCTAATTCTTGTTTAAACTGACTAGCATTTATATTGAGTTCAACATTGGAGGCATAGCACCATTTTTTAAAAGCGTCAAATAATACACTACTACTTGTTATATAATCACTGCCTACACTTATATCACACATATCATTTATAAAACGAGCAACCATATCCATTTCACTTCTATATTCTTCCGTAACTGCTTTAACACAATTTGGCATTTCAAGTCCTTCTTTTTGATACATAATAGTTCCTTGTATCATCCACCATAAAATACTAGACCACTCTTTTTCTAATTTATCATTCAAATTAACATCTCTATCTGGTCTATGTTCAAAATCGTTGGGAAAAGGAATTGCGCACATTCTACGCCAAATACCATTATCAGTATCAACAATTTTAGGTTTATGATTTGTAATAATAATTGGTTTGAATTTTGGATAAAAGAAAAAACTATTTCCGTATAAAAAGCGCCCCTCCATTTCTTCATCATGACTTGTTATTTGTTTTACAAATGGAGCATTAATTGTGGCATTTGATTTTAATTCGTTTATAAGCCCAAGGCGAATATTATTTAGATTAGCAATAGCATTTTCTATGTTTCCTGTGTTTGCGTTTGTATTGGCTATTATTTGCGATTTAATTGGTTTTTGATAATTTCCGAAAATATGATTTAATACACCAAGAATAACTGATTTTCCATTACTACCATTTCCATATAATGTAACGCATATTTCATAATTCTTTTTTCCTGTCAAACAATAACCAAGATATTTTTGAAAAAAATGTATTAATTCTTTTTTATCTTGTTCTGTTAAACTAGGATGTGTCCATGTTGTATCAAGAAAATGCAACCATATTTTTGGCTCTTTTTTAGAAATACCAACACTTGTCATTAAAAGGTTTAAGTCTTTTTTTGTATGTGGTCGTATTTCTCCTGTTGTTAAATCAACAATGCCACTAGGTGTATTTAACTCTAAATCGTTTTTATCCAGTTCTTTGTTATTAATAGGCAACTCAGATAAATGTTTTAATTCATTAATCAAAGCATTTTTTCCGTTTTGGTTAGAAATTCGAGTGATATTTTTATCAAAAGCAATTATAAAAGTTGATAAATTAGCACACTCAGTATCTTTATCTTCTACTTTTTGTAATTCTTCTAACTTTTTAACTAAGGTGTCTTTTTCTCCTTTTAAAATAATAATAAACTCATCTACCAATTTTTTAGTATTGATAAATTCATCGCTATCTTGTTTCCAAATCTTCCCGTTCCAAATTAAAAATTTTTTATTATCAACATTATAATGCAATATTTCTCCATAATATGCTAAAAAATGTTCAGCATTTTCAGTATCACTAAGACCAAAACTTCTAAAAATTTTTTTACTTTTGGCATTAAATTTTTGATTATTAACATCCATATCGATAATTCCGTTTGTGTTTATAAAAGTTGAAGATAAAACACTTTGAATTGGAGCATTTATATATGTTGGTTTTTTTTCTTTTTCATATCTTTTATAAGTTTCTGATACATTATCAACTGCGTTTTGAATTGTTCTTATTTTATAATCTTTTCTAACATTCCGTTTCCATTTATGTTCATCATCTTTTGACATAAAATAAGCACTTCCTTCAAAAATTCTTTCCATTTGATTTGTGTCTTTATCACACCAAAAACATAAATGGTTCATTAATGATTGGTCATTGCTACTTTCATCATTTAATTTTCTAAAACCTTGCAACAAATTCCAAACATCATTTGCTTTATTTTTAATCGTTTCTAATACTTCGCTATCACTCATTTTTATTATTTTTTTATCAGTAGAAATATTTGCTTGTTCTCTTTCGTTGTATTGATGATTTCCAAAAGTAAAAGTTGTGTTGTTTTTATTATATTCACTTTGTTTTTGTTGTTCTTTTGCCATTTTAATGTGTTTATTGAATAAAGGAACTACTTTATCTGTACAATCTGTTATTTCGCATAATGTGTTAGGATATTGATTTCCTGTCATAGCAAAGAAACGAAAAGCGTCATACATTTCTACATCTCCTTGTCTATTCCCACCTTCGGGAAGAAATCCTTTACAAATAATATGAATACCATTTCCGCTTTGAGAGATTTCTGTATAAGAATTCAATTGACTTGTAAACTCTTTCACAAGTAAATCGAATTCTTCTTTGCTCATTTTTAAATTACCATCTTTTTGTATGTGATTATCTAAATCAATTCCAAAATAACCATCTCCAAACATAAATCCTAAACCATCAGCGTTGTATTTTTCAGCACCCATACAAGCAATATCAAAATTTGACCATGTATTGCTATCGTTTGATTTTGCGTTTTGTCCTGTCATAGAACAAATAGGTATTTTGGTAAAATTTCCGTCATTTTTCTTTTTTAAAATATATAAACACCATCTTTTTTGTGCCTTTAATTCAACAGGTATTTTTTGATATTTTGTTTGTAAATCTTTATATAACATATTTTCCTTTCAATATCTTATTTCTTTTTTTTGGCTAGTTAATAAAGGAGGCGTAGAGAAATAAGCAAAGAACTACACAAATAATGACTTTGAGTATTTATAGCGTTACCTACTCATACCCATGTAAGTTCTTATAGGTCAAGAACTTTATAGAAACCCTAGCAACATAATTTCGCTAGTAATATTTAAAGCAACTATTCACAATGTATTTTGTGTAAGAGAGAAAAATATTTTTTTAAAATTATGATAGTCGCTAAAAACCTAATTAATTAGAATGGTAAATCATCATCATCTAATTCATTTTTTGGAACAACATTTTCTTTTTTAGCGTATATTGTTTGTTCTTCTTTTTTCTCTACATAACTACCAAGAGTGCTTGTTTTCCAATAAGTAACATTATTTTGAATAGTGATTTCTCCGTTATACTCATTGTCTCTTTGAGTAACATGACCAATCAATACACGACCTGTCATAAATAAAATATATTCATCAATTCCGTTTGGAAAATCAGTTTTATATCCATCTCTCGCACTTTGTGTTTTTAATAATTGAGATAATTTGTTAAAATCTACCCATTCCCCATCTTCTTGTGTAATATGTTGAGAAAAGCATTTTGATTGATTGTCGTATGTTGGCATAATACTAGCAAAAACTTTTCTTCCTGCATATGGTAATGCTGGTACTTGGTCATCTCTTACTTTATAAGTAATTTTTAAGAAAATATTATTTTTACCGCTATAAGCGCCTGTTTTTTCGATAAAAGTTTTCTTTTCGATATTTTCAATAACTAATTCATAATCACCCTCAGGTAATGGTTCAAATTTCTTCTCGTCTTCTTTTGTAAATGTGTGTCCTATTGACATATATAATTTCCTCCCTATTTACTTTCTGGTTTTTGATAATTTGGAGCAAAACCATAAAATGCTCTAATTTTGTCATCAACAATTTTCAAATCGTTATCTACAAATTGTGTATCAAACATATTCATTGGTGATTTCGTAACATCCAGTCCATCAGTATTTGTGCAAAAACAATATTTATTATTATTTTTACAAGTTCTTAATGCAATTGTAGAAAGCCCTTCAAGACATACTTTATCATCTAAGATTTTTCCTATTGTTTTTAATTTATGATAACCTTGGTCATCAATATCTTCGTGCATAACTACATAAACAATAGTGTCTTTTGGTAATTCGTTTTTAATAAACACAAATAAATTAAAATATTTAGTTGCGAGTTTATTATAAAAATCAAATGCTTGATTACCAACTGCGCTTGTAGGTCTATTCATAAAATCGTTTGTTATTAAATATCCACAATCATCAATCATAATTGAATTATAACCATTTGAATGTGCTTTTAATAACATTGCTTTAATTTTATCGTAATCCCCACAATTCCATACCTTTTGAGTTTCTAATGGTTTATAAGGTAGTTGCTTATCATTGATATTTATAATAAATAAATTATCAAAGTTTCTAGCACTACAACTTTTTCCACTTCCACTTCTTCCGTAAATTAATACTAATTCTGCCATATTTTATTCTCCTTTCGTTTGTATATAATACGAGCAATATTCATGAGCGATACAATAATCAATACATTTTCTTGCTTGTCCAAACCTAGTCTCGATAGATAATATATTTTTTTCACTATTATCTTTTATAAAAGCATTTGCGTCATTCAAATTATTAAATATTTTTAATGCCGTCTTTCTATTTTTTTTCATAACAGCGTATGTGGTTTTTGTTTGCCACCTTTCTTTTTCATTGCAATATTCAATGTCGTTATCTTGAATTTTATTTTCAATAATAGTAATCAATTTTTTTACTTTTTCAAAAATAAAATCTTGTATTTTTATTAAATCAATTTCGTTTGGTTGAAATGAGTATGTTGTAATTGGTCTTGGCGGATAATAATTATTTTTTAAAATTGCCATTTTATTATCTCCGTTATTCCAATCTTTTAATAACGCATGGAACTTTATATCTTTTACATATTGATTATTTTTTCGTAATAACCAAGTGTAAATGTATCCTTGTTTTTCCCATTCATCAAAATCTCCATAAATAAATTTCCATACGGTCGCTGTTTTATAATCTTGTAACAACATTTCTTTTTCGTTATATAAATCGCAACGACCAGTGAGTTTATACTTATTAGCATATTTATTAGCCAATTCTTCGCTGAACCCCATTTTAACTAAATCTTCTTTAATAAAGCAATATTCAATTTTCATTTCGCTTGTTCCGTCTTTTTCGCTAACTTCTTTTTCTGCTAAACTATGAACTGCTGTTCCGAAAATTGTCCAAGTCATATCACTTATATCCATTTCAATTTCATCAAAATGTCTATTTTCTAAAATAATTTCTTTTTCGCCTTTTAATATGGTTGTAGCACTAAAAGTATTTTTTTCATTGTGTGGTTCATTATCCATATTTGCTATATTTACCAAAGCGTTAGGTAAATTGTATTTATTTGTTATTTTCATAATATTTGTCCTAATGCCGATATAGATAATGTTCCTAACCCAACAACTAATAATAATAATAAAATTATTTTTATAATTGCTGGCATAAACACTACTTGTTTTGAATACATTTTATACAAACAAAATGAAACAAATAATGCAAAACATAATGATAAAGCAACATAACCTATAATCAAACATATTTTTAACATTTTTCTCTCCCTTTCCATTATCTAAATATTACCATTAGTATAATTTATTGTCAAATTATTTTTCAAATAAATCAAAATTTTTTGCATTTGCATCAAATAAACTCAATTGACCATTATTAGAAACTCCTTTTAATCTATCGATAATTTTATCATAATAAACTTTTTCTATCTCAAAGCCACAATAATGTCTCCCTAATTGCTTACAAGCAACCGCTGTTGTTCCGCACCCCATAAACGGGTCAAACACAATATCTTCTGGTTTAGAAAATTCTTTAACTATTTCTAATGCTAATTCAATAGGCATAATTGCGTGGTGAATATTTGCGTAATCATTATTTCTGTTTCCGTTCATATTTATCACATTAGTATAAAAATCGCTATTTACATCACACCCCATACTAGAAATCTTTTTTATAATAATAATAAATTCATATCTGTTACTAATTTTATGTGGATTTCCACAAGGAACTCCACTTGGTTTATTCCAAATAAGAATATCGTGTATTTTATTAGCATAATGACCAATTATTTTATAAACATCTTTTCTATTATTTTTAATTCCTTGAACATTATATAAAACATATTTTTTTGTAATTCTTAAACATTCATCTATACATTTAATTTGCCATTCATACCAATCTTTTTTGGTTTCGACTTTTAAATATTTCTTATGTGATTTACTACTATCATCGTTTTTACCAGTATCGTTATATGGGGGACTAGTGAATGTAATATCTACACAATTATCCTCCATTTTATTCATACCTTCTAAACAATCATTATTAAATATCATATCTTTTATATTTGTCATAAACTCTCAATTGCTCCCTTAATTTTTGTAAATGTTTTTGCGTATCGTTCCGGTGTGGCGAATATTTAACGCAATCTTTTAATTCCTGTTTGCACTTTTCAATTTCAAATAAATGCTTTTGCCTTGCGATGTCTGTTTCTTTTGTCATTTAGAATAACCTCCCTT
>Ga0172378_10002465_pt1 | contig 17332 bp, 15 predicted proteins | sample GrowelOW332metaG_FD_119755 | JGI IMG/M metagenome (GOLD analysis project Ga0172378, IMG submission 119755) | Groundwater microbial communities from an aquifer near a municipal landfill in Southern Ontario, Canada - Pumphouse #3_1 metaG | ecosystem: Environmental > Aquatic > Deep subsurface >... | reverse complement strand
GTCGCCGATGACCTGATGGATGCGGTGGATAAAAGATTCAAAACCGTCTTCGGGGCTGAGCGAGTATCGTTCACACGGGCAACTGTCGGACAACAGCGGCTCGTGGCGGGCGAAACGGAAATAGACCAGTTTGCGGCGGTCCCGTACCGCCGCCTCCACGTACGGCGTCACAAAAGCCTGATAGTCTTGAATGCGATCCACATGCCAGACGATATTGTCGCCGGCGAGAACGCCGCTCAGCGCATCGTCGAGCGAAGGTAGCCCCGTTGTGTCAAGCGGTTCGTTGTGGTCGCGTATGCTGCGTTTCGACATGTCGTTTTCCGATTTTACGGGGTCTTGACGCTTCGCCTCTTGCGGTAAAGGGGCTGCAGGAGCAACGTCGGTCATCGGGTGATGATCATTTCGTTTTTCGCGCATGGTCGCGTTCCTTGCTGATGAGGGTTTGCAGGTGTTGCGAGGAGGCTTGCGGATTGAAAGATCCGGGCTTTGCCCGGCGCGTTTCTATGGGCGGACGCATAGCGTGGCGCCGTCGTCGAGGAGATCGATGACGTGCAGTCTTTCCTGCGGTTCGGTGTTGGGCTGATGCAGAGAGAGCAGGAGACGGCCATCGAACGTTTTGAAGATCATGCCGTGTCCGCCGTTTTTGGTGTAGATCGGCGTGTGCTCTTGCCACGGCCCTGTGATGCGGCCGGACGCTGAACGGGCTCGCACGACACAGTAACCTTTGCCGGTGATGAAGGTTGACCAGATCATGAAGAGTGCGTTGCTCTTGGGGCTTTTGTATAAAAAAGGCCCATCCGTAACCTTACCTTCCATCGGACCTGTTTTCGCACCCGGGGCTATGGAAGCGCTGAAGAGATGGAAGGGTTTGCCGACCGTGTCCGAAAGGTCCGGTTTCAGTTCGACGGCGGCCATTTCGCCGTCGATCACTTGTACCCATTCATGGCAGAAAACCAGATAGGGCGTGCCGTTGTCGACATACAGTGTGCCGTCCAACGCCATCCATTCGGGCGGCGTGTGCGAGGTGTTTTTTAAAGGCTTGAAAGGTCCTTTCGGCGAATCGGCGCGGAAGATCCACGTGCCGCGCTTGAACATCGGGGGCCAATCTTTCGCGGTCACCGGTTTTTCGGTCGAGACTTTCGTATTGAAGGTCAGGGTCACGAAGAGATAATAAGCGTCGTTGCAGGCGTGCATTTCCGGTGCCCAGACCATGGAGGCCCCCAAGTCATTAGGCAAGGTGAGCACCGGCTGCGGTGCGGTCCATTCCGCGAGGTTGGCGCTGGTGTAGACTTCGACGCCCTGGAATTTTCTTCCTGCCCGGTTGGCCGCTTGGGCGTAGAGGAAATAGGTGGAGGTTTTCGCATCCGCATAGATGAAGGGGTCTCGCACGCGGATGTTCGCGGTTTTTATCGCAGCCGTTTGGCCGAAGGCGACTGTGGCGAGCAAGCCTGCAGCACAGGCGATCAACTTTGGATGCATCTTTTGAATCCTTCTTTTATTGGTCCGGCGTCTCGGGAACGCCGCCTGTCCCGAGGCCGCGCCTTATCTGTATGACGTTACATGCTAAAGGTCTGGCGTTACCTGAACTTGCGTGGAAAGTCGGTAAACGGTATCGCCGGATGTGGTTGCGAAAGTCATCTCGGCCATGAACGCGGTGTATCCGCCGACCGGGTGCAGCACCTTTGCCGAGGCGCGTTTGCCGTCGGCGTCCAACGTCAACGGCCTGTCTGACCACATGGCCTTGCGGAAGTCCCGCGTGGGGGAATGCGCGGTCCAAAGCCTCGCCTGCTTTGCGGGCTGGTCGGTCGTGACCGTGAGTGACGCATCGCCTTTTTCTTCCAACTGCCACGTCATCTGCGGCGGCGTCTGACGGTCCGCCATCATCTGAAGGAATGCCGCAAGAGTCTGGATCGCGTCAGGAGTTCCGCCTGCGCCGTGCCCCGCATTAGGCGCTTGATAAACCATCTTGGGAGAGGGGAGGCCGTCCCAATAGTTGCGCAGGGCATCCACGGTCCAATAGGGATCATTGGTGCCGAGGAGGATCAGTTTGGGCATGGTGAAGAGGTCACGATAGCTGTAAGGGTCAACGATGCCGCGCAAGGCGACCATGGCGGGCAGGTCCATTTTCTCCACGAGGCCCAACTCGGTATAGTCGTTGATTTTTTCGCTTTGCCGACCGTAGACCCGCTGCGACCACCGGGCCTGCACCTTCATGTTCAACATATCGATCACGATCGGCGCAATGCCGCACACGCGTTTATCCGCCGCGGCTGTGAGCCAGGTCGTCCAGCCGCGTTTCGATGCGCCTGAAACGACGAAGCGCGCGACGTTTTGCTTTCTTTCGGCGAGCGCCCACGCTTGTACCGCATCCATCGCACGCACGGCGCTTTTGACCATCGGCAACAGGAGCGGCCAAGTCTCATCGCCGGTTTTCAGATATTGCTCAAACGTGTAGGCGATGAGGGCATCCTCGCACTTGTTGTCGTAAAGCGGCTGGTTGGGGACGTCGGTCACGACGGCGACCAGCGTTCCGCTGCGTTCGGCCAGCAGCTTGGCCCTCGGGAGCGTATGCTTGCCCGCCTCGTGAGTGATCTCGAGAAAGGCCGTGTCGGGATTGCGTAATTTGGGCGGCCGGGCGATATAAAGGGTGTGCGTCCAACGTCCACCGTGCCACGTCTGAGAGGTCAAATCCAACGTGGTGACTTCCAGGCCATCCATCATCTTTTTTTCGCTTATCCGCCAAGAAAAACTGTCGTCCTGTTTCCGGACATAGTCCCCCAGCGCACCCGCGAGAAGGGTCGTGTGAACGGTCACAAACAGGGCAACAACAGTCTGTGCGTGAAGAAAGAGACGGGCGCGTGAGGGCATTGCGGGCTGTTCCCTTATTTTTTTATGATGGGCACCGTCTTTTTGCGTTTGTCGCGGATGTACATCGCCGTTCCGTTACGCCGTTCGATTTCGAAAAGTTCCGTGGTTTCCACAAGATCGCTCCACCTTCTGAATCCGTAATTGACCGGTGAGTATGACTTTTGGTTCGCGATATACTGCGTGACTTGCCCCATGGGAGACCATCCGTCGTCATCGGCCGTGTTTTCGCAGGCGAGGCGCAGCAGACGAATTAAACCCGCTTTCCCGCGCAGTTCATTTTTGGTTATCTGGACGGGTTTGTCCTGTTCGATCATGACCTTCACCGTCTCTGCGGCGGGCTTGATTGCGCCTGTTTCGCCTTTGACCTCTTCTTCGCGTTCGCGTGCGGCGGAGATCAGATCTTCGGTAAAGATGAACTGCGAGCAGGCCTTTACAAAGGGCGCGGGCGTTTTTTTCTGTCCGAAACCGAAGACCTCCTTGCCGCTTTCCAGCAAGCGCACCACGAGCGGCGTGAAATCGCTGTCGCTGCTCATAACGGCAAAGCAATCGACCGCGTTGGTGTAGAGAATGTCCATCGCATCGATAATGATCGCGGCATCGGTGGCGTTTTTGCCCTTGGTATAACCGAACTGCTGTACGGGCTTGAGGGCGAAGAGCAGCGAATGCGTTTCCCAGTTTTTCAGCTGGCGGCTCTTCCAGTCGCCGTAAGCGCGACGGATATTCACGACACCGTACTTCGCGAGTTCGTTCAGAACCGGCTCCAGGGCTTCTCGGCTGGTGTTCTCGCAGTCGATCAGCAATGCGATGTTCTTGTTCTTCATGCGAACAGCTTAACAGAGACGGGAAGGGACTGGAAACCTGAAACTTGAAGCGCGTGCGGTCTGTTTCAAAACGTCATGGGGCGGCAAGCGCGAGGGCTAAGGCTTATTCTCCGGCTCAAATCGATTTTTCCAGACGTTATCGTGTGGGGGTGTGTCATATTGTGTTCAGCGCAGAAAACGATGTTTACTTTGAGGTGCGGTTTTTGAATACTCTTGTTCATGACAACGATCCAAACGCAAGCCGCACCTGAGGCGGTTGGCCCTTACGCTCAGGCGATTGAAGTGAACGGAATGATTTTCTGTTCGGGACAGCTTCCGATCAATCCCGCCACCGGCAACATCGAGATGGCGGGTGCCGTTGAGCAGGCTCGGCAAGTGATCCTGAATCTTCGCGCTGTCTTGGAGGCGGCGGGTGCCGGATTGGACAAGGTGGTTAAAACCACGGTTTTTCTGACGGATATCGGTGACTTCCCCGCCGTCAACAAAGTCTACGGCGATCTCTTCGGCAACCATACGCCCGCACGGTCAACGGTGCAAGTCGCCCGCTTGCCGAAATGTGCGAAGGTCGAGATCGAGGCGATTGCCGTCAAATGAGTTTGTGCGCGACGAGCCAATCGCGCACGGGTGCTTCGGGCAGTCCCATGATATTGGTGTAAGAGCCGCTGTAGCCGGCAATCAACAGCTCGCCGTTTTCATCGATATCGTAGGCCCCCGCACGGTCAAGCGGACGCGTCTTTTGCAGATAGTTTCGGATCGTTTCCTCGGAAAGGACCTTGAAACGTACGGAGGAGGCTTCGACGCGAATCTCGGGTTCCTGATTCGGCATGCCGAGCGAGACGCCGGTATAAACGATCTGCGTGTGTCCGGAGAAAGCGCGGAGAAAACGAGCGCCCTCCTCGAGATCGACCGGCTTGCCGATGAGTCGGCCTTCAAACCAGACGAGCGTGTCGGCGGTGATCAGAGCCGCGTCCGGGTGACGCAGACGGCAGGCGCGAAATTTTTCAAGCGCGTTGGTCACCACCGTGTTGACCGGATCGGCGGCATCGTGGATCTCGTCGGCGTCGGCGGTGGAAACGGCGAACGTGCAGCCCAGCGCACGCAGGATCTTTTTGCGCCGGGGAGAGGCGGAGCCCAGGATAATCGGATACGGGGTAGACATGGAGGTTGAGCTTTCTGAGGACTGTCCGTTAGCGGAACAAAAAAAGGATGAGGGCCATGACCGGCAGGCAGCATAGGGTACTGAGTGCGATGGCCGAGCCGGCCAGCTCTTTATCGGCCCCCATCTGGTCGGCCATGACGTAGGAGGTGACCGCGCAAGGGCTGGCCAGATAGAGCAAGGTGATCACGAGCGTGTCGCTGCGGAAACCGATGGCCATGGCCAAGGCATAACCGATCACGGGCATGACCAACAACTTCAAGACGGTGGCGACGGCGGCGGGACGGAACGCCGCGCGCATACGGTCCGGTTTTAGCCCCGCGCCCAGCGCCAGAAGGGCACAGGGCAGTGCGGCTTGGCCTAACGTGTCCAGGGCATTGAAAAGGACTGCGGAGATATTCAGGCCGCTCTTCAGAATGAACAGACCCAGCAGGCAGGCGATGATCAGCGGATTGTGCAGGATCGTCAAGGCCGCTCGCGCAAGATTGCCGCGATGTGACCCTCCCCGTTCCGTTAGGATAAGTACGGCCAGAAAATTGTAGAAAGGGATGGCCGGGGCTAAGGCGAAAGAGGCGATGGCGGCAGACTTGCTGCCTGCGCCGAACGTGTAGAGCATGACCGGCAGGGCGGTATAGGCCAGATTGCCGCGCATGGCCGCCTGCATGAACGCTCGCGCGGAACCGTCGGGAAGCCGCATCATCCGCGTTATCAGCCAGCCGATGAGGGTGATCGCCACTGAACAGATGCACAGCACGAGGCCGATCTTCATGCCGATTCCCCCCGCCGCTATGGGCGCTTTAACGATGGAACAAAAAAGCAGGGTGGGGAGCAGCACCCAGAATCCCAGGCGATTCATCTGGAAGAAAAACGCTTCCGGCAGGAAACGGAAATGACTGAGCACGGCCCCGAGAACCATCAGAAGGCAGACCGGCAGAATGGATGATAGAATGGCGGTGATCATACGGCTTATTCTCCGCTCAGACGGTATGGCCCCTGAAAAGGCGGCCGGCGGCTTTGACCGGCGGCTTTGCTTTCCCGAGCGGATATCGTTGTCCGTCGTCCCGCGAGAAAAGCAGAGCCTGTGATCCATCGTGTCGTGATCATCGGTATTCCTGATGTCTTGAAGAATTTGATTGAGCGATCATATGCCGCCGTCCGCCTTCGGCGGACCGGGCAACGCAAGGGTGCTGTTCAGGCGTCGAACGTCTCTTCGCCATGCCAAGCCTCGGCGGGAGGCACGCTTACTTGACCTGCGGCGATACGCTGACGCACGGCCTCAAAAAGCAGAATCGTCGTGGCGGAGGCCACGTTGAGCGAATCCGCCAAACCCAGCATCGGGATGCGGACGCGCAGGTCTGCGGCCTTCATCCACTTCTCCGTCAGGCCGTATTGCTCGGTGCCGACGGCGATCGCCACATTGCCGGTCAGCGTCACATCGCAGTGGAGATGTTCCGTGTGCGGAGTGGTGGCGAGGATGCAAAAACCGTGCTCGCGCAGAAAGGTTAGCGTCTCGTCGCTGGAAGCTTCGATCACCGGCAAAGAAAAAAGCGTGCCGGTCGAGGCGCGCACCACGTTGGGGTTGTGAATGTCGGTACAGCGGTCGCAGACGATCACGGCATGCACGCCCGCCGCGTCAGCGGAGCGCAAGATCGTGCCGAGGTTGCCCGGTTTTTCGATCGATTCCGCGACGACCACCAGCGCATGCTCGGGCAACGTCAGGTCGGTCAGCTTTCGCGTCAGATGCGGCCCGACCATCAGAAGGCCGTCCGGCCGCTCGCGGTACGCCAGCTTTTCGAAGACCGGCGCGGTACAGGCATAGATTTCGGCGCCCAGTTCCCGGCAACGCTGAACGATGACCGGCTCATGGAGATTTTTGAGGTACAACGCTTCGCAATAGAAGAGCATCATCGGCTGATATCCGTTATCCAGCGCACGTTTGCATTCACGGTAGCCTTCGACCAGCATCTGCCCGCACTCGTCGCGATGTGACCGCTGACGCAGTTTGACGGCATGTTTGATTGTTGGATTTGCGAGCGAGGTGATAGCGATGTCAACCATGCTTAAAACAGTACCAAAAGGGGGACTGCCGCGCCAGTTAGGAGTTGGCGTCGTGTCTCCGGGGTGAGCCGTTCTGATTTTTTCGCGCAACCCTTACTGAACGGGTGCCGGATGTTTCCGTTGCCACAACAACCAGATGGCGATGCTCTTGCCGTCGATCAGCTCGCCCGAGTCGATGGCGGCGTCGATTTCGGCGGCGGACATTACCACCGGCTCCAGGTTCTCGTCGAAGTCGGGACGCTGCGCGAGGGGCGCTTGGCTGAGCTTCGCGTAGAAGAGGTGAAGGTGTTCTTCGGAATATCCGGGACAAGGAACAATCACGCCGATTTTTTCGAGCGATTCGACGGGATAGCCGCTTTCTTCCTCCATTTCGCGGCGCGCGCCGGTCTCGGCCGGTTCACCTTCTTCCAGACATCCGGCCACGACCTCCAGAATCGCTTGTTCGATGGATCGGCGATATTGGCGGACCAAGATGAAGTTGCCGTCGGGACGTTGCCCGAGGATCACGGCCGCGCCGCGGTGCCGCACGATCTCGCGCGTGGAGCGCCGTCCGTTCGGCATTTCGATGGTGGCCTCATCGATGGTCAGGGCGCGACCCTCGAAGACGCGTTTGACGGAAAGCGTTTTCTCTGTCAGATCCATGGCTGCATAACTCCTCTTTGTATGAAGCGCTTTATTGTAACGGGTGTGTCTGGATGGGCAACCAAAAAGGTGCGGCGCCGGAGTTGACAGCAAGAAGTCGCGTACGCTATAGTATTCTCAATTAAAGCACTTTAGATTAATCGGACCAATTGAAGTGTATGTTGTATGGAAAGGGAAAAGACATGAAGCGTGTTCTGATGACCATGGCGGTGTTGGCGGTGATGATGGCTTCGGTTGCGGTTGCACAATGTCCGTCGCAGTGCCCGAAAAAGGCGGCGTGCAAATGCGAGGCATGCGGATGCACGGCTGACGGCAAGAAGGCCGGCTGTAAGTGCGACAAGTGCTCGTGCGGGAAAAAAGCCGAGTGTCCCAAGGCGAGCGAGGCGGCTAAGAAAAAAAGCTGTTGCGCCAAGTAGCGGATGGCGAGACGGCTAAAATAAGAACGCGTGTCGCTTTCGCGATACGCGCGATTTGAAACGTTTCACCCAAAAAAAAGTTTCCTGTCAGGTTGCCCTGACAGGAAACTGTGTGGTGTTTATATATAATTTTGGGTTGTGTGTGACATAATGTATATCGAAAACAGGACGGGAGATCAACCTCGAAATATTACAATTCCCTAAAAAATATTAAATGCGTTTCCGGGTCGGACCGGTTGATTGACGGTTCGGACTAGAACATGATAAAGTGAGCCCATATCGGGAACTGATTATGCGCGAAAAGCCGGATAAACTGATAGATAGCAACATGTATTCGTTGCCGCTCAGGCGTGAGGTGAGTGCGGCGTTGCACTTCCTGCATGCGCAGCCGGGTCGCGTGAAGACGGGTTTAGACATTGGTTTTACGAATGCGGGTGTGAGTCAGCTTTTCCGGCAGACGAGCGGATATTGGATGACCGTGGAGCCGACGGCGCAAAGACGCGGGCTGGTCTCGGCGGCGTTGGGTGACGAAACGGTCTTGACCGTCGGAGCCAAAGGGGAATTACCGTTCGAAGATAAGCAATTCGATGTCGTGGTGCTGGCGCATGGCGTGTTGTCGGGCGGCATCGCAACGGAGGTCATCATCCGCGAATGCCACCGGGTGCTGAAGACCGGCGGCGTTTTTCTTCTTACGGTTGAATATCGCAAGCGGGTCGGTTTGGCGGAGGCTTTGAACCGCAATCGCGTGGTGTCTGGGGCGGGCGGCTGTTATAGCGAGTCAGAGATTTTTCAGTTGCTGAAAGACGGTTTCGACGTGTTGGGGGTCCGTTTCGCATGCCGCTTCTGGGTGCAGATGGTGCGTCAGTGGGAAGACCGTCGGAAAGTATCGGGGATTCGTGGCGCCAACAACGGCTGGCTGAAGATCCTATACGGGATGGCTTCCCTGCTGGATGTGCCGCTTTTCTTGACGCGCGGGCATCAGATGACGGTGTGCGCGCGCCGCAAGGGGTGGCGGGCGAAGCACACGCGGGTGTTGGCTGCCGGCACACCGGTTTCGGACGCGATCCTCTTCAATCCGTCGCGCGAGGGGACGCACCTCATGGTGGGTAAATTTAAATAAAGGTTCGGGGTGCTATTCTCATGCGGAGAATCTTGCTTCTGAGCATATGTCTGATCGGGGGAGGGGGAGACTTGACCCTTGCAGACGAAGCGGCGGGTGCGGCGATCGCCGACGTTAAATCCGCCGTTGAGCTGTTTGTGAATGCGCGTACGGCGGGCAGCGCCGATGATTTTATGGTGGCGGTCGCGAGGGTCAAGGCGCTTGCGGAGGCGGGCCAGCCCTTTTTTCGTTTTCTGCTTGCGGTCTATGCGTCCCGAGAACCGCTCTGCGAACTATCGGACAAGGTTCGTGCCCGGTACTTGTCGGAAGGACGTCCTCTGATGTTAAAGCACGCTCAAGAGGGCAATGCGTTAGCGCAATATCTGTGCGGGTTGGACTGCGAATTCAATAAAGGACAGGCGGCGGAAGCGCTGCGTTGGTTCGAGAAGGCGGCGGCGCAGGGGCAGGCGCTCGCGCAGAACAATCTGGGGCTGAAGTATTATCAGGGGCAGGCGGTCCCGCAAGACTTCGATAAAGCGAGCGAGTTTTTCCGTCAAGCCGCGTTGCAGGCGGATATGAATGGCGAATATAACCTCGGTACGCTGTACGCCCGCGGCCAAGGCGTTCCCAAGGATGAGGAGATGGCCTTTCAGCTTTATTCGCGCGCGGCCGAAAAAGGCCATTCCAACGCCATGAACAATTTGGGCTGGCTGTACCAAGAGGGGCGGGGCGTCGCGAAAAATCCCGGCAAAGCCGCGGAGTGGTATCGGGCGGCGGCGGAGAACGGAAACGCGGATGGACAGTTCAACTACGGGTTCGTCTGCGCGCACGGTTTGGGGACGACGCAGGATTTGCACGCTGCGGGGTTATGGTATTGGCGAGCCGCCGAACGGGGACAGGTTGAGGCGCAGGTCAATATCGGCTTGCTTTATCGTGACGGTATCGGCATGCAGCACGATGACCGCAAGGCGCTGTCGTGGTTCGCAAAAGCGGCCGAGCAAAAACATGCGATGGCGCAATTCTTTATCGGACAGATGTATGAAGAGGGCCGCGGCATTCCGCAGGACGACAAACGGGCATTCTGCTGGTACGCCAAGTCGGCGACGCAGAATGTCGTGCGTGCGATTAACGCTCTGGGCACGTTCTATTATCGCGGTAAAGTCGTGGCGAAAGATTATGCCAAAGCCGAAGCCCTATATCGCCGTGCGGCCGATATGGGTTTTTCAGTGGCGCAAAACAATCTCGGTATGCTCTATGTGCGGGGCGAGGGCGTGCCCCAGAATCACGCGTGCGCGGCGGAGTGGTTCGTCAAAGCGGCGACACAGGGTTTGCCGGATGCGGCGTATAATCTGGCGTTGCTGTACGAATACGGCAAGGGTGTGAAGCCGAGCCATATTCGGGCTGTGGAACTGTGCAAGCAGGCGGCCCTGCGGGGACATGTCGAAGCGGCCGAATGGCTTTTCAAGAATGGTTATACGGCGTGGGTTAAACAGAATAAAAAAGAAAACCGTGCAGACGAGTGAGAGGGCGATAGGCCCGTAACGACAAAACGGGGAGGATGGGTATATGCCAAAGAAAGAGAAACGCGGCGCATCGCGTCGCACATGCCTCAAACTGATGGCGGCGGCTGTCGGCGGCGCGGCGGCCGGCATCGGCGGCGCCAAGTCGGTCGGCCGGCTGGGCGCCGCGCCGGAAGGGCCGTGGCGCGTGTTGACGTCTGAAGAGGCGGCGCTTGTGGATGCGGTCGCGGAACAGATTATTCCCGCGGATCGCGACCCCGGCGCGCACGAGGCGGGCGTCGTCAATTTTATTGACCGCCAGTTGGATGGGCCTTACGCGCGTTTCGCCGACAAATACCATAAAGGGCTTCGGTGTTTAACCCTGACGTGTCAGAAGCTGCACGGCCGTGCGTTCGCGCAGCTCAATTGGCCCGATCAGACACGCGTGCTGCAGGCGCTGGAATCGGGTAAGGTTCCGAAGGACATCTGGACCGATCCGTCCTCGCGCGAGTTTTTCGGTTTGTTGCGTGACCACACCATGCAGGGGTTCTATGGCAGCCCGCGCCACGGCGGCAACAAACATTACGCGAGCTATAAAATGATGGGGTTGGAATATCCGCGGATTATCGGGCAGAACCGGTATTAGGCGAAACAAAAAATAACGGGAACTGGAAACCCGATCCGAAGGGTCGGATGGAAGGAAAGGGCGCGATGTCGAACAAACACGTGAATGCGGTGATTGTGGGGGCTGGCGCAGGGGGCGGCGTCATGGCTAAAGTTTTGTCTGAGGCCGGACTTTCTGTGGTGCTGTTGGAGCGGGGGCGGTGGCAGTCGTTTCACGATATCACCGATGACGAGCTGATCTCGCAACGCTCTCCGATGCTGACCCGGGCCCCGGGCCCCGACAATCAGCCGTCGCGGAAGGCGCACGAATTCGACAACGGACGTAACGGCGTGGTCGTCCCGAACAACGCGGCCTGCGTGGGAAGCGGGACGATGACCTACGGCGCAATGGCCTGGCGCTTTATGCCGCAGGACTTTCGGATGAAGACGCTTTACGGTTGTCCGAAAGGCTCGTCGCTCGATGACTGGCCGATCTCGTATGACGAGTTAGAGCCCTGTTACGAACGGGCCGAGTGGGAGATTGGCGTCTCGGGCGACGACACGGGGAATCCGTTCGCGCCGCCCCGGAAAAAGCCGCGTCCGATGCCGGCTTTCCCCTATAACCGGGAGGCGCGTATTCTCATTCGCGGCATGAAGCGGCTCGGGTGGCATCCTTTTCCCGCGCCGGTCCTGCGCAATTCCATCCCTTACGGCGGCCGTCCCGCCTGCATCCACGAACGTTCGTGCGTAGGATTCGCGTGTCCGATCAACGCCAAATGCGGTACGCAGAACACGGTGATTCCGGCGGCGCTGGCCACAGGCTGCTGCGAGCTCCGCACCGATGCCGTGGTGAGTGAAGTGATGGTCGATGAACGCGGCCATGCCCGCGGGGTGAAGTATTTCGACCGCAATGATCGGCTGCAGGAGCAAACGGCGGATGTGGTTGTGCTGTCGGCTGCGGCTACGGGCACGGCGCGCATCCTGCTCAATTCCACGTCCAAGCTGTTTCCGAATGGTGCCGGTAACAATAACGATTGGGTCGGACGCAACATCCAGAACCATTGCTATGTGGGGGCGCTCGGGTTTATGGCCGAGGAGGTCTACGAGGATGCGGGTCCCGGCTTGAGCGTTGCTTTCTGTGATTTTAACCATGGCAATCCCGGCCTTTGCGGCGGCGGCATGCTGGCCAACGACTTTACCGTGATGCCCTACGGCTTCACGCGCATACGCCCCGACGGGGCTCCCGGCTGGGGGCCGGAAGACAAGGATTTCCAGCGGCGTTATTACAAGCACATGGTCCGTGTCGTCGGTCCCGTTCAGGAAATACCGGTGTTCGATGGCCGCGTGATGTTGGATCCGAAAAGAAAAGACTACTGGGGTATTCCGCTCATCCGTTCCGCAGGCGAGAAACATCCGCACGATGTGGAGATTGGTCAGTTTCTTTCCGATAAGGCGGAGCTTCTGCTGAAAGAGATCGGTGCCGAAAAAATCAAACGCCTGTGTCCGTCTCCGACGTCGAAGCGTTATGCCGACGGCGGAGGACAGCATCAGGCGGGGACGTGTCGTATGGGCCGTGATCCCAAGACGTCGGTCACCAACTCGTACGGGCAGGTTCACGAGATCGACAATCTGTTCATCGCCGACGGCAGTCTGCATGTGACCAACGGCGGCTTTAATCCAGTGCTCACGATTATGGCGTTGAGTTATCGGGTCGGCGAATACATCGTCAAAGAGTGGCGGGGCGGAGGTCGCTTCCGCACATAGCGGAAGTCGGACAGAAGATAACTTTTTGAGAGGGCGAAAGATGAAAGAGAAGAAAAACAAAGACGGCGCGTGGTATGTTTTGCCTGCGCTGACGTTGGCGGTGTTCCTTCTGTGTTCGGTGTTGGGGGGGATTGGCTATTTTGAGTTTTCTCCTCCGGAAAAAACCTGCATAACCTGTCACGAGATCAAAGCCTCGCATGCGCGTTGGACGAATTCGGTTCACCGCAGCGTATCGTGTAAGACCTGCCACGGCGGGTCTGCCAATTCGATTCACGCGCTGAAGGAAAACGGCAAGCGGGTTTTCTATCACCTGACGAAAACGCGCCACGACAATATTCGTCTCAGCGAGGAACAGACCGTGCGGATGGTTCAGGCGTGCCAGAGCTGCCATGCGCGCGAGTTCGCCTATTGGAAGCAAAGCGGCCACGGTACGAACTACGCCGCTATTTTCATGGATGAGAAACACAATCGGACGGAGCAGATGGCCGACCAGTGTCTGCTTTGTCACGGCATGTTTTACGAAGGACGGATGTCAAGTCTGGCGACGCCGCTTAATACGAAGGGGCCTTGGCAGTTCAGGAATCCCGTGATGGCGGAACGGCCCTCGATTCCGTGTCTGGCGTGTCACGAGCTGCACGCGCCCGGTCAACCCTTTAACTATCTGTCCGTCGATAAATCCCGTATGGGCGCGTGCACGAACGCGCCCGCCTTCCGGCGTGACACGCTTGCGTTCTATGTGCGCCCGGAGCGTGCGCATATCGCTATCGATGATCTGATGGTGCCGAAAATCGTCGACAAGGGCCGCTCCGTGAAAGTTTCGTCTGATCCGCGTCAGCGGCTCTGCACGCAGTGTCACTCCCCAGACGCATACGGGAACGCTGGAAGCGGCGATGACCGCACGCCGACCGGCGTGCATGAGGGCATCAGTTGCGCGGCGTGCCACGCGCCCCACTCGAACGATACGCGCGCTTCCTGTGCCTCGTGCCATCCCGCCCGCTCTTCTTGCGGATTGGATGTGACAAAGATGAACACGACGTTCCTGTCGCGCGCCAGCAAAAACAACATTCACCGTATGACGTGCATCGACTGTCATCCGGCGGGCGTGCCCAAAAAACAAATTTGAATGTCCAAGACCGAGCAGGGACCGTTCACTCGCCCAAAGGATGCGGCGTCATCGGGTCGTTGACGTTTCCCGGTTCGGTGGCGCGGACGTGTTCGCGCCTGTGGATCGGAGCGGAGGGAAAACGCGATGGCGAACCGACACGTGAATGCGGTGATCGTGGGGGCTGGAGCGGGGGGCGGCGTAATCGCCAAAGTGCTGGCCGAGGCCGGACTTTCTGCGGTGCTGTTGGAGCGGGGCCGTTGGCAGTCGTTCGAGGACACGACCGACGACGAGTTGCGGTCGCAGCGCACGACGGTATTGGGCAACGCGTACGGTCCGGACAACGAGCGCTACCGACGGGTGATAGAGAACGCGGACGGCTCGACGCGGATTGTGCTGCCGAGCGAAGGCGGATACAACAACAACGCCGCGTGCGTGGGCAGCGGCACGCTCAGCTACGGCGCGATGGCGTGGCGCTTCATGCCGCAGGACTTTCGCCTGAAGTCGATTTACGGCTGCCCCGAAGGTTCGACACTCGATGATTGGCCGATCTCTTATGACGAACTCGAGCCCTGTTACGAGCGTGCCGAATGGGAGGTCGGCGTGGCCGGAAGCGACGAGGGCAATCCTTTCGCGCCGCCGCGCAAGAAGCCGCGTCCGATGCCGCCTTTCCCGTACAACAAAGAGGGCTCGATTCTTTTCAACGCGGCGAAACGGCTCGGATGGCATCCCTTTCCCGTGCCGATGTTGCGCAATTCCATTCCATACGGCGGCCGTCCCAAATGCATCCATATGCGTTCGTGCTGCGGTTTCGCCTGTCCGATCAACGCCAAATGCGGCACGCAGAACACGGTGATTCCGGCGGCGATGGCCACCGGTAACTGCGAAGTCCGCACCGACGCGGTCGTCAGCGAGATCCTGCTGGACAGCCATGGCAAGGCGCGGGGCGTTAAGTATTTCGATGCCGGGGACCGTTTGCAGGAGCAGACGGCCGATATCGTGGTGGTCTCGGCGTCTGCCACGGAGACGCCCCGCTTGTTGCTCAACTCCAAATCCAGACTTTTTCCCAACGGCGCCGGCAACAACAACGACTGGGTCGGACGCAATCTGCAGGGCCATGCCTATTGCGGCGCGAATGGCCTGATGGACGAGGATATCTATGAGGAGGCCGGTCCCGGATCAAGCGTCGCTTTCTGCGATTTCAGTCACGGCAACAAGGGCCTGTGCGGCGGGGCGATGCTGGCCAACGAATTTATTGCGATGCCCTACGCGTTCACCAACACCCGTCCGCCGGGCTCGCCTCGCTGGGGGGTGGCGCACAAGGAGCATCAGCGCGCCTACTACAAGCGGACGATCCGAGTGATGGGACCGGTTCAGGAGATGCCGGTATTCGAGTCGCGCGTGCGGGTCGATCCTGCGGTGAAGGACCATTGGGGCATTCCGGTCGTCCGCCTGTCCGGGCGGCGTCATCCGCACGATGTGGAAATCGCGAAGTTCATCGTCGACAAGGTCGCGACCCTGCTTCGCGAGGCGGGTGCGCATGATATCTGGACGTGGGTGCCGGGACTCGGAGGGCCGAGCGGCGGCCAACATCAGGCGGGGACCTGCCGTATGGGTAACGACCCCAAGACCTCGGTCACCAATCGGTATGGGCAGGTTCACGAGATCGACAATCTGTTCATCGCCGACGGCAGCCTGCATGTGACCAACGGCGGCTTCAATCCGGCGCTGACGATTATGGCGTTGGGATACTGGGTGGGTGACTACATCGTCAAGGAATGGCGGGGCGGCGGGCGTTTCCGCGCATAGCGGACGCGCGACTGAGAAATGTGTTTCTTGAGCGGGCGCCGGATGAAAGCGAAAGAGAATATGGATGGCGCCTGCCTTGCTTTGCGGCGGACACCCGCACCGGCGCATCAGTCGGCGTCGTCCGGCGGCTATTACGGCTTCATCGCGTTGTTTTTGATGATGGGATTCTGCGTCTGCGTGAGCATAATCGGGTCTGTTCCGCATCCCGTGAAGGTGCAATTCTCGACAACCGTCGTCCCGTTTACGAGGCCTTTATCGGACATTCCCTTCGAGAAGGCGGCCGCGTCGAGAATGGCGACGCCGTCTTTGCGCGCGCCCCAGAAGTTGACGTCTTTGAACGTGCAGTTAGAGATTTGTATGTCTTGAGTGCGGAAACCCTCGTACCAATAGTTTGCGTCGTTTTCAAAGAGAATGGCGGGCAAGCTCGTACGCTCGAAAGAACAGTTTTCCACCGTCGCTTTGGAAACTTTGATTAGGAAGCCGCGCGCGCGGTTTCCGCGTACTTGACAGTTTTTGACAGTCAATACGGGGTCGGACGACATGTTGGCCATCGGCATTCCTTTGCCGACGTAGTCGGGCAGGGGTGTTTCGAGAACGATGACGGCTTGCTGGGCTTTCATGTCAGGTTCGACCGCCTTTACTTTGGCGAAGCATGCAAGCCTAAGCCAGTTGTCTTGCGCGCCGAAGCCGATCATGTCGCCCACGCGCGGCAACATATCAACGGGCATGTTGGCGTGCCCTCTTTTTTTGCCCCACACGACGGTGAATTTTTCGGGCGACTGTTTTTCGTCAAAAAGCCAATACATTTGGTGAACGTTTGTCGCGTCGTCGCCCATCTTTTCAAACGTTGAATTGAGAATGTCGATGCGCCCGCGGCAGTAGTTGAAGTGAGTTGCGTCGGCGGTTGCCGACATGAACAAATCTTTTGCTTTCGATACGACTTGCAGGCCGTCGATCAGGATGTTTTCGGTGTTGGAACCGTGAATGCCCATGCCGGGGTGCGAGTTGATGGTCGTGTTGTAAACGCGCACGTCTTTTGCAAAAGACATCGTTATGACGCCGGGGCCGTAAACTTCGTATCTCACGATGACGGTTGAGCCGACTTCGGGTAACTTTGAGTGTTTTTCAAGCGGGACTCTCATCGTGGTGTCCGAGAGCTTTTGAATGACCAGCTTTGTGTCCATCTGATAGTTGTCCACACCGCGTTTGCCCATTGAGTCATGCTCGGTGTCGAACGTGATGATGGCCTTTGGGTGGACTTCTTTGACGACGTGCGGCGGTATGACTTCGCAATCAAAGTATCTGTCTCCGACGGCGGTGACCTCGGCGCCTGCGAACGGGATTTCATCGGCGTCGAACGTCAAGTTTGCAAAGGTGATGTTTTCGCTCTTGCAGACGAGGAACTGCGTGCGCATTTGGTGATGGACGATGACGGCCCCGTCGCCGTCTATCATGACGTTCTTGGCTTCTGTGACCGGAACCGCCCCGCCGTTGT
>Ga0172378_10002464_pt1 | contig 17333 bp, 13 predicted proteins | sample GrowelOW332metaG_FD_119755 | JGI IMG/M metagenome (GOLD analysis project Ga0172378, IMG submission 119755) | Groundwater microbial communities from an aquifer near a municipal landfill in Southern Ontario, Canada - Pumphouse #3_1 metaG | ecosystem: Environmental > Aquatic > Deep subsurface >... | reverse complement strand
TTGACCATCTTGGAATACCATTGGAACGGCCATGATTTTGCGTTCTTCAACTTCGTCTTGGAAGAAGGCACCATCAATCATGGTGGCCGTTGCACCCGGATTGTAAATGGCAATCAGGTTTAACGCCTGCACCACATCAGGGCAGTTGTGGCAGCTTAAAGACACAAATACGTCAAAATGAGAGTTCACACCCAGTTCTTTGATTGAGGTTAACACTTCATCAGAGACTTTAGGTGCATAACCTGAGGTTTGGAGCAATGCTAAGATCAATGAGGTGAACTCATGGCCCATTGGCAAGCCTGCAAAGAATACACGCGGCTCTTCGCCTGCTTTTGCAATACCAAAGCTTGGGGCACGGCGGTTTTTGCCATCAAAACGTGCAGTGACTAAATCAGATAATGCCGCTACTTCTTCGACCAATTCTTTGATTTTGGCAGATTTGTCTGAGTCATTTAAGGTTGCCACCAATTCGATGGGACCTTCTAGGCGTTCTAAAAGGGTTTTTAATTGCGCTGAAGTATTTTGATCTAACATGGCTAACGTCTCCAAAGGAGTAAATATGTATTTGATGAGATGATATTAAATGGATTCCCTTAATAGGTAAAACATTTAGTTTTTATAAATATAATCGGAAAATTAGATTAAATTTTCATTTCATCAACTATTTCAGTGTCCTATATGCAGGCTTTATTTTATATTTCAAGTAAGATGATCAAAATGCAGCACAAAGTGGTGCTGTTTTAACATGATTTAAGGAATAGATATGCTACAGCGCGGAATTTATGAGCATTATAAAGGTAAGCATTATCAGGTTTTTCATGTGGCGACCCACAGTGAAACCGCTGAAAAGTTAGTGGTCTATCAGTGCCTCTACGGAGATTACTCGATGTGGGTACGACCTTTAGCGATGTTTATGGAAAGCATCGAGAGTGACGGGCAGGTGGTGCCACGTTTTAAATTAATTCAGGCACTATAAATAAAAAAATGAGTAACGATCATTTATCGTTACTCATTGCACGGTGATGATTTTTTTATCTTTATATAAGCTCAATTACATGATTCTGACACAGGTAAAATGCACATCGTATTCTAAATATTTGTGTACAAAAGCAGCTTTGTCGGTACGACGTAGCAAATTGGCATAAATAAATTTAGGCACCGAATAATACAGCTCGGCAGAACCATTGTCGTAAAAAATATGCAAATGTCGAGAAGTGGAATTATACTTCCATGATGTGACTGTAATGGCAACTCCCATAAGCAACTCCTTATTTAACAAGGTTTTTTATAATTTTATTGCGTTGCAACTTTATTTCAAATTACTTGAAATATTGGCTTTTCTATATAGCAGTATTGTAAACATCAGCATGGTTTAAAACAGCGAGATTTGCTACAGAGCAGTGCATTGAGTCTTGCAAAAATCATGCGCAAAATTAAAAAATTAACAATTTTGTTCAAGCCCCATCTTTAAACTGCTTTAGACTTCTCGTCAATTGCCATAATAACGAGAATAATAATGCAGCTTTTTCAATGTTCATGTTGTCAGCAACCAGTATATTTTGACAATTGCATCTGTATGCATTGTCAGCATATTTTGGGATTTGATGCTAAAAAACAGCAGATGCTGGCTTTAACAGGACCAAATACTGTATGGGCTTTTACTGAAACGCAAACACAAAAAAATTATAAGTTTTGTATGAATAAACAGTATGAGGTGTGTAATTGGGTCTTAAGTTTTGATGATCCGCAAGATTTTTGTTTGGCGTGTGGCTTAAATCGCATCATCCCTGATTTAAGTGATTTAAAATATCGGCAACGTTGGCATAAAATTGAATTGGCCAAGCACCGTTTGGTCTATAGTTTATTGCGCTGGCAATTGCCGCTTGAAAATAAGGTTCAAAATCCAACTCAAGGTTTAGCATTTGATTTTAAAGCTGATCTCAATTGCCCAAATGAAGCTAAAGTGATGACGGGGCATGACAATGGCTTAATTACCTTAAATATTGCTGAAGCTGATGATGTAGAGCGTACTATGGCCCGTGACCAAATGAATGAAGTCTATCGTACCTTACTTGGTCATTTTCGCCATGAAATTGGACATTATTATTGGGATGTTTTGGTTGATGGCACGGAATTTTTACAACCTTGCCGCGCATTGTTTGGCGATGAGCGTATCGACTATCAAACCGCACTTGATCGTCATTATCAAAATGGGCCAGCACCAGACTGGATGTCACGTTATATTAGCCCTTATGCCAGCATGCATCCTTGGGAAGATTGGGCGGAAACATGGGCGCATTATTTACATATTGTAGATGTATTAGAAACAGCAGATGCCTTTGGTATTCAAATTCGCCCACCAGTGGTGCAAGATCAGCATAAGCATATGATGACTTTAGCTACACCACTTAAGCCCTATACCACCGAAGACTTTGATGATATTTATCAAGCATGGTTACCAGTGGCCTTTGCCATGAACAGCTTAAATCGTAGTATGGGGCAAGATGATTTTTATCCTTTTGTGATTAATAGCCAAGTACAAAATAAATTGCGCTTTATTCATGAGGTGATTCAACACTATGCTCAGGCACAGTCTCAATAAGCCTTATAAATCGCGACATTGTTCATGCTTATGGGTAGCTTCATTGTGGCTGCCTATAGGCGCAATGCGGTTATGAATACAGCTTAAACTTTGGCTTTGATTATGCTTGAGGACTAGTTTTCCAATATTGTTTTGAATATCAATTGCGCCTGCTACCTGATTACGAATTAATTCTGCTTTATGACCAGAAAAGATTTCAAGATTGCCTTGAATGTGATTTTCAACCAAATTTAAACCACCAAAATCATCACCCGCGTGTACATTGCCAGCCACTTGACTGCGTTTTAAAGTCAAACTGCCTTGGGCCTTAACCTCTATATTGCCAGCAATTTTGACGTTGTCTAAAATACATTTTTGATGAACCACGACGTTTCCATTAATGCTTTGATTGCGTAAATGCCCTTGGCAAATCACTGAATCTGCAAAACTGGTGGCTGCAAATAAACAGCCCAATACACATACGGCAGCACGCATAGATGTTCCTTAAAAAATTATGTTGATGTTGATATAGTAGCTTAAAAAACACTCAAGACTAAATTTTAGGCATAAAAAAACCACGCAATTTGCGTGGTTTTTTGATCAGTTGAATCTAATAAAAATTAGATTTTACCAACTAAGTCGATTGAAGGAGCAAGTGTTGCTTCGCCTTCTTTCCATTTTGCAGGGCAAACTTCGCCTGGGTGTGCATGTACGTATTGAGCAGCTTTTACTTTACGAAGTAATTCAGATGCATCACGGCCAATACCACCAGCGTTGATTTCAACGATTTGGATTTTGCCTTCAGGATCGATAACGAATGTACCACGATCAGCAAGACCAGCAGCTTCAATTAATACTTCGAAGTTTTTAGACAACGTCCAAGTTGGATCGCCGATTAATGGGTATTGGATTTTACCAATCACATCAGAAGTATCGTGCCAAGCTTTGTGCGTGAAGTGTGTGTCAGTCGACACGCCGTAGATTTCTACGCCTAATTTTTGGAATTCAGCATAGTTGTCTGCTAAGTCACCCAATTCAGTTGGGCAAACAAAGGTAAAGTCAGCTGGGTAGAAGAATACTACAGACCATTTGCCTTTAAGATCAGCTTCAGAAACTTCAACGAATTGACCGTTGTGGTATGCAGTTGCGTTAAACGGTTTAACTTCAGTATTAATTAAGCTCATCATAGTCTCCATGATTGAGGTTTGTAATTTGATTTCCATAAGAATATAGAAATTATGCTTGGGGCTGAAACAGAATTTTTGCATGATCAAAATCGGAAAATCCGAATTCACCGCATAAGTTCTGTGTCACGCTTTGGCAAATCATAACATCAAAAAATGACAATTAATTTGCATGTTGTAAGCTGCTTAAAACATGGGGATTTATCTAGACAATTCAAGGGTCATTTTAAAAAAAAGTCAAAAATATTCAAAACACATTGCCTTTCGTAAACTTGAAGAACAGCGTAAAATAGCCTGCTTATTTGTGTGTTTTAGGAATACCTTTCAGTGCAGCGTGATTTAAATGTAGAGCAATTGGTGATGGCACGTGACCTTCATCGTTTAAATCGACTACGTCAAGGAAAGGATGCCAATCCACAGCAATATCAAGCACTTTGGGAACAATCGCATGCCAAAGTGCTGCAACGTGTTGAGCGCTTGCCCAATATTACTTTAAATCAAGATTTACCAGTCACCCAATATGCCGACAAACTGATTGCTGCCATACAAAAACATCAAGTGATTATTGTGGCAGGTGAAACTGGTTCGGGTAAAACCACCCAATTGCCACAAATTGCCATGTTGGCAGGTCGAGGCCTAACCGGTTTAATTGGGCATACTCAGCCACGACGTTTAGCTGCACGTAGCGTATCGCAACGTATTGCTGAAGAAGTGGGGCAGAAACTCGGTGAATCCATTTCATTTAAAGTCCGTTTTAATGAGCAAGGTTCACAAGATTCAATTTTACGTTTAATGACCGATGGTATTTTGTTGGCAGAACTGGCGAACGATCGCTTTTTAACCAAATATGACACCATTATTATTGATGAAGCGCATGAGCGTTCGCTGAATATTGACTTTATCATGGGGTATCTAAAGCAGCTTTTGCCTAGACGTAAAGACCTAAAAGTCATTATTACCTCGGCTACTTTGGATGTAAATCGCTTTAGTCGTTACTTTAACAATGCACCGATTTTTGAAGTAGAAGGACGTAGTTTTCCTGTTGAAGTACGTTATCGTCCCATCTCTGAGCTGTCGATTGGGGGCAGTGATGACGATGAATTTGATGACTTTGAAGAAAACCTACCGCGTGCTGTGGTGGCTGCGGTTGAAGAATGTTTTGCCGATGCTCAAGCCAAAGGCCATCCTGAACATGCCGATATTTTGGTATTTGCATCGACTGAACAAGAAATTCGTGAACTCCAAGAAACCTTGCAAAAATTTGGGCCACGCCATACCGAAGTACTGCCGCTGTATGCGCGTTTAGCACTTGCTGAGCAACAAAAAATCTTTAACCCATCTGCGGGTGGGCGACGCATTATTATTGCCACCAACGTGGCAGAAACGGCGCTGACCGTACCTAATATTCGCTACGTCATTGACAGTGGTTTTGCGCGTATGTCGCGTTATAACTATCGCTCACGTGTACAACGCTTACCGATTGAAGCGATTTCTCAAGCAGCTGCCAATCAGCGTAAAGGACGTTGTGGTCGTATTGCGCCGGGTGTGTGTATTCGTTTGTATTCAGAAGAAGATTTTTTAAGTCGTCCTGAATTTACCGAACCTGAAATTAAGCGTACCAACTTGGCGTCGGTGATTTTGCAAATGCAAAGTTTGGGCTTTGGTGAGCTTGAAGACTTTGATTTTATTGAACCACCTGATTTACGTTTGGTCAATGATGGGCGCAAGCTGCTGATTGAATTGGGGGCTATGCGTGATCAAAAAGCCCTTACAGCAGCTGCTTTAACTAAAATTGGTCAACAAATGGCAAAAATGCCGATTGACCCGCGTTTAGCACGCATGATTTTAGGTGGCGCGCATTTTGGTGTACTCAATGAGGTTTTAGTGATTGTGGCGGCGCTTGCAGTCCAAGACCCGCGTGAACGTCCGGCCGATAAACAAGTCCAAGCCGACCAAAAGCATGCTTTGTTCCGTGAAGGCGATTCAGATTTCTTGTTTTATATTAAGCTTTGGGACACGCTAAACGCCAATCGTGACAGCATGAGCGAAAGTAAACGCCGTAACTTTGCGCGTCAGCATTTTTTAAGTTGGTTACGTTTACGTGAATGGAAAAAAACCCACGAACAGTTGGTCGACTTAGCCAAAGGCTTAAAGCTTTCTTTTAACGAAAAACCGGCCAGTTATGAAAACCTACATCGGGCATTATTGACGGGTTTATTGTCGTTTATTGCCAATAAAACCGATGAGCGCAACGTCTTTATGGCAGTGCGGCAGCAAAAAGCACGTATTTTCCCTGCTTCTACCTTACATAAAACCAATACCCCGTGGGTGATGGCCTTTGAGATGGTGGAAACCTCACAGGTATATTTACGCACGCTTGCCAAGATTGAGCCGGAATGGATTTTACTGGCCGCAGGTGATTTGCTCAAACATCACTACTTTGAACCGCATTGGTCGAAAAAAGCCGGTATTGTCAATGCTTATGATCAAATCTCATTGTTTGGTTTGATTGTAGAGCCGCGCCGTTTAATCAATTACGAAAAAGTGGATTTGCCCGCAGCGCATGAAATTTTCTTGCGCGATGCCTTAACCACCGGTCATTTGGGTATTAGCCCACCGTTTTTGAAGCACAACTTACTTAAACTTGAAGAAGTTGAACGCGTTGAAGATAAATTGCGACGTCGCGATTTGGTGGTGGATGAAGAAACCATTTACCAATTTTATGCCAGTAAAGTGCCACCTGAGGTGGCAAGCCGTCGTAGTTTTGAAGATTGGCGTGCCACAGTTGAGCCAAAACAGCCACGCTATTTATTTGTTGAGGATGATGCGCTGTGGCTGAATGATCGTCCCACCACACAACAATTTCCAGACTATCTACACAATGGCAGCTTAAGACTTGCCGCCAGCTATCGCTTTGACCCAAGTCATGATCAAGATGGCGCTACCGTGAAAATTCCATTGCAAGCTTTGGCTCAAGTGGACGAAAACATATGGTCGTGGGGAATTCCGGGTTGGCGCTATGATTTAATTGAAGCTTTGCTAAAAAGTTTACCCAAAGATAAACGTCGCAATTTAGTGCCCATTCCTGATACAGCACGTAAATTAGTACAACGTATTGATGCCAGTCATTTACGTGAACATATTTTAACATTTTTGAGTTTTCAGTTACGCGCTGAACAGGTTGGCGCACAGGACTTTAATCTTGAGCGCATTGAGCAATACTTGCTGCCTTTTATTCAAGTGTTGGATGAAAAAGGTCGGGTACTTGAGCAAGGGCGTAACTTAAGCGAATTAAAAGCTCGTTGCCGTGCAGAAACCCATAGTCCGGTTAAACAGCTCAAAGGTGAATTTAAAACTTTCCCAGAGAAATTTGTGTTTGAAGCTTCACAAAAAGTCTCAGGTGTGGTGGTTAAGCAATATCAAGCTTTGGTGGTAAATAAGAAGTTTGCCGATTTAGCACAAAAAGATGAATCGGGTGTAGTGATTCAAACCTTTAATGATGCCCAAGAAGCCATGAAACAGCATCGTGATGGGGTGATTCGTTTGGTACATTTGCAATTGGGGGATTTGATTCGTCAGTTGAAAAAGCAGATTTCCAAGCCTCTGGCTTTGGCTTATTCCCCTTTAGGTGATAAGGCACAATTGGAGCAAATGTTAGTCTATGCCACTTTACAAATGGCGATTACTGATTTGCCGGTCAATTCAGCTGAATTTGAGCGCCTTTTGGTTGAGGTGAAAAAAAGCTTCTTAACCCATGGTCAAACTGCGCTACAGGTGATGTCAGAGATTTATATTCAATGGCAAGAGATCCGTCAGCGTTTAAATAGCTTAAATGCAGCGGTGTTTGGCAAAAATATGGATGATATTGAAGATCAATTGGATTTAATGTCATTGGCCAATTTTGTCTATATCAAGCCACATGACGTGTGGCTTGAGTTCCCACGCTACCTAAAAGCTTTGCTTATGCGCCTTGATCGCTTACCAAATAATTTACAAAGGGATGATTCTGCCATTGATCAAGTTGACCCTTGGATGGAAAAATTGTTCACTTTTAAAAATGACCCGCGCCTAAAGGAACTTTACTTTATGGTCGAAGAGCTACGTATCTCGTTGTTTTCACAACCAATGAAAACCAAGATGCCAATTTCAGCCACGCGATTGCAAAAAGTTTGGGAACGTTTAGGAATCCGTTAATATACTCACCATTTTTCCATAGGAGTTTTACATGGGCATCCGTATTACAGGCACAGGGTTATATACACCTGCTGAAACCATCACGAACGAAGAATTAGTTCAAAGTTTAAATGCTTATGTAGAACGTTATAACGCCGAGCACGCAGCCGAAATTGCCGCGGGTGAAATTGAAGAGTTACGTACCTCAAGTGCGGAATTTATTGAAAAAGCCTCAGGCATTAAAAGCCGTTATGTAGCAGAAAAGTCAGGTATTTTAGATATCGACCGTATGCGTCCACGTTTTAATATTCGTAGCAATGATGAAATCTCACTCCAAGCCGAGTGGGGTGTCGCAGCTGCCAAACAAGCCATGGACAATGCCGGCGTAACGGCTGAAGATATTGATGTTGTGATTATGGCATGTTCGCAATTACAACGTGGCTATCCGGCAATCGCCATTGAAATCCAATCTGCATTGGGCATTCAAGGCTATGGCTATGACATGAATGTGGCATGTTCTGCAGCGACCTTTGGTTTAAAGCAGTCTTATGATGCAATCTTAGCCGGTGCGCGCCGTGTATTGTTGGTCAATGTAGAGATTATGTCAGGTCAGTTAGATTATACCTCACGTGATTCGCACTTTATTTTTGGTGATGTGGCAACAGCGTCAATTATTGAAAACACCGAGACCAAAACAGGTTTTGAGATTTTAGATACTTATTTATTTACCCAATTCTCAAACAACATTCGTAATAACTTTGGTTATTTAAATCCTGCTGAAGAAGCAAGTGGTAAAGATTTACTGTTCCGTCAAGATGGACGCAAAGTGTTTAAAGATGTATGTCCTTTGGTGGCAAAAATCATTAAAAACCAAGTGGCAAAAAATGAATTAACGCCAGATGACATCAAGCGTTTTTGGTTGCATCAAGCCAATGTGAATATGAACGAGTTAATTTTAAAATACGTGGCAGGTAAAGAAGCGCCAATTGAGCGTGCGCCTATTATTTTGGATGAATTTGCCAATACTTCATCGGCAGGTGTAATTATTGCTTTGCATAAAACAGCTGATCAAGTGGATAACGGCGAATATGGCGTATTGTGTTCATTTGGTGCAGGTTATTCAGTCGGTTCAATTTTAGTGAAAAAAGTTGTGGTTTAAGTTTTAAAACTTAGATGAAAAATGGCGCTTTTAAGCGCCATTTTTTTTAAGAAAATACCGGTGGGCTGTAGGTTAAAGTGCGACCTAAAAACCACAGTAAAAATAAGACCAGTGGGATATGAAAAATCAGTTGGGTGACAGTAAAGCCAATCACATCTTTGGCTTTAAGTTTTAAAATACCAAGCATTGGCAACATAAAAAATGGATTGATTAAATTAGGTAGGGCTTCGGCGGCATTATAAATTTGTACCGACCAACCTAAATGCACTTTTAAATCATTAGCAGCTTGCATAACATAAGGCGCTTCAATAATCCATTTACCTCCACCCGATGGAATAAAAAAGCCCAAAATCGCAGAGTAAATGCCCATCACAATCGCAAAGGTTTCTTGTGACGCAATCGAGACAAAAAATTCAGCAATATAGTGCGATAGCGACAAATCTTGGGCGTTATAGGCATTGGTCATCATAAAAGCGATGCTGCCATACAACGGAAATTGAATCAGCACACCAGACACGGCAGGTACAGCTTTGGTCACCGCATTTAAAAAATTACGTGGTGTGCCATGTAAGGCAATTCCAAGCATTAAAAAAATAAAGTTATAGGTATTGAGGCTTGAAATGGCCAAAATCGGATTACTTTTGCCAAATTCGTTGATCATCCATACCAAGCCTAAAAGCACAATTAAAATACTCAAAATGGGTGAGTTTTCGAGCCAATCGCCCGGGCGTTTTGGCGCTTCAGGATCAACTGCTTTTTCTTCATCCAATTGAATATCAAATTGCTCAATGGTTTTAATATGTTGACCTTTGGGGGCAGACCAAAAAGCAATCGCAATAGACGCAACAATCAATACGGCTGTCATGATCATCGATTGCGGTAAAAAAATGGTTTCGGTGAAGGGAATTACACCGGTCAAATTATAAATAGGTTCAGGCAGACTGGCTTTATTGGCTTGAATTTGCGCGGCCGATGAACTAATCCCCAGTGCCCATGTAGCACCCATACCAATAATGGCTGCTGCGGCGGCGGCACGATAATCCATATTCAGTTCTTTACGCTGAGCCAGTGCAATCACCAATAGCGCAGTTAAAACGGTACTCATGGCCCAATTGACCAAAGAAATAAGTAAGCTGACTGTAGCCACCAAGACAATCGCACCGCGGCCTGAATGCGGTAGACGCGCTAAGACGCGAATCAATGCTTGTACGGGTTTGGACACCGAAACCACATAGCCGACCACAATCAACATACACATTTGTAAGGTAAATGGAATTAAGCTCCAAAAACCGTCGCCAAAAGACAATGCTACAGATTGTGCCGGTGCACCAATTAAAATTGCGGCAATCGCGACAATCACCACACCCAGTAAGGCAAAAATATAAGAGTCAGGAAACCATTTTTCCGACCAATCGCTGACCCTTAAGGCAAAGCGTTGCATAAAGTTTTGTTGTTCCATATTCTATTCCATGATTATTGTTTGAATTAAAAAACCCCTTAAAACCAAAGTTTTAAAGGGTTAGTAGGTACTTTTTTTTATTTAAGCGATCAGTTTGACCCCTGTGAAGCTTTGAATCTCATCTAAAGTCACATCGTGGGCCAGTTCCACCAATTTTACACCTTCAGGTGTCACATCCATGACGCCTAAATCGGTGATGATACGATGCACCACGCCTTTACCCGTTAAAGGTAGGGCACATTGTTCAACAATTTTCGGTGTTCCATCTTTGGCGCTGTGTTCCATCAGCACCACGACTTTTTGTACCCCTGCGACTAAATCCATGGCGCCGCCCATCCCTTTGACTTTTTTACCTGGAATCATCCAATTGGCAAGGTCACCAGTTTGAGAGACTTCCATCGCGCCTAAAATCGCAATATTGACATGCCCACCGCGAATCATGGCAAAAGAATCCGCACTGGAGAAAAATGCCGCACCTTGACGGGCAGTCACGGTTTGTTTGCCGGCATTAATTAAATCGGCATCGACAGTCTCTTGGGTGGGAAATTCGCCAATGCCCAATAAACCATTTTCTGACTGTAGCCACACATTCATATTTTCAGGAATATAGTTGGCAACAAGTGTGGGCAAGCCAATACCTAAATTGACATAAAAACCATCTTGTAACTCTAAAGCAGCGCGTTGCGCCATTTCATTACGCGTCCATGCCATGGTTTAAGCCTCCACTTTTAAAGTCAGTTGTTCGATACGTTTTTCAGGGGTTGTGTTTAAAATAATGCGTTGTACATAAATACCCGGTAGATGGATGTCGTCGGGATCTAAAGCACCAATCTCGACAATTTCTTCAACTTCGGCAATACAGACTTTGGCGGCTGTGGCACACACAGGATTAAAGTTTTGTGCGGTTTTTCTAAAAATTAAGTTGCCGGCTTTGTCCGCTTTATAGGCTTTGACTAAGCCAACATCGGCAGTTAAAGCGTGTTCTAAAATGTACTCTTTGCCATTAAATTCACGTAACTCTTTGCCCTCGGCAATTAACGTACCCACACCTGTTGCAGTAAAAAAGGCCGGAATACCTGCACCACCGGCACGTAGTTTTTCTGCCAAAGTGCCTTGAGGGGTAAGTTCAACTTCAAGCTCGCCGCTTAAAAATTGGCGTTCAAATTCTTTATTTTCACCCACATAAGAGGCAATCATTTTTTTAATTTGTTTAGTTTCAAGTAATACACCTAAACCAAAACCATCCACACCGGCATTATTTGAAATACAGGTTAAATTTTTCACGCCTGTGTCTTTTAAGGCCGCAATTAAGGCTTCAGGAATACCGCATAAGCCAAAACCACCTACTGCTAAGGTTTGCCCATCTTGAACGATATCGCGCAGCGCCTCGGCTGCACTTGCATAGACTTTATTCATTTTTTATTCTCTTAATTTATATTTAAGCACAGCGCTGTTGCCAGTAAGCATTGGCATAATGAGAAGGATTATTACGCTGCAACACTTGGCTAATATTTTGACTTGCGGTCATTAATGTATCTAGATTAATGCCTGTGTTCAAGCCCATATTGGAGAGCAGATAATATAAATCTTCGGTGGAGACATTGCCTGAAGCACCTTTGGCATATGGGCAGCCGCCTAAACCTGCAATCGATGAATCAAACACGCGAATGCCTTGTTGCAAGGATTGATAAATATTAGCAATTGCCATGCCATAGGTATTATGAAAATGTCCGGCCAATAAACTGGCATCTGTACTCGCCAAACACGCATCCCAAACTTTTTTAATTCGATCTGGCGTGGCTGTGCCGATAGTTTCACCTAAAGACACTTCATAGCAGCCCATGTTCAGTAAGCGCTCGGTCACTTGAGCCACCACTTTGGCATCAATTGCACCTTCATAAGGGCAATCGACGATACAGGATACATAGCCACGTACTTTAATATTGTGCTGTTTGGCTGCGGCAAAAATATCGGCAAATTTGGCAAAGCTTTCTTCAATTGAGCAATTGATATTTTTTTGCGTAAAGCTTTCGGAGGCTGCGGTAAACACCGCAATTTCCTGACAACCGACTGCTAAAGCTGCCTCAAAGCCTTTAATATTTGGCGTAAGCAGGCTCAAGCTAATGTTTGGGTGTTTAGGTAATTCAGCAAACAACTGGTCGCTCATGGCCATTTGCGGTACCCATTTGGCCGATACACATGAACCCACTTCAATGCTGCTTAGACCTGTTTGCATTAAATCTAGAATTAGATTCTTACGATCTAATAAGGTGAGTGGTGTTTTTTCATTTTGCAGGCCGTCGCGCGGCCCGACCTCCACGATTTTGACAAACTCACTCATGCCACATCCTCCAACAGCACAAATTCCACCAATTCATCACCGGCTTTGACTTGATCGCCCGGTTGGAAGTAGGCGGCAGCCACTACACCATCTTGCGGTGCACGAATCGAATATTCGATTTTCATGGCTTCAAGTGTTAATAACACATCGTCTTTTTTCACTTGGCTATTGGGTTGCACCAAGACTTGGGTAATCACACCCGGCATCGGGGCTTTTAAGTTGCCGGCATCCGCTGCATCATCTTCGCTGTTAAAGCTTGGTTGAATATGGGCAAAGTGATGACTTTGACCGTTGTGATATACCGTTAAGCCAGTGTTGCTAAAGCTAAACGCATAGTTGGTTTTACGACCTGCCAACTCAATTTTGACATGATGGGCATCCATGAGTTGGCCGCTAATGGTGTAGCTTTGACCTTCATATTCAGCTAAATAGCCCTGATTTTGCGCGGTAAAATGCACCACATTTTCAATGCCGTTAAGGGCAAATTTTACTGCATAGCGTGCATTTACATTAACACGCCATAACGATTCGGCCTGCCACACAGGATTGTTGGCGGTTTTGTTGTTGGCAAAACGAGATAACAATTCAGTCAGTGCTGCAGACACCACAAGTTCTGGCGAGACCTGCGGCTGTGGCCCAAGCAAAAATGCTTCTTCACGTTGGATTAGACCGGTATCTAAATGGGCCGTTGCAAAAGATTCACAGCGCACCAAACGATCTAAAAAGGCGATGTTATTGCCTAAACCATCGACATGGAATTGGCTTAAGGCATGATGCATTTGTGTGAGTGCAGCTTCACGGTTTTTACCCCATACAATGAGTTTGGCAATCATTGGATCATAGTAGGTGGTAATTTCATCGCCCTCAACAATGCCGCTATCGACACGTACATGCGCATTTTGAGTTGGATAGCTTAAATAGTGAATCTTACCAATGGCGGGCAAAAAGCCTTTTTCTGGTTCTTCGGCATAAACACGTGCTTCTAGGGCATGACCATGAATACTGAGTTCATGTTGTTGTTTTGGTAAAGGCTCGCCATAGGCAACACGTAATTGCCACTCGACTAAATCTTGCCCGGTAATCATTTCCGTCACAGGATGTTCAACCTGTAAACGGGTATTCATTTCCATGAAGTACGCCGTTCCATCTTGTTCAACAATAAATTCAACCGTACCTGCACCCACATAATTGACCGCACGGGCAGCATCAAGTGCAGCTTGGCGCATGGCTTCGAGTTTTGGTTCGGCCATTTTTGGCGCAGGCGCTTCTTCTAAAACTTTTTGATGACGACGTTGTACCGAACAATCACGTTCAAATAAATGCACATAGTTGCCGTGAGTATCGCCAAAGACTTGCACTTCGATGTGGCGAGGTTGTACCACATAGCGCTCAATTAACACATCATCATTGGCAAAACTGGCTTTGGCTTCGCTCTTACATGAGGCAAGGGCCGCTAAAAAGTCTTCGCTTTGTTCAACCAAGCGCATGCCTTTACCACCACCACCTGCGCTGGCTTTAATTAAAACAGGATAGCCAATGGCATCGGCTTGTTGTTTTAAAAACTCGGAATCTTGATTGGTGCCGTGGTAACCCGGTGTTAATGGTACGCCCGCTTTTTCCATTAAAGCTTTAGAGGTCGCTTTTAAGCCCATCGCTAAAATGGCATCCACTGGCGGGCCAATGAACACGATATTATTTTTTTTGCAGGCTTCGGCAAATTGGTCATTTTCTGATAAAAAGCCATAGCCGGGGTGAATCGCTTGAGCGCCTGTATCAAGTGCAGCTTGAATAATGCGTTCAACTTGTAAATAACTTTGTGCAGCAGGCGATTCACCAATATACACGGCTTCATCGGCTTGTTTGACGTGCTGGGCTTGAGCATCGGCATCTGAATAGACCGCAACGGTTGCAATGCCAAGTTTTTTTGCACTACGAATCACACGACAAGCAATTTCACCACGGTTGGCAATTAAAATTTTGTTAAACATAGCAGTATCCTTCTATTTTTGTTGTTATGCAGTGGTTTGAATCCAACTTGGACTTTGTTTGTTTAAAAATGCATTCAAACCATTTTTCGCCTCTGTTCCTTGGCGTACATGTGCAATATGTTGTGCAGTTTGTAGCAATAAATCTTGCGTTAATTCTTGTTGATTGACCATTTGAATTAATTGTTTAGAGGCTGCTTGGGCTTCGGGGCCACCCAATAACAGCGCATCTACAATGGCATCGATGGTTTGGTCTAAAGCTTCAGGACTGGCCACTTCATGCGCTAAGCCAATGTTGAGGGCTTGTTCAGCATTAATGCGCTCAGCCGTTAAGAAATAACGCGACGCTTGACGTGCACCAATGGCACGAATCACATACGGGCTAATGGTTGATGGAGCTAAACCTAAGCGCACTTCTGATGTCGCAAATTTCGCTTCAGTGCTTGCCACACAAATATCACAGGCAGAAGCTAAGCCCATGCCACCACCAAAGGCTATACCATGCACACGGGCAATGGTGGGCTGTTTTAAGCTTGCCAATTGATGCAACATTTGCGCAAGTTTGAGTGCATCCGCTTCGTTTTCTTGGCGTGATGCGCTACCTGCTTGTTTCATCCAGTTCAAATCTGCACCGGCAGAGAAGCTCTTACCACGACCGGCTAAAACTACCACACGAATGTCATCACGTTGATCAATTGCAGCAAAACACGCATGTAATTCTTCAATCACTTGGGTATTAAAGGCATTGTGTAATTCTGCACGATTCATCCAAACCGTTGCCACAGCGCCTTGTTGTTCGAGTTGTAAAAATTGATAGCTCATGTCACACCCCTTACATACGGAACACGCCGAATTTGGTTTCTTGAATCGGTGCATTCATGGCTGCCGCTAAACTTAAGCCAAGCACTTGGCGGCTTTGTGCAGGGTCAATCACACCGTCATCCCAAAGGCGTGATGAGGCATAATACGGATGACCTTGACGCTCAAATTGATCACGGAAAGGTTGTTTAAATTGATCTTCTTCTTGGGCTGACCATTGTTCGCCACGTGCTTCAATTTGGTCACGTTTTAAGGTTGAAAGTACGCTTGCGGCTTGCTCGCCACCCATCACTGAAATACGTGAGTTTGGCCATGTCCATAAAAAACGTGGTGAGTAGGCACGGCCACACATGCCGTAGTTGCCTGCACCAAATGAACCACCAATAATCAGGGTGATTTTAGGCACATTGGCAGTCGCGACAGCCATGACTAATTTAGCGCCATGCTTAGCAATACCTTCGTTTTCGTATTCACGACCGACCATAAAGCCAGTAATGTTTTGAATAAACAGCAGGGGAATATTACGCTGCGTACATAGTTCAATGAAATGGGCACCTTTTTGCGCACATTCTGAAAATAAAATTCCGTTGTTGGCAATAATTCCCACAGGCATACCATACAGTTCAGCAAAGCCTGTGACTAAGGTGGTTCCAAAACGTGCCTTAAATTCATCAAAACGTGAACCATCGACAATACGTGCAATCACTTCACGTACATCAAACGGTTTACGGGTATCGCTTGGCACCACGCCATACAGTTCTTCTGCGGCAAAGCGTGGTGGCTCAATTTGATCGACAGATACATTTGGTTTTTTATTTAAGTTTTTAACAATATTACGTGCAATGGCAATCGCATGTTCATCGTTTTCAGCCAAATGATCAGCCACACCTGACAGACGTGTATGCACATCACCGCCACCTAAATCTTCAGCAGACACTACTTCACCTGTTGCAGCTTTCACAAGCGGTGGGCCACCTAAGAAAATCGTGCCTTGGTTACGTACAATAATGGTTTCATCTGACATGGCAGGTACATACGCACCGCCTGCCGTACAACTGCCCATCACTACGGCAATTTGTGCAATGCCTTGGCTCGACATACGCGCTTGGTTGTAAAAAATACGACCAAAATGATCACGATCAGGGAAGACTTCATCTTGCATTGGTAAATACGCACCGCCTGAATCGACTAAATAGATACATGGCAGATGGTTTTGCTCGGCAATTTCTTGGGCACGTAAATGCTTTTTCACGGTTAATGGATAGTAAGTTCCACCTTTGACTGTGGCATCATTGGCTACAATCATGCAGGTCACGCCATTGACTTGACCAATCCCTGCCACAACACCCGCAGCAGGTACATCATCGGCATAGACTTGATAAGCTGCCAATTGACCAATTTCTAAAAATGCACTGCCTGCATCAATCAGTTGATCGATACGTTCACGAGGCAGTAATTTGCCACGGGCAATATGTTTTTCACGGGCTTTTTCACCGCCACCTAAGGCAATTTTTTGTGCAAGGGTTTTTAAATCAGTTACCAAGTTTTGCATTGCAGCTTGGTTGTTTTTAAAATCTTCGCTACGTACATTCAGCTTGGTGCAAAGTACGTTTAATTGGTCATTGTTATTTT
>Ga0172378_10002463_pt1 | contig 17336 bp, 10 predicted proteins | sample GrowelOW332metaG_FD_119755 | JGI IMG/M metagenome (GOLD analysis project Ga0172378, IMG submission 119755) | Groundwater microbial communities from an aquifer near a municipal landfill in Southern Ontario, Canada - Pumphouse #3_1 metaG | ecosystem: Environmental > Aquatic > Deep subsurface >... | reverse complement strand
CTAAACCCACCACATTTGAAATCTCAGTTTGGCTAAAAACCATCACAGAAGAAGTACAAACAAGAATATATAAACATACTTTTTTTGACAACGAATTAATTCTCTTTATCATGAATTAGATTTTATAAATTAAACAATTTAAGTTATATGTGTTTGAAGAAAAACATACTACTTGAATTTTTCCACAAATTTGAGGTTTTACGATTAATAAACAGGTTAAAAATCAGTTATTCTAAAAAGAAAAGCATTAATTTAATGATTTCAATTCTTTTGCCAACTCCAAATTTCTTTAATAATTCTCACAACCTCAGAATAAACTTACGTTAGTGTAGATTGTATAAATAGTAAATAAACTCATTTTTCAGCATGACAAACTATTTTTTCATTTTAATTTAGCTCAACATATTGCTTACCGAACAATCTTATCTACAATTTACAAAGATATTAAACAAACCGATGCATGATTCACTAGATCATTTTATTCTATTACATTGACATAAGAATAAACCATTTTGTCGTATTTGTTTACTTCTCCATAAGTATTTATCCATTATCTCGTATAGTTATAAGGTCTCTGGCCTACAAACATTCGGACTCTCCGTTGTTCAACGAATGGTGCTACCTTCCTAGAATAAAAAAAAAGTATCTAAAAGATACTTATTATAGTCAACATTATCCCGATTATCTTGATAATATATATAATGATTATCACTTACTAAAACATGTTGGCTTGGCAATTTACCCTTAAATCACAACTTACATATACAAGACCTTTGACAACTCATAAAAACATTCAGTTGTTTTTAATACCGCAATCCAACGACTACCGGATAATGGTCAGAAGGCAGTCGGGGAGTAGCTTGTTGGACCGTTACTTCCGCCGGAAAGTTTTCAGGATGAGATGGCGTTCCGTTAGCATCCGTCCAGTAATTATCGGTAAGAATCCCGTAACGAACCGGAGTAAAATCAACTGTCACAAAAATATGGTCGATACGTTGTACTGTAACTATATTCAATTCAAAAAGATTAATACTTCCATTGGTAGCCAACTTTATAGGCGAAAGATTATAACAGTCTTCGAGAATATCGGATGAGTTGATGATAGCATGTACTTCACTATTCTGATCCACATTAAAATCGCCGGTTAGCATGGTTGGTGCACCGGCTGAAATATCACGAATTTTTTGTAATACCAATTTTGCACTTTCTAAACGCGCTGTTACACCTATGTGATCGTTATGAAGATTAAACGCATAAAATTTGAATCCTGTGGTTTTTTCTTCAAAATAGCCCCAGGTACAAATACGGTTCATTGCGGCATCCCAACCTATACTTGGCACATTGGGTGTTTGCGAAAGCCAAAAATCGCCATGGTTAAGCAAAATGTAACGATCTGTTTTATAAAAAATTGCCGAAAATTCATCATCCGTCGGGCTAGTTCCGCGACCTCGTCCTATCACATCATAATTGTAGGCCGAAAGCGTATTCCGCAAGTCAACCACTTGGTTAACTTTGCACTCTTGAGTTCCTACAATATCGAAATCGTGAAAAAGAATCATATTAACTATAACGGGCATACGGTTACCCCAACCATTGCCGGCAGTTGCATCGCTGCTGTTGTCGTTGCGTACATTGAAACTTGCAACTTTCATTTCCCTGTTTTGTGCTGCTGCACCAAAAACGATGAAAAATGCTAACAATAAATTTAGTTTTTTCATAATTTATCTTCTAATTTTTCAATATTTAATATTTTAATTCCACCATTACTGGATAATGGTCTGATGGCAAACGTGTCGTTGCTTCCTGCACCAATATATCATTCGGAAAATTAGTGGGAGGAAGATAATTTCCAGTTGCATTATTCCAGTAATGGTCAGTCAAGACTCCGTAACGCAAAGGTGTAAAATGTTGGGTAATGAATACATGATCAATACGTTGAGTGGTAGTATTTGTCACACTAAAACTATTAATCGTCCCTGTTGGATTGTACACAATAGGAGCCATCAAGAAACTATCATACATCGAGCACATTGAAGTTATTACAGCATAACCTTCGCTATGCTGGTCCACATTGAAATCGCCTGTAAGAAAAGTCGGTTGCCCCCCGGCGATGTCACGAATTTTTTTCATTACGAGTTCCGAACCATATTTACGGGACTTCGTTCCTTTATGATCCAAATGCAAGTTAAACGCATAAAAATTGAATCCTGTGGTTTTTTCTTCAAAATAGCCCCAGGTACAAATACGGTTTAAAGCTGCATCCCAACCAATACTTGGTACATCCGGTGTTTGTGAGAGCCAGAAATTGCCGCTATTTATAAGTGTAAAGCGATCCGATTTATAAAAAATTGCCGAAAATTCATCATCTGTTGGATTGGTCCCTCGTCCACGTCCAATGTAGGCATAATTGAAGCGGGCAAGCGAATCTCTTAAACCAAGCACTTGATTGTTTTTACACTCTTGCGTACCGATAATATCAAAATTGTGGAAGAGGATCATGTTCGCAATCACCGGCAGACGATTTACCCAGCCATTACCCGAAGAGGCATCGCTGGTGTTGTCATTGCGTACATTGAAAGATGATACTTTTATTCGATGATTTGCTGCTACCGGAAGTCCGACTAATTTCAAAGGGATAGTAAAGGTATAGGGTTGAGTTGCTATTAAATTTGCATCTACTACCGCCACATTATAGCCATTTTTAGCCGTAAAAGATATTTCAATATCTTCACTCATCGGTTCTGAATTTTCTTTCAACGATAAAATTCCATTTTCCGAAATTTCTACATTTGTATTGTTTGTTGTAAATTGCAAAAGATCGTAACCATGCGAAGTGGGAATAAATTCATTAAGATTAATTGTTGTTCCACGTGTTAGAATTTTGGAAACGGGTGCTGCAAAAACGGTGATATCTCTTGTGTCTTGTTGCCATTGCAAACGTGGATAACCCACATTGGGCATAGTCCAGACATTTGTAAAATCCCAACCAAGTGTTGTTTCGTAAAAACTTTGGGTTTCGGCATCAACAGGTGTAAGGTCTTTTCCATCACGACTACTCGCATCGCTGGAAGTACGCGTAGTTTGAAAACCCGGAGCACCAATCAGCGTAGTTGCAAGCGAATAATTTTGTGTAAGCGTAACCACTCGTTCTCCATCGTGGATAATGCGGTATAAATCGGTAACATTTGTGGCAGACAACAAAGGTGCAAGATTAACACAGTACGTAACTTTCATAAAATCGTTGGTTTTATCAACCAAACCCACAATACCGTTAGCTCGTTTGGTGGCCTTTACTGTTCCCGAAAAAAAGGATTTCGTAACTTCGGAATATTCAGTAACTCCAATTAGTCCTCCTGACTGTGTATTGGTTTCTACTTTTGCCGTAGAATAGCAATTTCGGACAATGGTAGCATTCTGCGCACGCCCGCAAATGGATCCTACATGGTCGTTGCCTTTCACGGAACTATTACTGACGTAACACTCCTCAAAAATAGTCCCTACTGCATTTCCTACAATTATTCCTACTTGATTTCTACCAATTACACCAGCAGTTTCAAAACCTAATTTTTTAATTGTAGCTCCATTGGAAGAAGCAAATAAGCCTACGTAATTCGTGGCAGAATTATTAAATTTCAATCCCTTTATAATATGTCCATTTCCATCAAGTATTCCTTTAAAATCGCCAAGGGGAGTCCATACTGCATTCGACAAATCAATATCTTCAGTAAGAATATAGCTAGCACTAAGGTCATTACCAATAGCAACTAAACCGGCCCTGTCCGAAATCTGAATTTGTGCTGCAAGCACGAAAACAATCAAACTGAACACTGCACTAAGACCAATTTTTTTATTGTATGAGTTCATTTTTTATTTTACAATTAATTTTTGGTTATCATTATTGAAATTCACTATATATATTCCCGGGCTAAGCCGTTCAGCAGAAATTGTTTGCTGTATTCCACTTTGCAATAAATACTCTGCTACAATCATTCCCTGTATATTAAAAATCTTCAATATGCCTACTTTCCCGGAACATACACTAAATGTCTCTCCCTGTTTCAACTGAGTCGGGATTAAACTAAAACCCTTCACTTCTTTAACCTCTTCGACCAAAGTAGCCAATTCCTGACCCAAAACTTCAAATTGGAAAACACGAAGATAACCTGTAATCCTTGAGCGTGGAATTTCCAATTTCACATATCTGGCATCAACAGACTCAATAGCATCTGTTTTGATGTTTTGTGCACTTCGGTCAACAGCATAAGCGTCAACAACCTTCTTCCAACAAGTATTTTCATCTTTATTGGCTACAACTTTGCTGATATCTGGCATTTCAGAGCTAACATACACATTGTAACCTGAAAAATTTGGAGCTTTAGTTATCAGCACCTTAGCATCATAAAGACGGAATCCATTAATATTGCAATTTTTCTCTAAATCAATAACTACCCAGCGTAGACTGTCAGATATATCCGGACGACTAGAATACCACACGCTCTCAACATTTGATGTATTGCCATCTAGGATATTCAAAGGTCGCTCGTAATAATTGAGAGCTCCATTGAATCCTAAAACCGTTTTGCCTGTACTTACCGACTCTCTTTCAACTTTTTCTGAAAGTATGCCGTAAATGTCCAAGCCGTAAATACGAACGCCATCATCCCATGTTTGGTCTGCTTTAATACCGGGAGAACAAATAAATTTAATATAACGCACACTATCAGCATTATCCAGCGCTATTTCCTTTACATCCATACTACTAGTACCCTGCTTATGGGCTACCCTTTTCCATTGGCAAAAACTGGGATCCTTAGAACTCACATACACATAAAATTCCTGCACGTTTCCGTAAGTTGCATCTTTTGTCCTGACATCGCGAAAAACAATTTTGTCAATACTGTAAAAATCGGTCAGCTCAAAAACTACCCACGGAAACCATTCTGTATTATTGTACCAACGTTTTGTGCTTGTACTACCTTCGGAAACGTTATATAGCAAATTAAATGCCCGATTTGATGCTCCAGCAACCTGACCGGTGTAAGAATGAATACATACGTTTTGTTTACCAATACCATCAACAGGCACGGCACTAATTATCTGACTTTGAGAATAAATACAACAGGTGCCAAATAACATAGTATAAAATAATAATAGTTTTTTCATGGCTGATATGATAGATTAGAGATTATTATTTATGTGAATCAGGAATAACAACTGCTAGATTCACATTAGTCATATAAACTTGTTTTTCATTTCAACAATACTGTTTTCGAAGTTCAGCCGCTTATTCAAAGGCATGATTTGAGATTTTCAATGTATTTATTAAAGATTAACTGAGAGACATTAATTTAAAAGTGGCTTTTAATCAGCACAGACAGCAGGAAAAATTCACAAAAGTGTAAAGTAAAAATCCCCTATAGATTTCTAGTGTTTGCAAATGTAAGAGAACATTATTTAGTAGAAATATCCTCTGATATGATTATTGATAGTTGGCAACATACGTAACTATTTTGTCACATATATTTACCTTAAAGAACATACAAAGATTTTTCATATCCTGGACAATCGTACAAATTATAGAAATGATAGTAGAACAAACTGTTATGAAAGATAGATTTACGTTGGAAATGAAAAGTCAATATGTAAACCGAACTTATTGGGGGATTATATAGTCGTTCCTTACAAAGACTTTTAAAGTATTATTCAAATACAATGGATTTTCAATCCATTGTATTTGAGTTGCGAATATAATTCGTGTATATACCTCACGCTGCCGCACGATTGCATCGTGTGGCAACAACTTTATATCAATACAATATCCAATAACCCTTTTTCTCCGGCATAATCAGTAGCACTATTATACACGTAATGTTCGGCTCTAAATACCAAACCCTCTTCAACAGGATTATTATGAATGTAATTTAACTTTTCATCAATAACTTTATTACTCCAAAGTTCGATTGGTTTATTGTCGTGTCTCCATAATTGATACTGTTTTACATTGGACAATTTTTCACCCGCTTCTTCAAATTGCTTAAGCAGCCAATCCCTTCTACTTTCTTGGAGGTTTTCTTTTATGGCAGCTACTATTGCCTTACTCGTAAAACGCTTAAAACTACCTAATATCAATTCTGGCTTTTCTTCTTTTACACTACTAAATATCAAATGAACATGATTGGACATTACACACCATGCATATACTTCCATTCCTTTTTCCTGATGGCAATATGGAAGACTATCAAGAAGGATATCTTTATATTCATTCCTCGTAAAAACATCTATCCATTCTACTACAGCAAAGCTTACGAAATAGAGTCCTTCTGGGTTATGAAATTTATAATTTCTATCATTTTCATTTATTTTTTTGACTGCTTGACTGACGACCTACCACACGATGCAATCGTGCGGCAGCAAGGGATCAACACCTGTAAACCCACCTCCATCACTTACGGTGTGGAATCTGGCATTGTTATCTATCCAGTTCAGACCGTGCATTTCCTGCATTTCATGTCCGGTATGGCGGTAGGGTTGTACACTGCCGCCGTCTACGGCACTCTCGCCAAAGCGCATACCACTGGGGTAATAATGGTTTTGTTCCTCTACTGTTTGGTCGTCCCGCAATACCACCCGCACACTACCCAGATGGTCTTTCATAAAATAATGATAATGACCTCCCTGATAATATCCTTCGGGCGCAAGAATCCGCTTTAATGTTCCGTTTTCGTAAATCAGCTTACCTACATAATCTGTTGTTGTAGTCATTGCTACCAAAGGATTAGCCTGTATTGTATTTAGGCTGGTAACGGGTAGTTCGGCTCCTTCGGGTGCCGTTTTATCCACTACTTTTAGCTTGGCTCCGGCTGCATTGTAAGTATAGTTGGTCTGATGTCCCTGATAAGGCATCCGGCAGGTTAAGCATGTTATACTTTATGCCCCAGAAATTGCTGTTACTGTCGTATAGCCGATTACCGTTGCCATGCATGTCGCATAAACCATTGCCAACGATTCCATGCCCTGCATTATTCGCAATTTTTACTCCTTAATAATCAATTTTCCATTACAAAGGGTTTTTTCAGTCGTAATTCTACAAAAATAAACTCCTGGTTGTAACGTATCGACAGGAAATCTCTCTCCTGAAGTAACATAGCCGGATATAACATTTTTCCCATTTAAATCTAAAATCTGTAATAGAACAGGATTTTTTATCAACTCAGGAAATGTTATGGTTATATTATCCGAGGCTGGATTTGGATAAATATCAATTGAAACTTTACTTTTAGTATTAACAAGAGCAGTTTTATTGCTTAACAACGAATAATACCATACAGTAGATGATGTGGAACTCCATTCATTAAAGGCGTTGCCAACATAACTGCCCATAAATTCAATAAGATTAGCCTCATTATATTTCTGTTCATTCCTGTGAATTTTTGTCCAATCATTTAAATCAGTGTTCCAACTGTGAGTTTGACTAAAAATCAGGTTATTATTTACATCGAACTCAGACTCCCCCTTTTGCTGAAGTTCCCATATTTGTACCTGCGCATTCCACACATACATATTACTGAAGACTACATTTCCATGTTCATCCTTTGTATTCTGATCCTTTGTGCTTTTTATCCAGTCATTTGTAGTTGTACTCCATATGCTTGATATAGTTGCGAATGTACCAACAGCTATATCATATATATAATCACTCTTAGATGTTCCAACCCAGAGAGCCGAAAGCGTGTCATAAGTATATTTAGCTTTAGACACAGTTCGCCCTTTAGTATCATACTCATATTCATCTTTTGAGATTCCATCCCAAGTAGCCAAAAGGCTATTGTAAGTATAAGTTGCATACAATAAAAATTTCCCTTCTGTATTATAATCGTATACAGTTTTTTCTTTACCTTGCCAATCATTTGCTGTTTCCGACCATATATTAGACTGAGACAAAAGCAGCTTATCCTGCTCCGAATATTGATACAGTTGTTGATTCGAAGGAATCCAATTTAATAGACTTTGATTCCAACTATAGCTCGTTGAATTCAATAAATTGAAATGTGTGTCATAAATCCAAATGCTTTTGTAAGTAGGTATGCAACTTTTTTGTTTATAATCATAACCATAATTCAATTCTTCCAACATCTTCTCTCCTGACCATGTGGACTCTATCTTTTGGTCAGTCTTCCAATCCTCCTCATATAAATCTCTTGATTCACGAATATAAAAAATCTGATTTCCAATACTATCATAGTCATTATTTGTTCTTCTTATCATTTTCAAGGCTAAATTCTTATAAAGTTCAAAACTACATATTGAATCAATTCTATCATCCAGCGTGTACTTAGTTTCTGTTTTACTATCTTCAATCCATATTTTTTTGACAACATTCCAATAATAAGAACTTTCAGTGCAAACTTTGCCTGAAGCGGTATATTTTTTTACATATTTGGTGGTGCTCAAAGAATCCACATCAGATATCAAATGGCTGGAGCTATCATAAATATATTTCAATGTTTCATTCACATACCAATCACCTTTGGTATCATCCCAACCATATTTCACTTCTTCTGTTTTAATATTTGAGTCATTGTATTTAAACGTTGATTTACTGCTTCCTGTAGTAACTTCAAGATTCCACGCCATCGGATCAGAGAAATACGAGGCACTCAAAATTAAGTTTCCTCTGTCGTCATAGCTATACTCGTAAGAATATGTGTATAAAATCCATTGAGAAGTCGATGACTGAAACTTGAACTCTTTTTGCGAAATTAAATGGCTATATGCATCATAAGCATACTCAAATTTGGTTCTATCGATCCAAACATTAGTAGTTGTATCCCATTTATACCAGGTCTCTTCGAGTTTATTTCCCAATTGATCATATTTCCACTCCTTCAAAAAAGAGTTCTGCCAGCCTTTATTTGTTGGCACGCACGAAACATTCCTAATTTTCAAGCCATTCTCATTATACTCATAAATCTCTTTTGAATTTAACTCACCCTGACTCTTTTTATCTACAATACTATCTAACACATATATCGGACCGGTCTGAACAGTCAATGAATCATATACGCCCCAAAATTTAGCCTTTTCAACAGCAGCACTTCTAAAAAGTGTCGAACCCGTAATTTCTTTAGTGAAAGATTGTTGTGCATTCGCCATTGGCACAACAAAAATTAAACATAAAACGAACAAAAAATTTTTTATATTCATAAAAGCATTTTTTATATATTAAACATGAAGAATATCGTATTACTTTATTCCTCTCTTATCAATTCACTTATTTTTTTAATGCGAAACTGCCAACTTCGATCCTAGTAGTTACAGTGTCTATATTAACAATAGTACGTTGCGGCAAGATTGCATCGTGTGGCAACAAGGGGCAAGTTTGTAACTTGTGCGTTGCTTTGAGAAAGCAAATACTTGTTGTTCTTAAGAACAACACACCGATTACAAATCGGCGCGAGCAGAGGATATGTATCATTGCTTCAATCGATACGTTTCGTTTACCCAAACGTTCAGTATCTTTCAGGTAAACGATACGTATCGTTTGGCGGGTTACTCCGAAGCCTTTTTGTATTCGGCTCCATCCAGTACTTTTTGCACCAGTTTGCCGGGGCGGAATTTTAGGCTGTTACTTTTAATATTGGCGGCCGTAAAGTCTTCTTCTTTTTCCACTCCTTCGCTACTGAGGCTTAGGCTAAAACTGCCGAAATCGCCTATACGTACAATTTTGCCTTCGGCTAGTCGTTCGGGTACCAGATCGATAAAGGCTTCGATAGCAGCAAATACTTCCGAACTACTCAAGCTGGTGCGTTTACTAATTTCGGTGGCTAACTGGCGAACGGTTTCTTCGCCGGTACTTTTGGCAATGGCGTAAAACTTACGCGGAGCTGCCAGATCTTTGGGATTAACGCGGGGCGTTACTACATAATTAATTGGCATGATGTGAAATTTTTAAATGTATATATTAAAGATTATCTGAGAGACATACGGACTTAAAGTTTCGGCGAACCAACTACACATATCCAGAGAAATGCACTATAGTATAAAAAAAATCCGAGAGCTTTTTAATGTTTGCAAATGTAAAAAAATATCATTTTAACTAAATAGATTAAACATTATTTCTTCTGTTTTGGCAAATATGTTCACTCTTTTGTCAAAAACGTTTACATAAAAGAGTGAAACTATCTGATTTTTCTTACGCCTATAAGTTGTAATAAAATATAATGTTGTATTTAAAAATAAAGAATTGTATATTCCTTTATGCAATATGAAACAATTTAAGTGTGAGCAATAAAAACGTCAATAAAGTGAACTACAATGACAAATATATTTACTCTCTATCTCGATAGAGTTGCTTATTTTTGTTACTGCTTATTAATCAGGATTCAAAACTCCTAAGGATCGAAAATAATAACTCGACGAGTTCAATACTTATATGAAATACACGAAATAATCATGAATACTTACCTTCGCAAGCTATCAACACAACTAATGTTGATTATTCTTCTTCCCATATCTATCAGTTCGGTGGCTTATACGGGAGGAGGTATAAGCAATGCCGGAACTACCGACTATGATTTAGAAAAGAGTTATTCGATGAATTCTTACCGCGAGAAAATGTATATGCAAACCGACAAACCCTACTACAGTTCGGGCGAACAGATATGGTTCAAAGCCTATCTGGTGAACGCAACGACACACCACACGGATATACAAAGTGAATATATCTATGTTGAACTTGCTGATAAATCTGATTCTGTATTTTCGTGTATCAAAATCAAGAAAGATTCTGTGGGTTTTAATGGACATATAAAATTAAAACCAGGTCTTACTGCCGCAAGAATTCTATGTTTAAATCAAAAAAACATTATCTAACAAGCCTTTAATATAAAAAATTCAAGACCCCACCTTTAATAAGCTCATTATGATTAATCCGATAATCCGTTATTACTTTATCATTAAAATTAATCTCCTTTATAGGATCATAAATTGATTTTCTATTTTTCGTTCGGATTATCAGTTTATTCCCATTATCAAGTCTTAAAACAACATTATTGAAAGACGGAGATGTAAGTTCATACCATGGTTCTCCTACAACTAAAGGGAAAATTCCTATTGTAGAAAAGACATACCATGCACTCATCGTACCATCATCTTCGTCCATTTCAGGCAAATACCCTTCAGGGGTATTCATGAAAATTTTACGAATAACAGGTTGAGGGTATTCGGCATTGCCTCCATATACATTCACATTTTCGTCGTGTAAAATATGGGTAACATATTGCTGGGTTTTCTCAGGCTGATGCAGTCTATTGAAAATAAATGGTGCATGAATCCCCGGCTCATTGCCCTGATTGTTGAAGTTATTATGAAAGAAATAATCCAATTCATTTGCCAGATTATCTGCTCCACCCACACTTGCTGACATAAGATCTAAATATTGAGGTAATGCCCAGCGATATTGCCAGCGAGTTCCCTGATAAAGTCCATTATTTCTCATTTTAGAGAAAGACTCATCTGTATTTTTAAATTCTTTATTCCATGTATTTAAAAACGTTTTCCGGGCTTTTTTCTCATAACGTATTGAGTCCGCTTTCTTTCCAATAATTCCGGCAATTTCAGACAAAGTCCACATATCAATACAGCCTTCCAATATCTGATCGGGGCGATTCATAGGCCAGTTATCCACTTCTGATTTTATCCCATTGTAGGCTTCCGCCAGATTAATCCCGGTTACTCCTTTTTTGTACGCATCCAAAATAACAGTAGATGCATGTTCGGTGCGCACTGTCGGTGTTGATTCAAACATTGTAGCCCAGTCTTTCTTGCCGTTTACATATAATTTGCACAGCGATAAAGCAATGTCGTGCATTTTATCAGCATCCAACAGAGTCATAAAAGGAAATTTTGTGCGGTAGGTATCCCACATCGACCACGAGCTGTAATAGCTAAAATCTTGCTTATCATAAATCTTTCCATCCGTGCCAAGATATTGACCGTTCACCGAAGTTACATTAGCCGGAGTAAGAAAGGTTCTATACAACGACGTGTAAAACAATGCTTTCCCTTCTTTCGAGCCAGAGACTTTCACTTTAGACAATAAATTTTCCCATTCACTTTTTGCGTGACTCTTCACTTGTCTAAAAGATAAACCGGCTACGTTCATATATTCATCCTGAGCTGACTTTTCATCAATTGGCGATAAAGCCAAATGCAATTCCACAGTTTCAGAGTTTTTCCCGGGAAATTGAATTGACAAGCTCTTTTCGGCTCTATCGGTAACAATAAAATCGGTATTTGTATTTATATAAAAAAACAGTTTGTAAGCTCCATGTCCACAAGTATTTTTTGCATAGACATATCCTTTCACTTCATGTAAAGAAATCACCTCATAATGTGCATCGACCATACCCCCAAATGACGAATAAAAATCTATATACATATTCTTCGTCACGCCTTTAGGAAAATGGTATTGTTCAAATCCGACATGATTCGTTGCTGAGAACTCAGTCCGTACACCATTATTCAACTTCACAGTATAATATCCGGGAAAAGCATTTTCTGTTTTCTTAATCATTTCAATTTTTTCATCTTTAGAAGCAGGCCGAATACAAATATTCCCTCCTGCCCCATCGCATCCAATCCCTGAAATTCGATTAATTGAAAAACCTTTTATCGCCTTCACTTCATAATCGTAACCGCTATGATTACGCGGATTGCAATCGGGAGCAATTCTCACCATACCATAAGGCACACAAGCTGCAGGATCGACTTGTCCGTGGTCACCAGCCGTACCCATAAAAAGATTTACATTTCGACTAACATTCCCTGAAAATCCTAATTGGGTCAAAAGAACCAACACTAAAATTAAAATCGTTTTTGTCTTATTATATAGCATAATTATCGATATATATATATATCACTTCTACTTGAACAGTCAAAAATTCGTTTTTTATTTCGCTATCATTAATGGTTGCTCATATTTTGCCATTTCCTTTTTAGGTTTCTTACCCATAAAGAACTCTATCGTTCCACCGGAAACAATGTCATTGTGAGTAATAAAATTCTTTTTGTAGGATTTACCGTTTAAGCGAATCTTCTGAATGTAGATATTTCCATCTCCTGCATTATTAGCAAACACTTTAAATTGCTTGCCATTTGCTAGTTTAATAGTAGCTTCCTTTAGTTGTGGAGAGCCAAAACAATATACACTGTTAGCCGGATTTACAGGGTAAAATCCCATGGAACTAAGAATATACCATGCCGACATTTGTCCGCAGTCTTCATTCCCCGAGTAACCCGAATGTCCATCATTATAAAGTTCTTTCATTATTTTGGCTGTGTAATATTGTGCTTTCCAAGGCGTATCGGTAAAATCGTATAAATACGCAATGTGATGGCTCGGTTCGTTACCATGTGCATATTGTCCGATAAATCCGGATGCATTGCCATTAACATCCTCGGGCTTTGCAGATAAAGTAAAGAAAGTATCAAGTTTCTTTACAAAGTTTTTATCACCTCCAAATAAATCTTTAAAAAAATACACATCTTGTGGTACATACCATAAGTACTGCCACGCATTTCCTTCTGTAAATGGATAACCGCCATTTCCCCCATAAGTAAGTGAGTTAAAAGGTTCGACCCAATTATTGTTACTATCTTTAGCCCTAAAGAAACCTATGGTTGAATCAAAAAGCTTTTTGTAAGATTCGGCACGTTTACTGAAATAAATATAATCATCTTTATAGCCAAGTGCTTTCGCCATTTCAGCTACACACCAGTCATTATAGGCTATTTCGAGCGTAATTGAAACCGATTGAGATTGCTTATCTTCCGGGAAATAGCCATATTTGTCCAAAAGATTATAAGGTGCATTACGATGCGAATTGAGAGAAGAATTTTTAATCGCTTTAAATGCATGTTGGTAATCAAATCCTTTAATCCCTTTAAAATAAGCATCAACAATAACCGGAATAGCATGATTACCAATCATAGTATAAGTTTCAGAACCCCATAATTGCCAAATAGGAAGATAACCATAGGTATCGTACTGACGAAGCATAGAGTTTATAAAACCAGCAACCCTATTTCCCTGAACGAGTGTATATAGAGGATGTGCTGCACGATAAGTATCCCACAATGAAAACGTACTGTAGTGTTTTCCATCCGGTGCTTTTGCTATACTGTTATCGGTTCGTAAGTAATCCCCTGAAACATCTGCAATATTATTAGGTTGAATAAACAAATGATACAAACCGGTATAAATAACTTTTTTCTGGACTTCGGTACCGACAATATCCATACAAGAAAGTTCTTTATTCCATGTATCATGAGCAAGACTTGATATACGATCGAAATTAAAATCCAACATTTCCGCCTGTAAATTCTGCGCTGCTCCTTCAGCCGAAACAGAAGATATCCCAACTCGTACAACAAGAGGTTTATCATTGCTTTCAGCAAAATTAAGAGCAATTTTCAGATTGGGATGATTGGTAATTTCATTATTTGGAAATTCATTAGATCCGGCTTTGCTTATAGTTGAAGTAAATGGACGCGAAAATTCGGCACGGAAATATACTTTGCGAAGTTTTGCCCAGCCTGAAATAATTCGATAACCTTCTATCGTGCTATTATCAACAACCCGAACTTGTGCACTGATAATTTTGACTGAACGGTAAGGACTGTTTTTTACTAATGAATGTTCTAAATCAATAATCAGATGATAGGGGTTGCTATTAGCAAAAGTATAACGGTGCATACCGCAGTGTTCTGTAGCGGTTAGTTCTGCTTCAATCTTGTAGTCGTCAAGCAAAACGCTGTAATAGCCTGGAGTTGCCTTTTCATTTTCATGGCTAAACTGAGAACGAAATCCTTTTAGCTTTCCGTCATCACTTCCTGCATTCCACACAATATCACCTCCTGCCGGCATAAACAAAAAGTCGTACAAATCTGGACAACCGGTACCACTCAGATGTGTGTGACTAAAACCTACAATAGTTTGGTCTTTATAGTCATAGCCACTACATGGGTCGTCTGGATATTCGCGAGTATCTGGGCTTAACTGCACTAACCCAAACGGCAAACATGCTCCCGGAAAGTTGCTTCCAGACAAACTTAAACTATCAATAGAACCTGTACCAATAAATGGATTCACATATTTCGTATAATCAGCTATCAAAGAGTTATTTTGTGCAAATGCAAAGTAGCTTTGTATAAAAACTGTGAGAACAACAATAATTACCTTATTATTTTTCATTCTGTTTTAAATTATATCTTTATATTCTATTTGATTTTAAATTAATTGTCAGCGAATTATCGCAAAATATTATTTCTTTATTAGCATTTCAGTATACTTCAAAGAAGCGGATTTTAGCTTTACGGTTTAGACTCCTTTTGGGACTTATCTACAACCAGAATATTTTTCATTTTGAATTTTCGGAAGGAGGAACATCTTTCAAATCGCTTCCCCACGCTTTATTTGCTTTATTACCCATTATTAAAACTAATTTTCCTCCCTTGGCAATGTCGGCATGGCTAAACCAAGGTTTATTCCATATTTTATCATTCATTGTTGCAGATTGGATGTATTTATTTTCAGTTGAATAATTTTTTGCAACAATCTCGAATACTTTTCCATTTCCAAGTTTCAATTTCACATTTTTGAAAAGGGGACTTCCAATGTTGTAAGTTGGTGATCCTGGAGTTACTGGATAGAATCCCATCGATGAAAAAACCACAAAGGCAGTCATACCGCCTCCATCTTCGTCACCTGGAATGCCCATCAAATCATTTCGAAACCACTCTTTCAATAACGTTCTAATTCTTTTTTGTGTTTTCCAGGGTTGTCCGGCATAATTGTATAGATAGGGTATGTGTAGAGAAGGCTCATTGGCCATTGAGAATTGTCCCACATTACCGGTATGATCACCCATAAATGAATAAAACTCACTTCGTCCCATACCCAAAGGTTCCCTGAATGTTTGGTCTAGGTTATGAATAAACTTGTCTGAACCACCCATTAACTGAACCAAATCTCCAATATTATGTTGCAAATCCCAACGATAAGTCCAACCATTATTTTCGTCATAATAGTCACGTGCTCCTGCACCTCCTGAAAAACGATAATCGAAAGGTTGAATAAATTCACCTTGCGCATTTTTGGGATGAAAGAAAGAGGTTCTTTCATTAAATAGATTTCGATAATTAAGTGAACGTTTTTGAAAATAACTAGCATCTTGTTTATTATTCAAATCTTCTGCTATTTGCGAAAGACACCAATCGTCATAACAAGCAGCCAGCGTAATTGCTACTGATTGCCTTCTCTCCCACCCATGAGCTGCTGAACAATACTCTTTTTCTCCTTGATTCAATGCCGGAAAATAACCTTTTTCATTATAAAATCTATCTAATTCACTTAATGGTTGTTTAGTCCATGGCAATAACGATTTTTCAGTCATCGCGGCTTTACACGCTTTGAATGCAGCTTGTAAATCAAAATCATGAAGTCCTTTAGCATAAGCATCCGCAATTACTGCCACTGCATGATTCCCATTCATTCTATGACTGTCACCCGTAATTTCAGGAAATGTTGGCATCCAACCATCCTTCGATTGTTGAGCCATCCTAATATATGACTGGAGCATATTTGTTTCCATTTCAGGCTCAATTAAAACACGAAGTGGATGTGTGGCTCTATATGTATCCCAAATCCAATCATCAGTATAAAAGGAATGCCCATCATCGTCATGAACTTTTCCATCGGAAGCACTATAATAACGACCATCTTCGCTAATATTAATCATTCTCTCATAAGTTCTGTAGAGCGAAGTATAAAAAACTGTTTTGTCATTTTCAGAACTACCTTTTATAAGAATCTTACTTAAAGTATTATTCCATATCTTACGACCTTCATTTGCAATTTTATCAACGGCATACGTGTCAATTTCCCTTCTTAAATTCTTTCTTGCCTGTTCAACACTAATAAACGAAATTCCATACCGAAGGTTGATTGTTTTTGCAACTCCGAAATCTAAAACTATTGTATTTCCTTGTGTTAAATCGACGTTGATTTTATGATCTAGCAACACACTTGATTTTGCAACTTTTTGAGAAGTTTCGAGGTATAAATAGATTTTTGTCGAAGTGTTATCAATAATTTGATAACCACTCACACAATCACGTCCAATAATTAACTGCCCGTTGCGGGTATTTACAATCAATCTATTAGTTCCTTCTTTTTCGAAATTAATTGAATATATTCCAGATTGATGGGAGGGTGCATATTCAACTGCGATATTGGCATCATCAAGATAAACTGAATAACTATACGGAGTTGTTTT